>Ga0247723_1002023_pt1 | contig 11227 bp, 42 predicted proteins | sample MSEWelMarce5H_FC_FD_189079 | JGI IMG/M metagenome (GOLD analysis project Ga0247723, IMG submission 189079) | Subsurface sediment microbial communities from gas well in West Virginia, United States - MSEEL Well Study Marcellus 5H_FC | ecosystem: Environmental > Terrestrial > Deep subsurface >...
TTGTATAATCAACTCAGCCAACTTTTCTATATAACGATCTGGTACGTCCCAACAATCTGTTAGCATGGATGCATTATGTGCAAGTTCATCAATTCGCTCACTCATACTTTAACTCCAAAATGTTTCTCAATATATGATGCTGCTTTGAGTTGCCCTTCATACAACTCATCATTCATGCCACGATTATAGCATTGATTCAGACATTCTTGTAAAATTAATTCGGCAAACTTTGGAATATCAAACGATTGATTACGGTCATACACATCAGGATTACTCCTGAATCCACATTGTTCCGCAAGTAGTTTAATTTGTTCGTTCATGTCTGCTCCCCATACAAGTTCACCTTGGTGAGCACATCTACTTGACTGCTTATACGCACATTTTGTGCATCATCTCCATGCCGACCACTATCCCAGTTCATGTTAATATTACTTTGCCACGTACTATCGTATCCTGGCTGTATGGACATTGACATACGATATAATTGTAACTTAGCAGCCAGTATGGCAACTTGTTTGCAAAATTCTACATACTCATCAGGTATCACAGTGTTTTCATTACTCATTCTTCAACTCCAAAATGGTCGTCATACTTGTCTAACAATCGTGCAAATGCAGAGAACGATAACTCTTGTCGGTTAAGTTCAACACATTCTCGAATAATTAACTGTGCGAACATTTCTTTATTAAAATCATCATAAGCAGGCGCACCATTCCAATCGGGCTCGTATCTCTTAGTAGCCTGAGCAATAAGTTCTTTAATTCGTTCGTTCATTCTTTAACTCCGAAATGTTGTTTAATCTTTTCTGCCGTTTTGTTTACACCTAAGTTATATCCATAAAACAAATCATTGGGTGGATTTTCCACAGCAGTACCCGAAGCAATACTAGCACATTCCCTCACAATCAACTCGGCGAACTTTTCCATAAACCTAGTTTGTCCTTGCCAAGAAGGATCGGGTTCAAGTTTGGCTGCTTCGTCCCAAAGTTCTTTAATTCGTTCGTTCATTCTTCAATTCCAGTTTAATGCGATGCCAACCGTTGCGCCGGGCCCACCACATGTGGTAAATGGCTTTGAGCATACTAGGACCATCATAAATTTGCAACCAATAAAAATGATCACTATCTACCGCATGATCCCATGCACCTACTTGCCATTTATATCCCATTATTCAATTCCGAAATGTTTCTTCATCTTGTATTTGATAATATCGCAGGCTGCTGCACCTTCGGCATAGATATTCTTGTCTTGAAAGTCAAACGCAGCCTTGCGATGCTTTAGATAATCAGCAGATTCCGTGTCGCTTATTGTCATACATTCCCGAACAATCAACTCGGCGAACTTTTGTAGTCCGTCGGTAGTTTTTTGTGACTGGCCCTCGCTGTAAAAGTGACCGTCCTCACAAAGCATGAAGTCTGCCTGTTCAGCAAGTAGTTTAATTCGTTCGTTCATATGTGGCCTTACCTAGTTTAGCATCTACCATTCGTTGTCGTGCAATGTGTTCTATAAACAACTCATTTGGTCGGTCAATCACATAAGCCAATCTACCACCAAAGTATACTGCATAACCACCGACTAAATTACTTTCAATCACACAAACATAGGCACTACTAATTGCTTGCCCACCAGCACCACCAAAACCCAGTGCAGTGCTGCCCCAGGTCTGCGAGAACATACTATACACTGTCAAGTCATAGAATGTATGTTTGCGAGACTTTTCTACTGTAGTATCTGGCGGACCCATGTGTACACCAGTCCTACGTTCCTCAGCATACAGTTTCTTTTTCTCATCCTGAGAAAGTTTATTGTATACTTCGTCTTGCCATTTTCTGTACTTGTCCCAGTTGCGGTCTCGGTACTTGTACTCCGGAAATGCTTCGTATGCTGCATGAGCCATACAGCTGGCCAGTGTTTCAATAGGGTTAGTTGCGTTCATTCTTCAACTCCGAAATGTTTTTCTATCCGTCTACCAATATTAGTACCAAATAGACAGTTTCCTGGTTTATTCATACGACCAGCATGGGCACTTTCATCAAACGCAATACGAGCACATTCCTTAATGATCAACTCGGCGAACTTTTCAACCACATCGTTGGGAACATTCTCTGGTTCATAATCACCGTGATAACAGGCCTCGGTAAAAAGTTTTAGAATTCGTTCGTTCATGGCTTTGGCCCTCTTCCCATATAATAATCTGCCAATCGTTCCTCTTGCAGTTCCTGCATTTCCGGAATCATCTTTTCCAACACCTTGATAACCTTTTTCAGTCTATTCGGCTTATCACCAAATGCAAAGATAATGGCTCTACGGATTTCTGCTTCTTGATGCCCGTTCACCACATACCTCCGCTATCGTTGTCCTCAGGTGGTGAATAGTACACCCGACTAGAGGATTGTTTTTGTTTGTGCAACTCACGCTGTTGAGCGTAGTAACGGTCAGACTCCGCTTCCCGTCTAATTCTCTGGCGATATTCGCTATCACTCATGTCACCGTCATAGTAATCATCTTCTGTATTCATTCTTTAACTCTAAAATGTTTTAAAATCTTGTCTTTGATCAAGTGGCTGTATTCCAAATCTTCAGTGTCGGGAGTATGATACCACGCAACCTTAGCACATTCCCTCACAATCAACTCGGCGAACTTTTCTGGATCAAGTGTTCCTGGATAAATGTGCGTTGGTTCCCCACCGAAGCCTTGTGATCGGTGAGGCCGTGAAGTAGCCTGTTCAGCAAGTTTTTTAATTCGTTCGTTCATCATTCTCTAAAACCTCAGTCAACCGGTCAATTACAATTCTCAAATTTTCTTTTGTGAGAAAGAGTTCAATATCGGTGTCAAATTCCTCCAGATCGGATGTATCCGTCATAGTAAGCACAAATGAATTACCAAAACCCGTCACAATCCTTAAATCAACAAACCGATTATCTACATCGTAGACACATTGTGTGAATATTGCGGTTTTATCTATGTTCATCCTCAATCCTCTTTTATTTTTTCAATACGCATATTATAATGCACATCACATAGGGTTGTCAACCATCCACGAATTGATTGCCTAGAACCAGGATCGCCACAACTCTCGCAAGTATGATCCGCCCAAGATTCGGCCAGGTTAACCATACCATTGACAACATCATCACCGCCGCTGTAATAGAACCTCAGCCCACCAAATTTCTCTTTGACTTGTTCCACCACAACTTGTTCACAGTGTTCTGGAATGGGATGATTGTACGGATTTTTCTCCAGCAATTTTTCCCTGGTACAATTCCTGTGGTCAATATGTGACTGAATATTTCCACACAGAGAACGGATTATTTGATACCAACCAGGACCAATGGAAAACCCATCATAAGGTCCTGAAAAGATTTTTGGATACTTTTCATGCATTTCTTTGCTGAATTTTTCATACTCATCCATAATTAGCTCCAAATGCGGTGACGTTCGGCCACTTTTTCCCAACCATCATATTCTTCGATATACCAGTTTATATCATCTGGAACTTCCACAATTTTCAATTCAGCATGAATACCATCAGCATCTTTACCAAGTTCTTCAACGATTCGAACCAGTAATTCATCATCACGTGGAATCTTACGAGAATGAAAATTCGTATAGAATCCCCATTTGTCCCATTCACCTGGGTCAATACCTTTTTCCGCGCAATACTTGTCTATGGCAATTCTAGAAATTCCGAAACCACCATTACACACGTTAATTACTATTTTTGTCATTTTAATCCTTAAATCCAAAACTCTATAATCTTTTCTTCACTATTTTCAATGTCATACTTTTTACAGAATGCTTTCAATAGATTTGTATCATGGTCTTCAGGCATAATGGCATTATGAATTGCCATATAACCGCAGTCCATACCTTGAGTATATGATTCAGGCCCAAAACCGAAAACATCATACAAAGCCCAACGGTAGGAACCCTTATCGACCAATTCAGCCTGAAATATACGGCGAGTTACTGCACAAAATGCTTTTAATTGATCCTCTTTTGACAGAGAGTTCCAATAGGCTTCCTGTTCAATCTCAATCTCTTTCATTGCTTTACTGTAAAGATTTGAGAATTCATCCAATTCACCCATCAATTTATTTTTCGATTCTTCGTCCATTTAAGAAAACTCCCTAATTGTAAATGAATAACCATCTTCATCATCCCAATCATATTCGGGATTGAACCATGGATATTTGTCTGTCTTACCTGCTTCATTATGCAATAAGTTTTTATGCCCACTTGCATTCACATAGCCAGGTGACTTTTCATTCTCTACAAAAGCAACAAACCATTCATAGTCTCTCCTATCACCATATCCATCCATAATGATTTGGTTTTTCAGAAATTCTTTCCAATCTTTCCATGAGTTTAGCCCTTCATTAGGATAACCATGAAAAGAAAATGCCCAACCAAATGATGATTTACCAATATGATATTCTTCATCATATCTGTTGCAGCACTCACAAAGGTTTTTAGCCACATAATAATTAGTTCCCATTTGTTACCTTATGTCTTTCAGCGAAAGTAACCATCCATTCAAATAGAATTTCTTTCGCATCATATCTGTTCAGTTGAAATGCCTCTTGTAGGTATGGCGCAGCGCCAAGCATATTGATTTTACCAGTTTCGCGGATATTATCTAGGAAGATAAAATATTTTTCTTTATTCATTCTTTAACTCCAAAATGTTCTAATACTCGCTCATTTAATATTTCTTTACCGTCTTCACTATAGGAGTTATCCAATTCTTCGCAAACTTTTGCCATACATTCCCGCACAATCAACTTGGCGAACTTTTCTGCCACAATCATATCAAAATTACGGTCAATGTCTTTGTTGTCATCTGTGTTGGCAAGTTTAGAAGCCTGTTTCAGAAGTTCTAGAATTCGTTCGTTCATCATCGACCTTTCGACACTACACCACATGGGATAGTAGGAGCATGTTCCAAATGCCATTCACTAGCGATATGCTGTAAATGACGTAACAATTCAAAAGTATCATCCAGTTCTACAGCCCTGTCTCTTATCACTAACCGTACTTCAACTGGCAATTTTATTTCATCGTTCATATTACTTCCTTCACCCAATGATAATCACCCATTGCTAACCATGCATCATCCAGATACTCCGCACGGTCCTGGGCTTCTTGCTCGGTGTCAAAGCACTCACCACAGATATCCAAGTGAGTGCCGTCTGGTCGCTTTCTATAGATTTGCCACATTATTTTTCAACTCCGTATTGCGCAAGTTCTTCAAAAGAAACAATAGTACCATCTTCAATCAACGCAACCAAGCGCTCAAATTCTATTGCAGAAAATTCATCACGCTGGGTATACAGTAGATTTAATAGTTCGTTCATGATTCAACTCCGAAATGTTCTTCCAAATCCATCTCTGCCAAACTCATTGCTTCGTCTACATTCCAACTATCCTCAATGGCTTGATCCTTGCGTTTAGCAACAATGCCAACACATTCCCTAACAATCAACTCGGCGAACCCTTGAATCCATTCTTGTGTGTAGTAAGTAGGACTATACTGACGGGTAGCCAATGTAGCAAGTTCTTTAATTCGTTCGTTCATAGTTCAACTCCGAAATCTTTTTCCAACAACATCAGTGCCGTATCAGTATTATAGAATAGTACCACGCCATACTTGTTTACATGAACATCCTGCCGGTTAGTATCAAAAGTTATCATATCTTTAGTAACTCGCTTGCCCGGTTCATATTCAGCAATAACCCAAAATGGAAATTCACGATCCATTGTTACTGTTTCTATCTTCATTCTTCAACTCCGAAAAATTGGAACATTTTATTTTCTTTAGTGTAATACCATTCAGGCTCATAAGCCCAGAGATATTCACTACATTCTCTCACGATACTCGCCGCGAATTTCTCTTTATCAAATGTCACACGGTCAAAGCCATTATCCACACCATACTCAATGGTAGTGGCCTGTTCAATAAGTTTTTGAATTCGTTCGTTCATTATTCAACTCCAAAATGTTCATTCAGTATAAGGTCCGCCCAAATTTCTTCACCATCACCATCAATCGCACGGTATATTTCTTCATCTAATTTAGAAATACATTCTTGTATAATCAACTCGGCGAACTTTTGATGATATTCTTCAATACCAATCACCAGGCCTATTCCCATATGATTGAAACCAGCCTGTTCAGCAAGTTTTCTAATTCGTTCATTCATAATATCACCGTTTCAGTTTCTGATATACTTTACTGCCCGTGGTTTGAATCACCGGAACTACGTGGTCACGGCGAGCCAACCAATTAACCATATACTTCCAACCCCATGGTGTTGTGTTTGTCATCATAATTTATTCCTTTTTAAATTAACCAACAATAGTGTATTCGGCCAAATCTTTCCAGTTTGCACCAGCAGATTTACGAATCTTAGTAACTTGAATCAATGTACGGAGTGACAATTCTTTAACTGAATCACGCACAGAGTTAATCAAATCGAGAGCATCTTGCTTGAATGATTTAGCATATTCAGGCATAAATGATTTCTGTTCCAAGAGATATTGCATACGCTCAATCTTTTGTTCTTTAGTCATTGACAAATCAACAGACATTGAACGGGAGATAATCGCTTGGTCGATTTTGTCGGAGCCAAGGTTTGAAATAAAGATAACTCGCCCTTTGAATTCAAAAGATTGTGGAAGTTCATCATCACGAATCTCCGAACGCCATGAGATAATGCGGCGAGAGTATGAATCAAGCGCACCTTTCAAAAGGTTAAGAGAAACTGGGTCTTTCAAAACAGAATCACAATCATCAAATACGATAACACCATTGCGATTATCATACAATGTACGATACAGACCTTTTGGTGTAGAATAACCTTTAATGACACGGTATGAATTCTTAGAATCAATACGGTCGCCAGCATCATATTCTTCCACCAAAGAAACATCGGATAAACCAGATTTTTCCAGTGATTCCGTCACGGTGTGGGACTTACCAAGCCCACCAGGACCGCACACAACCACGGACGCTTGGTCACCTTTGGTCAACATGGAAACCATGTCGGAAACGAATCCAAACCGTTGGTTGATAGTGAACCTAGACTCTTGCGCTCGCACGGCTACGGATGCGTCCGAACCGCCCTGCTCCGCTTTGCGGATAACATAATCCATGTGCGACTTGTTGGCACGCTTGACCAACTTGCCGTTGATAATGGCTTGGTACTTTCCGTTTACAAATTTCACTTCAATCATTTTTTATCCTTTGCGTTAATCAATCAATACATGGATTATGGCGGACGGAGCAGGAAAAGGCAACATAGAGCAAAAGTATTCCAGCACGGGGCTGGAATACTAAAGTTAACACATTGTATTTTAGATTAACTTACCAAGTACATCATAAATCAATTTATCAAGCTCCGCCTCATATGGTTTACCTTGCCTGCGGAGTTGATATATTTTACCTAGATATTCTTTTGTAGTTTCACCATAAAACTCGAAAGTTGAACTACGGTTTTTCAATTCTTCAAGCAAATCATCAGTATCAAATTCGGAGATATCAACATCAACGTCAATATCAGTGCTAACTGTAACATAAGTCATTTAAAATCCTTTTATAGTTTAATTACTTTAACATACGTTGGCGGCATATCAACACCAAAGTGTTCTAATACACACCTTTTTGCATTATAATTGCCGTCAGTTTCTTCAGCAATTTGAGCACATTCTTGGATAATCAACTCGGCGAACTTTTCTACTTCCCACTCATTATCAAAAAAATCTGTATGCAACACATTGGCCTGTATAGCAAGTAGTTTAATTCGTTCGTTCATTCTTTATCTCCAAAATGTTTTTGAATATCTTCAATGCATCTACGCACTTCCATATCTTCACGGTTCAAATCACCCATGAATCGTTTCTTTAATACGCCAATATATTCATCGATAATCAAATCGGTGAACTTTTCAATTTTATCTTTATCTTGGTCCGCAAAAAATCCAGCCTGTTTAGAAAGTTCTTTAATTCGTTCGTTCATTACATACTCCAAAATGTTTTTGAATCTTATTACAGTGTAAACCAGAGAGTTTGACTATCCCACTTCACATCCGGAAAAGACTCGGTAACAACTTCTCCTACAATGTTCCGATCAGCATTTATTACAGTAGGCATCACACTTGAAAGGTGAAAACGATAACCCAGATCAGTTAAATGTACGCCACTGAACTTCTTATCTGCCAGAGCCTCTTTGTTGGCGATTACATATTCTAGGACCGCTGTAATTACTTTTCTCATATATGCTCCTTATGCATAAGCGCCACGGCTCACTTCGGAGCCAGGGATTTCTTCACACTCACATTCCCACATAGGGAATGATTCATAATATCCATGAAAATAAATTGGGCTCATTTCTGATTTACAGAATGGGCACACTGGCATTTTAATTTCTTTTTCTTCACTCATAATAAATCCTTTTAGTTTCTAGAATAATGCACTGGGCGTTCATATCGCCCGTCTTGGTCCCGGTATATTGAGACATAATGCCCGTACCGCGTACCATCATCAAATGTGTAGCAGTATGTACCGGAGTATGGAATCGCTGGAAATGTTATTTCCCAAGATTCCAGCAGCCCTTCGGACTGGAGTGCAGCGTTCAGGGTAGGAAAGAAGTTTTGTTTTTGTGTCATGTTTCGGATTATACCAGAACCGGGGGAAATGGCAAATGGGCCCACCGAATAGTTGACCAAACCGGTGGGTTACCTCTTGCCAATCTTTTCGGCGATCCTACGTTTGAGTTCCTGCACATACTCATTATGCCAGCCATACTCAAATTTTGGATACTTTTCCGTGAATTCATTAGCATTTACCAAAGAATCTTGTAATTCTTTGAGTGTTTTACCTTCATAATGTTTAGTGTCAACTGGTGACCACATTTTACGTGGTGTCGTCATATTATGCTCAATTTCCTGCGTAGATAGAAACATATTCTTCACCTTCGTCCATGTCAAATGGACCACAATCATCATCCACCTCATCTGAAATAAATGCTGAGGACAGTTTACCACAATCACCAGATGCACCGTGACGATAGAAAACTTCCTTATCACCATGCCCTTCGGCTTGAAGTTCTTGCAATTGTTCAATAAATTTATTCAGTTTCATAATATTATGCTCCAACAAAATCAAAAGAGTATTCCGGTCCAACTCTAGATACAATCACACCGCAACCCATAGTATCGGTCAGCGCAGTTTTGATTTTATCCGCAGAGTATGCGTTACAAGTAACAAACATAGTGCCAGCATACATTGTAGCGGTTTTAGCCACTTCAATATTATCTAGCGCACCATATACAGTATCAACAGCACGTGCAGAGAAAACTTGATAATCTTCGTTCATTTTATTTTCCTTTTATCCAGTTATTCTGTAGAATAGTTCCAGCCATTGAGTTTAAATGTTTCCAAATCGCATTGGGAAGCCATTGCAGTGACCCATAATGAACCGATTTCGATTACATTTAAATTTGTATAACGTAATATTTCAAGCGCATTGATACGTGGAAATACTATGAAAATGCGTGGAGTTACAGTTTTTTTCATTGACAAACTTCCTTTTCTTTTTCAATTAGTATCTCATCTGTCATTATAATACCAGAGTAAATTGTCTGATATAGTTTAGCCACAGATTCGACAAAAAAGCACATAACTTTACCAGATGGTAGAATCAGTGTATATTTCATATTACAAGATACATCCGTTGATAATATTCATCTACTGCGGCATTGTATGAATCTCCTTCGAAGACATATACAATAACACCATCGGGCTCAGAATCCACGCATTGTTCCTCAGCGTGTTCCATATCATCAGCCCAGCATTCAAAGCCAAATGGAATATCATTATCACTCATTATTGCATCGATACGATACAGAACTACAAATTGTTTCATATTATCCATGATTTTCTTTCATACTTTCATTCAAATTATCATATAGAAACATACTGATGAGAATTACACTCCCCAAGTTCTCACGCTTGGTTACAACTAGGAGTTACGCACAGAATCGGCTGTGCTGCAATGCAATATGTTTCTATATGATAATAATTAAATTACCATATTACCTTTTACTTTGTACGGGTTTTGAGATAATAACGCCCATTCATAACACTGCCACGCATTACTAATGACAGAGGAAATCCATACTCTGACATAATTTTACGCATACGCGCATAATGATTCATTTTAAATTGACGTTTCATAATATTATTCCTTTTCCGTTTCTTCAATTTCAGAATCAGTATGCCCTTCCACGTAGATATCATCATCAGTAAGTGAAGACACAAAATCATTAAAACCGCAGTCATAAGCGATTGGATCACATTCACGGAGAATATATGATGGATCGAAAGAGACACCAGCAACAGTTATAGAACCTTCAGAATTGAGAATGTCATTATAACGTTCGGTAGCTTCGGACTCGGAGATAATTTCATATTGAGACATTTTTTTTCCTTTACTTTGTTTGCTTTGCTGAATCGATGGATGGATTATGACAGAACCAGTGGGAAAGGCAATGTAGCACTATAGTTCTCCAGTGTGCTGGTGGAGATTACATTGTCAGCACAAAATGCTGGGAAAGTGTTGCTATTTAGCATAATGTGTGGAGAGGGTTTGATTGTGTCGCTGGATGTGTCGCGGTATATGGTTTGTGTGTGAATGATATCGTGGTGCACTGGAAACTACTGGATACCACTGGGACTAAGTTTCTATATCTCAGCGAATATCCAGCACATACTCAGCACATATTCAATAAGATTCTATGTCATACTCAGAACCATAATCATTGAAAGCAGTATCCCGCTCCCATATCATAGCCGCTTTATAATCCAGAGCATCAAATAAACTACCAAACGATTCTATAACCACACCGGATTGTGACACGGTATAAACGTTATTCTCAATATCATAATCAATCTTAAACATAATCAATCTCCTTTGGGTTATTAAATGTTTCGGAAGTCAAATCTTTTTGTATCAATCAACAGACAATGATTAAGTATATTATATACGGCAAATTTTGCATAATGCTTACGCTTATGTTTTCTCATAATCAATCTCCTTTGTTTTGCTGAATCAATGGATGGACTATAACACAACCACAGAGAATGGCAACATAGTACAAAGGTTCTCACATGGTTTGGTCAAGTATTATTAATAAAACGCGCAGCCTCCGTGTCCACCCCAGTCCCGCTT
>Ga0247723_1002024_pt1 | contig 11221 bp, 16 predicted proteins | sample MSEWelMarce5H_FC_FD_189079 | JGI IMG/M metagenome (GOLD analysis project Ga0247723, IMG submission 189079) | Subsurface sediment microbial communities from gas well in West Virginia, United States - MSEEL Well Study Marcellus 5H_FC | ecosystem: Environmental > Terrestrial > Deep subsurface >...
CCAGCGATGATCTCACCAAACGCGAGCTGCAAGCTGTCGAGCGTGAGGGACGTGCCATCGGTGACATCGAGAAGCGCCTGCACAATGGCGCTGCACCCATGCAAGATGAGAGCCAGACCCGCCAACGTCGTCTTCCAGTTCAGCAAGAACGGAAGCAGCTTCTTGGATGCGTAGTTCATGGCAATGCGGTTGATCAGGTTAGGCTTCTTGCGTTTGACTGCCACGGGTGCCTTGTCCGCCCAAAATGGTTTGGCCACATGTTTGTGAACTGGAGGTTGTCCGGGACTAGACATTACGGATTGAGCTTCCTGTCAATTTTGTCGAGCTTCTCGACTATCGACCGCAGCAGTTGCGTGTCTGCGCTATCCTTCAACTCCAGCGCACGAATAGCTGCCACATCCGCAGTCCTCAGCTTGGCCACCTCTTCAACTTTCTGCTCGTGCGAGTTGATCCGGATCTGGATCGTAGTGACCCAGACGCCTAGACCAAAAGCGCCAAACAGCAGGCCTTGGCCGACTTTGACCACGAGATTAAGGTCTCGCAGCCGCTCCTCTAGTTCTTCCAGTTGCGTGGGATTCATGAGGTGATTGGGCGTCCACCTCTTTTGCTGTTGGCCAGCAGGACTTGAACCTGCTACGCAATAGCGAAGGATTGCGTGGGCCGCCCCGGCCAAGGTGTTAGACTGGCGGAGTGACCGAGCCGTAGGCGACAATGCTGACCTTGTAGCCAGTCGTTCCAGAGAGCCCGATAACAAGAGAGTCGGTTGATCCGGCAGCAGTTGTCGTCGGCAGGTGAAGTGAGAACACACCGCCCTCTGGCACTGCGACCGCTGTATTGGTCAGCTTGCCGAAGCCAGTGCAGGTAACAGTAGGCGTGCCAGTTGGCGCGGTGATATCGACCGCACGCGCAACGTAAACAATGAACCCCTTGATCTGAGCCACCGCAATCGTAGCGCGGGTGATTGGATCGACCTGCGCCACGCTATCGACAAGGATTGATCCGGTGGACAGAGCAATTGTCTTGTTGGAGGTCCCGGTGAACTCCGCCGCAATGCTCCAGGCATCAGTCAGCGAAGCATTGATCGGTGGCACCGAATGCGCAATCGGCGCACGGGTCGCGCTGCCGGTGAACGAATTCTGGAGGATGGTGGAAAGTTTGAATGTAGATGGCATGATGTTAAGAGCCGATGACCAACACGTTGACGTTCAGGCCGGTTGTTCCGTTAAGGTAGACGTTAAGGACGTTGCCGCTGACCGCTTTAATTGCAGTAGGAGAAGTAAAAGCGATGGCTGCGTTCTCACGAAGAGCAACGGTAGTAAATGTGATTCCGCCGAAGTCAGTAGATGCAACCTGCGCGCACACGATGCCAGTCACCGTCCACGAATCAATCGTTCCGGTCCCGCTGATCTTGTCCACGGTGACCACGAGTGCTCCAGTCCCGGAGGTATACCCAGACACCACGCCTTCCATGTAATTGGTGGCCGTGGTCGAATGAGTGATGCGGACCCGCATATTTGTCACATACGCCAAACCGGTTGCGACGGTGAATGTTTTCGACCCGGTGCCAATAGCAACCGACGTGGTTGAGGTGGCAGTTGGCTGCACCGAAGCTGGCTCGACAAGCGGGTCGCGCTGAGTAACGCTGATGTACAAGCCGCGGAAGTTGGTCATCACCAAATTGGCATTGGTGATCGGGTTAGTAAGGAGAACTGCGGTGCCGCCGTTAAGGACTGAACTGATCTGATTGGATGCGTTAATCGTCAGAGAATTAACGGCTCCGCTACCAAACACCTCAAACACGCCAGAGATCAAATCTTCTTCGCGCAGAATCAAATCCGGCACCTGCTGGGTTGCGGCTTGGACGACGGTACTTGCAGGATAACTGTTCTGTGCCTTTAATGACAGTGCGAAGATGTTCGGCATAAAATGCGGGCGGATGTCAATCTTAGATGAAGGTGACGCTTGGGAGGCTTAAAAAGACCGATCCGACCTGGTGGTGCGTGATGGTTGTGCCTGATCTGGTCAGCAAGCGCAGGTATGCAGTGGTCGCGCTGCCGGTGGGAGGACTGCCGTAAACCTGAAACGCCGCACTCGACACACTCCACCGGCGGATCTGTGCTGCCGCCTTCGTGTAGTTTTGAAAAAATACCTCAGCACCATCGTCTCCACCTTCGCCATATCCGCCGCTGCCACCGTTACCACCTTCTTCATCTCCGGTGCTTGGCACATTGCTTCCCGCGGCACCGCCGGCACCACCAGCACCAGGCGTGCCGGTGACTCCGTTTGCTCCGGTCGTTCCGCTCACTCCATCTCCGCTAGTTGTTTTACCGCCTGCTCCACCGCCGCCACCACCACCGCCACCACCACCCGTTCCACCGACCACAGTCAATGTCTGCTGATCAACAGACGAAAGAGTGCCGACCACCGGGTTTGTTGTCGGTGTGATCCCAATCTGCAGCCAGATTGAGAACCCGTCAGCAACCGCCAGAGTTGCGCCGGCTACGGTTGCCACCGATTCAGTCCACCCTCCACTACTTGGATCGTTCACGTCATACGTGCTCCACGATGTTCCCAGAACCTTGCCTCCACGAATCGTTACGTCACCCCCAGACAATACGCCCGTAAAATCAATCAGGCTTGTGGTCGCTGTCGCTTTGCCTTGCAGTGATGAGATGATGATGCCGTCGTTCGTCTCCTGCAGAATGATGCCGTTGCCTTGAATCGGCACCTGTTCATAGAGTGCTTTGCGAAACAAGTTCAACGTCTTCCCCTTCAGGAAGTAGTTGAGATTGCCAAAGAAGTTGGGAAATTCAGGGAACAAAGGAGCTGATGTAGGTAGTTGCTGGGAGCGTTACGTGGTAGGAGCCAGCATGATATTGAGTCACTACTCCTCCCGTTTGAGATGCGATACGAATGTAGATGTTCGTCGCCGGTGAGGCAGTTGGCTTGTTCGTGTGGACTTCAAGACTGGCAGACGTGATCTGCCACCTCCGAAAGACCATCAGCAAAGTTGTGTAGTGGGTGAATGTCTTGCTTTCTCCGTTGCCTCCAGCAGCACCATTGCCTCCTTCTCCACCTTCTGCCGGCGTGCCTGAGTTTTCTCCTCCAGCCGTTCCTCCAAGAGCATTGGTGGTCCCGACGACACCACCCGTTTGTCCAGATGCTGCCGCTCCGGCATCACCAGCATAGCCAGTCGTTCCATCGGCACCTGCTCCACCGCCGCCTCCGCCACCACCAGCACCGCCACCGCCGGTAGTGACCGACAGTGTGCTCGCCCCCGTAGACGAGAGGGTGCCGCTCATATTTACGTCCGTCTGCGAGCACTGGATGCGCAGCCACACGCTCTGCCCATCTGCAACCGCTAGAGTGGCTGGTCCGACAGTATACTGCTCTGCCAGCCAATCAGTCGGCAGAGGATTGCTCATGCTGGGCGTCCCCCAGGTTGTACCGATGACTTTGCCTACGGTAATGTCGAGCGAGTTGGGTGCCGGTAGCGACGCCTTGAAATCGTGATTGATCGCTATTGTTGGCGAGACCTCGATCTGCTGATCGGCATGAAGCAGCATCCCTGCGTTGGTTTCTTCTGAGCGGATGTTTGCGCCGGCAATTGGCGTCTGCATCCGAATCCTCTGCACGATCTTCTCCAGCGTCTTGCCGGTCAAGACGTACAAATCACCAAGGAAGAAGTTCGGGATTTCCGGCAGCATTAGGCGATGATGAAAGTGATTGCCGGTGGCGTGATTGAAATCGTGCCAGCCACATGCTGAGTGATCGTCGTACCACTAATCGAGGCAAGCTGTATCCATGATGAGGCTTGGCTCGCTGTGCCTTTTGCATTGTGGAGCGAGATGCCGTTGATCGACCACTTGCGGATCTGAGCTGTTGCTTTGGTTGCGCGGGTAAAGGTGACGCTGCCACCGGCTCCACCGGCACCGCCTACACCGCCTACACCACCGCTTGCGCCATAGCTATTGCCAAGCCCAGTCACCGGAGTCGGTGGATCTGTGCTGTAATCAAGAACGACACCACCAGCACCACCTGCTCCTGTATCGTCGCCATTGGATGCCGAGCCTCCCGCGGTGGCACGAATATCTGGCTGCACTCCGGCAGCAGCACCACCTCCGCCACCACCTCCACCGCGGCCACCTTTTGCGCCCGAGATGTTGTAGGTCGTAGTGCCCAGTGGTCCGGTTGTTGTTGTGTCGTTCTCCGACCACAAGACTTGCAGCCACACCTGCGAGACGGCACCACTCAGCACACCCCCGACGTAATTGACTTCTCTCTGCCAATCTCCTGGCGTTGGATTATCGCCCAGAATTGCACCCCAGAGAGGGTAGATAATGCGCCCGGATGAAACTACCACTGTGAGCCCATCCAGCGACACGGCGAAGCCTAAAGCAAATGGCGCTACTACTCCGCCTGATCCCAAGCGGTCGATAATCTGCCCGTCCTTGGTCTCTGTGATCTTGATCGTCTCCGACGACAAAAGCCGCTGCATCCGAATACGATCCACCAGACGGTTCAGCAGCCATCCTGACCGCGCACCGTTTACTTTCGGGTCGATGACTGGGAGTTCTGGCAGCATATCAACCTGGCATCCATTGGTAAATGTAGACCATGCTCTGCTTCACCAAGTAGATCGAAACGCCAGCACCGTTAATCGTTTCAATCTCTAGCCCATCTTGAATCCACCCGTATGGGTAGTTGTAGATCGGCGTAGTTGGCAGCGTGGTGAAAGGATTTGTTGGATACGGGGGCAGGGGTCCAAGTGCGACTGCATTCTCTGGCCGTGTGGCCGTGTTCGGAAAGAACTCGGTCACTTGGTGGAACGTGCAGGAAAGGTTAATGTACTGCCCTTGGATCTCTCCAGTAATTGCTGTGCCTGGCACTGTACCTAAACCAGTCTTGTACGACTGGATCTTGCTGGACACGGTGCGCTTCACCGCTTGTTGGCCAAGCAGCCCCGCGGCCTGAACCTCGAACGAGTAGATGTTTGATCCTTCCTGCGTGATGCCCACGCCATTGAAATACATGTTCGGGAACAAGTCCGGCTGCATTCCGTTGGCGAAGTAGGTGGCTGCATATGTAGCCGGACTGTTGGTCCGACCAAAGTACTTGAGCTTCATCGTATCCCATCCGCTTTCGGATACGGAAAACGATAGGCCTGCATCCGCTAAACGCGGTGCGACATCGACATCAATGCCATAAGTGGTGACGGCGGCTGGCATAATTAGGCGGCGGCTAAGGCATCGAGGCGTTTCCTGATTAGATCAAGAGATTGTGCCGGATCTGGAAATTGGTTGTTCATAAGTTTTCTAGCTTCTGCCATTGCAAGCGCTCTTCTCATATCCATACCACCTACTTTTCTTTCACCCGCAAAACGGTCTATCTCTTTCTGTAATTCCTCTGTCGGATCTCCTATTAACTTCCTCGTTAATGCTCTTTCAGCCCTTGCTTTTTGCCTACTCAAATCGCCCTTGTCCCGTATGGCTTGAACCCGTTCAGACCTTCCCATCTTGGCTCGCTCCATGGCATTCGTTACCATGTCTTTGTTTATCTGCGTTTGAGCGATTTCTTTTTGCTTGTTGAGATTCTCTTCAATTGAATCTTTTTCCTTCAAAAGCTCGATCTGCTTTTCTAGGGCAAGAATAGTTCCTTCATCCAACTCCTTCCCCTCAATTTTCGCATCATTGAGTTGCGTCATGATGCTTTCCAAAGTCGCTCCGTTTAGACCAGCCTTTATTTGAGCGGTCTGTTCTTCTTCCGTCATGCGACCAAAACCAAGAGCTTCGCCCTTTTCTCTCACTCCTTCAGCCATCTCCCTAAGCCGCTTGAGTCTGTTTTTTTCTTTTAAGGCATCAGCATCAGCTTGGTCGTCTGCCCGCTTTTTTTCCGCAGCAATGGATTCTTCAAGGCTTTTCCGCTGGCCCAAGTATCCGATGTAGGTCTGCAGCTTCTCTAGTTCGCGATCAGTCAGCTTAATCCGCCCTTCCTGGGCGTCTTTAAGCTTCTTCATCAGGGTCAACTGATCATCGGCAATGTTGAGTCTTTTGATCTCAGCATTGACCTCTGCCAGCTTGGCTTCATCTGTACCGGCGGACGAAATAGCCAACCCTGTTTGCGTTACCCGTTGCGACGCTGCTTTTTGTGCAGCCTCCTGTTTTTTCTTTAAGTCTTCTGCTTGTTTCTTTTTGTTCTGGGATGCCTCAGCCTCCTCCTTGTCTTTTTTCGCCCGCGCATCTGCAAGCTTCGCCTCCATTTTGGCATTGAAGGCCTGAACTTCTTTCAGTTTTGCCAATTCGTCTTCGTCTGTGGCATAGAACGTAAACATGTTCACTGCCTCAGAATGCACTGATTTAATTAAAGAAAAAAGATCATTAAATAATGATATGCCAAGCTTTATGCCTCCGCTCTCATCGGCAAACAGTGAGTCTATGGTGATCTTCAGCTTTGAAAGTTCCTCCGCAACCCCAGCCGTAACCGGCTGCGCATTCTGCATCCCATTCAGCAAAGCATCTGTAAACTGCATTGCCGAGATGCCCATCTTTTGAATCTCTTCAGCATTGGAAGTGCCGAACGCCTCAGTCATCAGCCGTCGAACAGTAGGCAAGCGTTCGGCGATCTGATTGATTTCTTCCGCAAATACCTGCCCTTTAGAACTGATCTGAGAGAATGAAAGCAGGATGCCTTTCATCTCTTCACCGCCGCCACCAAACCCTGCCACAGTCCTTGCAAGCGTTTGAATGTGCTTAGTCGCCTCTTGGGCCGTATAGCCCATCGTCTGCAAACGAACCTGTCCGTAGACGGCGGACTCCAAGTTGAGTCCCGGCATTGCAGCAATGACCTGCAACTCCTTCATCTTTGCCGTTGCCGCATTCGTTCCACCGGTGACGATGGTCAACTGCCGGTGGTATTTCTCGAAGTTGATCGTCGCCTCCAGTACCTTTTGCCCGACCTGCATCACGATACCGCCAACGGCCCCGAGGCCCGCCACGTTCTTCAACGTGTTGAACTGCGCCGTCATCTGTCCGACTGCCGCATTGGCAGAAATGACAGCGCGATTCAGTCCGCCCTGGAATTGGGCGGAGTTGAGTGTGAGCTGTGCGGATAGAGTGGCGGCCATTGATTGATTGTCAGATGTCAAGCTTACGCCACGGCTTATCCTTTAGCAACTGGTGCACGTTCTGCATCTCAGCAGAAGGAGTGCCGTTGTTCGGCCAGATAGTCTCGCTTCCCTGCATTACTATACCGACGTGCATGTAGGCGAGTCCTCTCGACAATGGAAGATCCCAGAGGATGGCATCTTCGTCTAATCCAGTATTCTGGTGGACCAGCGCGACGTAATAAGCCGCTGAGACTGGATGCGCTAAGGCTTTCCCACGCCCGCCCCTTCAGAATGAAGAACCTCGGACTGATTAACTGACGAATCGTTCAGCACCTGGATGCCGACAGAGATGGCATCGGCCTCAAGTCGGATCGGCACGTTCTTGTCGCACCATTCTTCAAACGCATCCAGCATCGCATCCATACCCTGCGCGCGCAGCCGCTTCAGTTCTTTCTTTGGCACAGTGCAGACAAACAGAATCGCCTTCGCCAGCGGCGTGAACAGTGAGATGTCGTCAAAACACTGCGACAATGAAACGAAGCCAGCCTTGTGGCAAAGCGAAACCCACAAATCCTTTCTGGCAGAAGTCAGGCCAGTGAATGGCTGACCATTCCACATGTAGCCGGTATTATTGAAAGCGTCCTCACGCTTTTTGTTTTCCACCTCTTCTGTCGGCAAATCCAAAACAGAAATTTCTTTTTCTTCGATCATAGTCTTCCACTATGTAAGAATTTTTCTGCCATTGCAAGCCCCTCTCCGGTGATATTCTCCCGCACGTAGGCTGTGCGTTTGCTGCCCTTGGCACTGATCAGGATTAGCCTCTCAGCATCCTTGATCGCCTTAGTGATGGCGTGTCGGTTCTTTACCGCGGTCAGCGCATAGAGCAACGGGTGCTCTGGGTCTTGCTTCTCAAGCGACTTGTCCTTCAGCATCTTCATCAGCATTCCCGTCTTGAATGCTGGGTTCGTGACGCTTTCTGTCGCGAGATACATAAAGACGTGTTCCTTGCCGCTTTCCGCGACGAACTGTACGTCTGGCCGCATTGGGACTCCGATGGTCCCGAATGCGGCGGCTAAATCCAAATCAGTGCAAACAATCCAAGAGTCGCTCATTAAACAGACACAAACGGCAATTGCTTAACTGTAAAGGTCGCTTTTGCAATTTCTTCGTTTGTCTCGGAGCGGCTTGGGTCCATGTAAATCATGACCCCATCTGTTGGCGAGAAGCCATACGTGTCAGATGTGAAGTTGGCCAATGCCGTCACTCGCTGGCCTGGCTCCAAGTTGGCAAGCCCTGAGCCGCTCTTGGTGGTGATGTATCCGTCAAAGGCAAAGCTGATCGTAGGGTTACGATATTGCAGAGCGAAGACGTTACCATCAGCATTGCGATACTCCTTTTCCTCACGAGTAGCACTGATCGTGAGTGATTGCACAAGGATATCTGGAGTCGTTGGATTGGACTCGTTTTTCAATCCTAGAGCAGTGGATGGGATGTTCCCGTATTGGATGATTGCTGCGACGGCTGCCATATTATTGGTTTGGGTGTCAATCGTTACTGCGTGGACGATGTGCAGGACAAGGTGAACGAATACTCCGTCGAGATCTCATCCTCACTCATTGTGCCGTTCGCCTGATTGGTTCCGCTCATCTTCAAAACTTGCACAGAATTGGCGTCTACGATGGCATTGATGGCCGCCGGGAGCGTGAGGCCATTCCATTGGCCAAAGAGCCGTGCGCTGACGTTCTCGGCCCGCAATTCATGCCTTGGACGTGTGTCTGCGCCCAGCACTGTGTTCGCCTCCTGCCTGTCCTCCACCATCGCCACCGTGAAGTTCACGTTCCAGACGTTGATGCCCGGAAAGACCTCTTGGTTCTCCGTGATCTGCACCGAGAAGAAAGGATACTTCTCCTGCTGGAATTCTCTGCCGTTGCGCACAACAAAACCAGTGAACTCAGCCAACGGCAGGAGGTCGCTCTCAAGAATTGAGCAGATGCGCCGCTGGGTGCGTTCGGCTGGATTGATTGGATATGTTGTCATGGATTCATCCCAAATTGTCTGCCAACACGCTGCAGGTCGGCCAACATGAATTTTATAAAGAGGTTTTCTACCTCACGGATGCTCTCCTGAAATGCTGTCGGAGAAATTACGTGAGCGCCTTCACGAGCATTGGTCACAAAAGCGGTCACCTTGTGGAATGCGGAAGGGATGGCTTTTTTGCCAAAGCTCCTTGATTTGAAATACCTCTGAGTGCCGGCTTTTCGGTTTGGCACACCGAACTCTCGGTATGCTGGAATGAAGCCGGCACGAAGAAATTGAGCAGAGTTTGCACGAGCCCCCACAAACCTTTCAACCCGATCATTGAGATCATTCGTTATCGGCATACCCTTCTTCTTTAGTCGCCAAATAAAGATTGCCGCGGCAGCGGTGTTGTTGAACTTGGATTTTACCTTCTTTGTCCGGTATCGGCTTCTGGCTGGAGCCAGCAACTCCTGCAAAATCTTTCGGCTGCCAGGCGTCTTGTTGATGATCCTCTTTGCGGCAAATGGCGTCCAATAGCGCATGGCCTTATTGACCACCTCAGCATCGGTCTTGCCCTTGGTCATGGCATACTTCGAGAGCACGCGCTGGAACTCTTTGGTTTCGACGGTCAGGGATACACTCATTCTGCGGTGACGGCTTTGTTCGGGTCAATGAGATCCAGCGCATAAAACGGGCGAATCGTATTCGTCTGGATCGTGTCGATGCGAAGAGTGACTGCCGTTGCCAGACTGGTGCCAAATTTCACCTCGTCACCGGCCTGAGGTGCGGTCGTAAAAGCAGCCTTCGTAGCATGCACGGTCATCGTCTCATCTTTGACCACTATTGATGCAAGTAAATTGCGTTGGTTGCGACCGGTGGACTCATAGCACGGGATCTGCGCTCCGCTGTGCCAGACGTACAGATTCTCGGTGGCCGTCACCGCACCGAACTTGTTCCGGATGCGGCCATGCGCGGCGGCGATGCGTGATGCGTATGTCATACAAAAAAAGCGGCTGACAAGGATAGAAACCCTGTCAGCCGCCCCAATGAACGATCAACACCTACACCAAAAATTAGGTCAGCAGTTTGACTGAGGCGCTTACCGCGCTCATGTCGCCCGTAGTGCCCGCTGTGGTGAACTTAGCGTTCACATAGCGCGGAGCAGGAGAAGGCAGCCGGAAGCGGAAGGATGTTTGAGGAATTGCGCTGCCTGTGCCGGTCAGCACTGCCGACAGTCCCAAGCTGGTCGTCGGAGTGGCTGTTGATCCACCTTGCAAGAGGATGGTCAAAGTGTCCGCCGAAGCGAGCTGAGTAGCAGTCAACGCGGGGATTAAAACTTCGACTTCGGTATTCTCAGGGAAAAACCCCTTTGAGTTGGTTCCGAGGTCGAGGTCAGGAGACTGGACGTTACCGTCTGAGGCGGTCAGGAGGCGCGCCTTGGTCAGTTCAGCGTCCTGAATGTTTCGAGAGAATTCGTTAGGCATGGTCTTAGATTCTTAGAATTTAGCTGAGGACTTCATCGTTCAGGATGGAGTCGGTAATGACGATTGGGATGCCGTTGGACTCGCTTGGGAGAGGAGCGAAAACTTCAGCGCCGGAAGAAGACTTCACGCCGCTGTAGATGACAGAAGACGAACGGCTCGACTGGAGCTGGAACGCCGAGCGGCGGTTCATCAGCCAGTAGTTCGGGCGATAGCCGACCGGATATTTGCTGAGGAGTTCTGCCAGCTTGGCATCGGTGACACCACCACCCGAATCAGCGGTCGCATCTTTGAGGCGGCCAACGCTGTACTTACTACCGACTTGCATACCGACCCAAGCGGTCAGGTTGGCAACGTGCGCTGGGTACACCGAAGCGGTTCCGACGTTTTCGATGCGCCATTCGCCAAGTTCAAAGGTCGTGCCAGCACCGAAGACGAGCTGTACCCCTTGGGTATCGGTGTTGATGCCGTAGACCGAGGAGGCGGTCCCGCCGGTGGTTCCACCAGCATCGACCACGAGGCCGGAGTTGAACGCGGTGTGAATCGCCTGCAAACCGGGAAAGCCTTTGGCATCGACGGTTGTTCCGTAGATGACCTGCGAGCCGAGCTCGATCAT
>Ga0247723_1002025_pt1 | contig 11216 bp, 12 predicted proteins | sample MSEWelMarce5H_FC_FD_189079 | JGI IMG/M metagenome (GOLD analysis project Ga0247723, IMG submission 189079) | Subsurface sediment microbial communities from gas well in West Virginia, United States - MSEEL Well Study Marcellus 5H_FC | ecosystem: Environmental > Terrestrial > Deep subsurface >...
TCCTGCGCCTGAACCTCAAATTGATTGGGATGCTTGGGCGCAAATAACAAGAAATTATGAAGCCGCGAAAGACCAAGAAGGTGGATGGTTTTCACAAATTACTACTGCCCTTGATGATTCAGTAAATGACGCAATTCCAGGGGGTTGGGCAACAGTAGCAGCCGTTGCTGTAGCGGTAGCAACAGGTTATGTTGACCCATCACTATTTGCAACAGAAGTAGGCACAACCGCATTAGCAACTGAAGGAGCTGCTACTCTTACAGCAGCAGAAATGGCTACATTAACTGAAGCGAGTTTAGCCGTAGATACAGCAATGGCAGGTGCAGGTGGAGTAGGTGCAGGAGCAAGCGCAGCAGGCGCAACAGGATTAACAGCAGCAGAGATTGCAGAATTAACCGCACTAGCTCCTGAAACAGGCACAGCAGTAGAAGGTGGTCTTAATTGGGCAAATGCAGGACAAAGTGCACTTACAGGTGCAGGTAAAGGCGTTGCGTCTAATGTGCTCACTAGTGCTCTTACAGGTAGAGAAATTACGCCTGAAGGATTAGCTATTAGTGCTATCACAGGTGGAGCAGGAGCAGGTGCAGGCAATTTAGCAGGTCAAGCAGGCGCAGGCTCTTTTGGCTCAGGTGCTATTAGTGGCGGTGTAGGTGGCACGACAGGTGCTTTACTTACAGGCGGTGATGTTGGCACGGCTCTTACTCGTGGCGCACTATCAGGTGGTATTGGTGGAGCAGGTGGTAGTTTAATTAGTGATTTAGACCCTGCAACTAGAGCAGGCGTACAAAGTGTCACATCAGGTCTTACAAACGCTGCGTTAACAGGCAATACAGACAATTTACTACCAAATTTAATTGCAAGTGGATTAGGTAGCGCAGGTGCAACAGCAGCTTTTAATGGAATAAAAGAATATGTACCTCCAATAGGGGGAACACAAAAAGCTGAAATTGATGCGCTTGACCCTATGACACAACAGCTTGCAGACTTGTTATATAACTCTGATACAGGGGAAACAGGACAAGAGAATTATCCAACAGCAGGCGTAACAATTGAGAATGGTCGAATTATATCGGATGCTGATGCATACCAAATTCCAAAAATATTGCCCGACATGGTATTGGAAGATTTTAGCCCTGGCACTGAAGAGCAAGATGTTTCACCTGAGCTAGACCCCACAGGGAGTTTAGCTAATCAACCTACATCACCATTAAGCCCTAGCCCTACACAACAAGGCGAAGTATTTAATTACTACAATGCGTTAGTATCTCAAGGCATTGAGCCTACACTTGCAACAAAAATGTCAGGTTATACACCTTCAGGTTCGCTTACAGGTACACCTTCAGGTAGTCCTACAGGTACAGGCACATCGCCTATCAGTATAGCAACCACTCCTCCTTTATCTCCAATAACTACCCCTACAACACCAACAAATCCTGATTTAAGTGCAGGTGAGTTAACCGTAGAAGGTAGTCAAGATAAAATTCAAGAGCAATTAGCTGAATTAACAGACGCACAAAAACAGGCTGTAACAGACCAAGTAAAACAAGGCACTACTTTATCTTTGGCTATTCGTAATGTTCAAGGTGGTTTAACTAGTCTAAAAACCAATTTGCAAAATCAGGCTTTATCTCAAGCTGCTCAATCTGATTATCAAGCGTCACAATCAGCATTATCTAATTTAGCAGGTCAAGCATCAACACCTGCGGTTACCGCACCCTTATCTATTTCAGCAACTAGCCTAGCAGGAGCACCTGTGTACAACAACAACCCACAATTATTAGCCGAATTAAAACAAATGTACCCACAATTGTCTACACTCAATCCGAAGTTATTAAACATGCTTGGAGCATCCCCTCAGGGAACTCCACCGCTATCCCAAAGTGCTCAAGTTGCACAGGCTCAGAATCAAAATGACTTGATGACAAACTTTATGGGTAAGGGCATATCATCTAATTTAGACTTGCCAAGCTTTGCTGATGGCGGTCATATCCACGGAATGGAATATGGACAGTCTCCAAAGTTTATAACAGGAGCAACAGGGCATTATGTTAAAGGGGCAGGTGACGGACAATCTGACGATATTCCTGCTTTGTTAGCTGACGGAGAGTATGTATTTGATGCCGATACTGTGGCACAATTAGGTAATGGCTCAAGTGATGCAGGAGCAAAGTTTCTTGACCACTTCAGGCAAGCTGTAAGAGAACACAAAAGGTCAGCCCCTGTTGACAAAATACCTCCAAAAGCATCACCATTGGCATACATGAAAGAAGCACTTAAACGGCATAGCAAGGGATAATATGGCACTCAACCCAACATTTGCAAGCGCATCAGTAAACCCAAGTCAGTCTATTGGGAGTGATGCGTCTGCTTCTCAGCAGGGTGCTTTGCCGACAGGCATGCCACAAAATACAGGATTTGCAGGGTTAGGCGGATTAGATATTAATTATACTGCGCCAAAAGAGCCTTTAGTTCCAACGATTCCAAATTTTAATCAGTCTTATTATCAGTCACCACAATATCAAAGTTATCTAAATAACATGCCACAGTATGGAACTGATGATATGCGTATGATGCCATTTGGTGGTTATGGTTCAAGCAATATAGCTAATCTTCAAAATCAATCGTATGAAGATTTTTTAAAGAACCCTAGCATGGGACAACAACCAAATATTCAAGAAGAATTTGGTGTTCCTAGTCCTTTTATGAATCAAGGTGCAATGCCTGATAATCAAGGTGCAATGTTATCTGATGCTACGAGAAGGGAATTGAACCCTAACTATGTTGCACCAAATTACACGGCACAAGATGTACAAACTGCAATGCAAAATCCTGAGTTTGATTCTAATTACTATAAAAATGCAAATGTATTAGATGCACAAGGCAATCCACTGTCTATGGATGCAAAGCAACAGTTAATACAGCCTTTTTATAATCAACAGCAACAGCCAAACTATGCGTTACAGCCACCGACAGAATTTGTAGGGCAACTACCACAACAATCACTACAGCAAGACCCACCTTCTCGATATACATATTTTGGGAATGATAAAACTGATTATTCACAACTAGGCTTGTCACAAACTGCTTTAGACAGTCTTAAAATGATGTCAGGTATGCAAGATTCAGGGCAATTTTACTATGACACACAGACAAAAACATTTAACCAAGGCGCAGGTCGTCCTGGGCCAAATATTCCTGGGCAACGTCAACGTGTAGGTATGTCTAACATACCGCTAGAACTCATGAATAAACTAGGAACTAGCGAACAAATTGATTTTTCCCCATATGTACAATATACCGATGGTCCGCCATTGCCTCCTCAAATAGGCGACCAACCTTTGCCCGAGCAACAGCCACAAGTGCTCGGCCCTCAAGTCCCATATGAAGACCCACGAGCTACGATTGGTCCAACTTTTACACAAAGAAACCCATTAACACCCACAGCAACACCTACAGGAACAACACCCATGGCTACTAATCCTCTAAGTACCTATGCTACAACACCAACTACAGGTTCTACGCCTGCACCTACTTTGAATGCAACCCCTGGGTCTGCGTCTTCAGGTTCTTTTGGTCAAGGTGGCGTACTTCCGAATGTTACAACTACTCAACAGCAAGTAACGGCTGCCCCTTCTTTCTATACTGATTACCTAAATCAGTTAGCAACGCAAGGTGGACAAGCCGCTCAGAATGCTCAATATGTAGGGGCACAGCCATTACAAGAGCAAGCCTTTAATCTAGCATCACAGAATGTAGGTAACTATCAACCTACACTACAAAACGCTATTAATTTAGCATCTAGCGTAGGTAATACAAATCTTGCTCAAGCAATCGGTGATGTTGGGCAAGCAAATATAGCAAGGAATTTAGCCCCACAAGCAACCGCAGGTATTGTTGGTTCAGGACAGTTTGGCTCTAAGCGTGGAGCACAAGCCTTGGGTGATGTAATTGCTAATGCTGAACTAGGATTGACAGCACAACAACAGCAAGCTATGCAACAGGATATGGCAAATAGAATAGCCGCGGCTCAACAACTCGGAACACTTGCCAATTCAACACAACAGCTAGGTTTAGGTGATGTTAATGCTCTATCTACACTAGGACAGCAACAGCAGACAATTGCTCAGAATCAACAGCTATTCCCAATGCAACAGTTGGCTAATCAGTCTGCTTTACTCAGAGGATATACCATACCTACTAGTGTTAGCGCATCGCAAACAGGGCCAGGGCAACAGGGACAATTCCAAACATCGCCATTACAGCAAATTATGTCTGTCGGCACATTGTTGGGTGCATTAGCAAAGCCAGACGCTAGTGGAAACTCCGCAGGCGGTAATTTGGTAGGTGGATTGGGAAATATTATAAATAAAATTTCAGGTAAATTTGCAGGCTCTACAGGCTCTTCAGGTAGTAGCTCCTCAGTTAGTCCTGTTACAGGGCTACCCATTGGAATTCCTGGGGGGTCAACATACAATAAAACTGATAATACTTATGTAGATACAGGTGGTACTAAATATATTGTTAACGATGATGGGACTGTCACAAGTTATGGAGGCACAGAGATTCCTAATCCAATTACTTATGATGAAATTTTTGACACTGACCCTTGGCTCAATAATAATTATTATAATTTTGACCCTGATGCATAAATTAATATGATTATCCGTTCAAATAATGACCAAAGTTTAAGGAAATAATATGGCACTACCTACTGTACCTGTAACCTCATTCGGTGGGGATGAATCTGCTCAAAAAGAGTATTTAGATGCCTTAAATAAGGTAATGGAGTCTTTACAAGGACAAGCCGAGCCTAACCTATTCTCAATTGCAGGTGCTCTTGGTAAGCCTACACCAACAGGTCATTGGTCAGAGGCTTTAGCATCAGGCGCATCTGAACTTGGTAGACAACAAACTGAGCAACAAAAATTAGCCCCTTCTTTAGCACAAATGCGAGCGTCTATTGCAGGTCAAAAATACGAAATGCAAAACGATGCGAAGGCTTTATCTTTAATTGGTAATAAATTAGGATTGTCCCCAACTGAGACAGAAAATGCTCTTTCTCAAGGCAACATTGATAAAAACCAAATTAGCACCTTACAAGAACTTTATCCTGTAATTGCCCAACTATCTCCTAAACGTGCAGAGATGGTTAAACAAATGTTCTCGATGGGAGTAGAAACTCAAAAATTAAAGACAGAGCAAGATAAATTGCTAATGGATGTTGTTAGCAAAGGATTAAATTTACAGGAATTAAGAATAAAACATGGTGATGAAGCTATTAATAGCCTTCCTCAGTATATTAAAGATGCATTGATTAAAAATACAGTAGTTCCACCGCCTGAAAAGCCAACAGAGCCTGTAAAAACTCAACCAATAGATGTCAGCAAAATAACCAACCTTCTTGGTTCAAATCTAACCGTTACTAGCCCATATGGAATGAGGATTGACCCTATAAGCAAAAGAGAAACAATGCATAATGGAATTGACCTTGCAGGAAAGGCAGGAGAGCCCCTTAAAGCACTTTTTGGTGGCACGGTTATCAATGCATCACCTGTTGGACAATATGGCAATACAGTGGTTGTACAGCACGAGGATGGTCATCACTCTTACTACGCTCATTTGGATAAGACAAGTGTCAAAGATGGAGACGTTATTAAGGCAGGTGACATCATTGGCAATCTTGGCTCAACAGGCAAGTCAACAGGTCCACATGTAGAGATTGGTATAAAGACTCCTGATAGAAAGTCAATTAACCCATTAGATTATCCTCCATTGCAGGGAATGCTTGGTGGTAAGCCTGCACAGCAAGAAGGTGTGTTAGTAGCAAGTAATGATAAGTATGCACAATTCCCATTGGCAGTAAAGCAAGAATTAATGAAGAAAGATGTTGAAAAAATCCAAGAAAGGATGAGTGCAATACCTGACATGATAGAGGCAGGTGAAAAGCAAGCCTTGATTGGTAATCAACTTTATAATGCTGTTGCAGGTAATGAGGCTGCGTTTGGCTTGTTACGAGGTGATAAAGACTTGGCTAAGGGTTTGGCTAACTTTCTTGAAAACGGTATTAAGGTTGGTAACTTTCAGGCAGGCTTTCCGATTGAAGAGAGTTTGAGAAAGAATTTAAGTCCTGCACAACAATCTGCGGTTCAACGTGTTGAATCCTTACTAAACCAAATATCGATTGAGCAAGCATCTAAAATGAAGGGTTCAGTATCAAATTACGAAGATAAGATGGTCAAGAGCGTTTACGGTACGCCTGCCAATTCTGCTGAGTTTTTAAAGTACATTGCCAATCGACTGAAGATTCAAGGGCAATTTGAGCAAGATATGGCAAACCGATATTATGAGTTAAACAAGGGTCGTCCTTCGGTGTCTTATACGGATTTTATTATGTCTAAAGAAACCAAATTAATGCGTAAGAACTATATGGACGCTGTAGAAGAAGCCGCTAAGATTTCTGCTAGTCGAATGGGGATTAAATAATGCCTGATAATCCATATCTAAAATTAATTGATGAAGACGCTGTTGTTCGTAGGGGTGAAGAAGAAGTTAAGCAAGAGAATCCCTATACAAGCTTAATAACTAAAGAAGAGCCCACTCAAGGCGGTAGTGTTACGGTTGGTCAGCCTAATATTATTGACCCGACTATGCCTACTGTAGCAGGTGCTGTATCAGGTGCAGTAGCAGGTCCAACCGCTCAAAGGGTGTTGGCAAGTGCTCTTACTCCTGCGAGCTCCGTTCCTGCTAAGACTGCATATAATCCTAGGGGTGTTAGTGTTCAAGATAGCGTAGCTAATTGGAGAAATTACCAAGAGGCTCAAAGTGAAGTTGCTAAAGGAGTGAGAAGAAATACCGACTTACAGAAGAAATTCCCTAACTTTACAAGAGCTATGCCTGAGCAACCACCACAAAGCATCATGCAAAGGATGTTGTCTCCATTAGAGGCGATGGGACAAAAATTAGGTGCTATTGGTAATGTAATCGGTCAAACAGCAGGTCCAAGGATAGGTGGAGCATTAGGTCTAGGCGGTGGTGCTCTACAAGGTACAGAGGCTTATAATCGTCAACAACAAGGCGATATGCCAGGGGCTCTAATAGCAGGTGCAGGTTCACTAGGTTCTGCGGCTTCTATGCTACCTCCTGTTAGCCCACCAACAGCAATTGCAAAAGGAGTTGGAGCAACAGCTGCGTTCGCCTCACCTTTTGCATTAATGCTTTATGATTATTTACGCAAGCAAAACCCGACTATTGGTCAGCCTAGTAACCCAACTGATAACTCAATGGAAGCGTCTTCTCCATACAGTCCCTAACGTGAGTAGTATTTAGCCCCTTAACAGGGGCTCTTTTTACAAGCCTTACACCAACTCAGGTAACCTCCACGACCTTTTCTTTTATAGAATAAAAACTCCGCTTTGACCTTCTTACAGACAGAGCAGAGCTTATATCCTTTCTCAATGATAGGACGACGGTAGCCCCACCTAGACTCTTCCCAACCGTGTTTTATGCGGTATTCGAGGGTTGTTGGTGGAACTCCTAATTGCCTTGCCTTTTCTCGAATGTTCATTTGAATACAAACCATCCAAAGGTAAGGGATACCAATACAGCTACGCAAGCAAACTGCTTATAAGATGGGCTATCCTTTTTCAGTAGGCATGACTGTAGAAAAAGCATGTCCTTATCGCATTCCATATAAATGGGTGGCTTGTAATTAACGCCTATTTTTACCTTGCCTGTATCGTATGGAGTGTTCATGGCTTATCCTTCATCAAGACATAACGAGCCCAATTCTTATCACCAATCTGCTCTTTAGCGGTAAATATCTTATACCCTTCCGCCCTTAATAAATGGATGATAGACGCTAATCGTGTGATACGATACAACTTGATAGCATCCCATGATGTGATGGACTTATTTTTGCCTAAATAAGTTAAAACTAGTTCCTTCTGACTTTTTAATTTCATTTTTACGCTCCTGTAAAGTAAACAACCATTAGCCAACCAAAGGCTATACCAAAAACAACGACAACTAAATAATCCCAAATAGTATGTTTCATACCTTTTCTCCGTTACTGTTGTACAAATGGATATTCTTATCAGCGATTGTTTCAAATATATCCACGAGCTTTAAAACGCTATCAATTGGCAGGTCAATCTCGCCATTTGTTTCTGTATAGACAAGTAAGCGAACAGCGAATACGTCCGAGTCTAATATAGTATTGCCCTGAGGTGTTGTGTGTAATGTTTTCATGAGATAGCCCCCTAAGGGGCATCCTTTCTTTAGTTAAGTTTCCAATATCCATATACACAACGACTCTCATTACGAGATGGGTCATGCGTATCGTGAATAACGCCATCAATCACGCAACAGTAATGCCTAGTTACTCTTGCTATGATGACCCCTGCAGGAATCTCGGATGCTTTTAAATGCACCTTACAACCTGTCCCAATACCCATCGTTGATACCCAACTAAACCCTAGGCTAACCATGTAATCTTTGAATGCTTTACGAGTGGTATAGATACCTTTGTCGGCTGTTTTCTTGCCTGCAGTTTTTTGAGTTCTTTTTGTTTTACGAGTGCTTTCGTTCATGTCGGCAAGCACATCATAAATTTCCTGATATGGCTTGCCTGTAGCGATTGCAATAGAACGGCAAACACAATCGCTTGCCTTTCCTTTAAAACCTGCCTTGGCTCTTCCACCGTCGTTAAATATAAATTCCATATATCCTCCGCTTACTTAGAAGTTGTTCTTACAGAAAAAACAGCAGTTACTTTGGTGTTGTCGATGATGACTTCATCAGGAATGTTGTAAACCTTAGCGATTGCTTTCCAATCAACTACAGAGCGGTTTTGCTCGACAACAGTAGCCTTGAACAATGCGCCTTCGAATACTTTAGAGCCACTTGGCAATGTTGCTTGGTCTTTGAAAGCGTCTTTGATAGCATCGGCTTGCTTAGTTAATTCTGCAATCTGTGCTAATAAAGAACCTAGGTTGTCTACTAATACAGGGTTTAAGTTTTGTGGTGCATTCATTTTGTTTCTCCTAAAAAACTGTCACATGACAGTAACTACAGTATTATCCATTTGTGTAATGGTGTCAATACTTTTTACAACAATTTATAAACTAAAAACCCTAATAGGGTTTTCCCTAGTTTTATTCGTACTTGTTTTTTAATTGCCATAACCGTAACAGGCAGGAAAACATTGCCCATCCACGTTGTAGCTCCTCATCTCGCCACTCTTTAATTTTGATTTGTACAGGCTCGTGCACAGATACAAAGACATTAACGCAACGAGCTTTATGTAACCCAAAGCCCATACGGTAGGCTGCTAACTGCATTAAATGCTCGTCATAGGCTATGATTTTTTCAGGGTCAGTAAAGTCTTTAGTCTTAATATCAGCCACAATACCGTTGCCCATTGTGTCTATAAGGTCACACTTACCCCCAAAACCGTTGATAGCAAAGCTTTTCTCGCACTCCCAAGGTCTTACCCCAAAGAAATCATCTAAAGCAATCTGACTTGCTATAGCGTGGTTTTGGTACTTTACCTCAACGATACCTTCAAAGTAGCCTTGTACGCTTGCATGGATTGCTGTACCACGCTCCGCGGCGTTCCTGCCTGTTTCCTTTGAGTCATAAATAATTCGTTTTATATACTCTTCTTCAGGCTCATCAGGTAGCTTTGGCAATGTCATGCTTGCAAGTAGCATTTGTTGTAACTTCCATTGCTCTAGCCCAGGAGATGCCATCATCTTAATAATGCCTGATACGGATGGTACAAGGTTCATTGTACGAGCATCTCGCAGGGTTGTATTACGCATACTGCCGTCTTTGGCTTTTACCTCATAAACAGGCTTTCCATCTCGGCTATACCAATGCCCTGATTCACTCGGTCTACCATTATCTTTTGCTATCATTTTCTATTATCCATCCCTTAAATTCACCCATTTGAAAAAATTGTGTTACTTTGCCACTAAAATCTTGCTCATCTATGGGACGTTGAATCCCTGATAATCTCAATTCTTTGTCAATAATATCGGCAGAGTCTGCTCCATTTAACAGCTTAAAATGCATTGCTAAACGCTTGAGAACTGTAGCTACATAACCACCTGAGTCATTGACTTTATCAACAACAATAATGCAACCACCCTCATTAATGTGTTGGTATAAATTGAAAAAAAGTCGCTCTTGTTCTTCTTTTGGAATAAACATCGCTGTTAAGAAAACAATAGCTACATCAAAGTTACTGTAGTTGTAATGTTGAGCGTCACTTATCTTTGCAGAGACAGGTAATTTTTTCTCTTTAAAAGACTTCTTATACCTGTCAAGCATTGACTTTTCATTGTCTATGCCACAAATGGTTGCTTTACGCTCAATGATTGTAGGCAACAACTTCTTTGTAATATTCCCTGTAGAACAGCCAATGTCATACACTTGACCGCCCTGAGGAATGTAGTTCTTAGCGATAAAAACAACCGCCTCGGTTACTAAGTCATACCACGGTAACTGCTCACGGACATGACCGTCAAAGTCATCCGCAAAGTTCTTAAATGTCCAATCTTTCATATGGGAAATCTCCTTGCTATTTGTTCTATTACGTTAACTGTGACAGCCCTCCCACAACGCTCATAACGCTGTGAATCAGGCACTAAAGACCCATCGCTATACCACTTAGTCCAATCATCAGGAAGTCCTTGTAAACGCTCGCATTCGAGTGGAGTAAGCTTTCTTAAAGTAGAGCCAACCATAACCCCATGTCTATCTTGTGCGGTTAGGGTAAAGGAAGGCTCACCATCTTCTTTAACTCTTCTGCCATTCTGTCTTTTTTCATGACGCTCAGGAGTCAATACAGCCTTTACAGAAACATACGGCACATTATTACCACCTGTGCCCATGGCAGCTGTAAGTGTTGGCGTATGACCACCTTTCATGTCTCTAAAATACGACCTACGCCACTGCGTTACTCGAACAACCCCATCTGTGGATTCTGCGTTAACTCCGTTTTCGTCGATGTAGGCTCTTCCTCCACCTCCAACTTGGTTATAGTGTGCGTCGAGCGTCGGTAAATAGGGTTGTCGAATCCTCGATTTTTTTCCTTGTTCACCTTCACCCTCTTCAGCATGTGTTGCAAAGCATTTTCCGAGAGGAAATACTTCGGGTCGGGGGTATCCTCTAAGATTTCCGATAATAAATATTCGTTCCCTATTCTGTGGGAC
>Ga0247723_1002026_pt1 | contig 11215 bp, 5 predicted proteins | sample MSEWelMarce5H_FC_FD_189079 | JGI IMG/M metagenome (GOLD analysis project Ga0247723, IMG submission 189079) | Subsurface sediment microbial communities from gas well in West Virginia, United States - MSEEL Well Study Marcellus 5H_FC | ecosystem: Environmental > Terrestrial > Deep subsurface > Rock...
GCAGGAAAAAAAACACAAGAAGACCAAGAAACATAGACAAAAATCACACAGAAACAAATCTCGTTCTAATAGATGGGTTGCGATTATTGGAAAGTTATAACCATCGTGTTTGAATATGATAAAAAAACGTTGGAAAAGGAATTCTCTATCGAACCCTGTAATTTTTATGACATTGAAGTTCCAATTTCACAAAGTTTGGAAAATGATGAAGACGCGATAGAGAGAATACACCGAAGGCGTGTTTTGGAACGTCTTAAAACAATGCCGATTCCGGATCCTGTTGTCATATTTGACGGCAAAAGGTGGTCATGTACTAAAGGGGAACAAGATCGCATTGAAAAAATGATTTATGATGAGCGTTTAATAATTGTGAATCGCATCCTGTTTAAAACCACTTTTGAGGGACCCAATTGAAAATCTCTATCGACGGTTTAAAATAACCAACAAAGGGTCCTACGGACCCGACTGTGCCACCTTCTACAAAGTGCGGTGTGAGACAACCCCTCCTATATTCTTTCATTGCGTCAGCATGGGGGAACCGTAGGTTCCCCCTATAACCCCTCCCTATAACCCCTCTTATATTCTTTCATTGCGTCAGCGAAGCGACGCTAATCGGAACCGAGGGTATAACTGCCTTTGGCACTTACACGTGGAGCAACCAAAGGTTGCTCATCGATTGCGCCCTCGGGAAGGGTCCTACGGACCCGACTGTGCCACCTTTGGTGGCACTTGGGAAAATTGATTTTCCAAAAGGATTCAAACACTGTAATATAAATTATCCAAAACAATGTCTACTTTCACCAACACAGAATATAACCCCTATTTTGAAAATTACCCCTATGAATTGAGTGATTTTCAAAAACACGCCATCAAGGCAATCGTCGACGGCAATCACACTCTTGTAACTGCCCACACCGGAAGTGGCAAAACGCTGCCTGCCGAGTTCGCCATTAAACACTTTGTAGGAAAAGGCAAAAAGGTGATTTACACCAGTCCCATCAAGGCGCTCTCCAATCAAAAATACTATGAATTCTCGCGGAAATTCCCCGACATCACATTCGGTCTCTTAACCGGCGATATTAAAACCAATCCCGATGCCGATGTCCTCATTATGACAACCGAAATCCTGATGAATAAATTGTTCCGAATGAACGACGAGGCGTCCGCGAATGCTCGACTCACCTTTAATATGAACATTGAACAAGATTTAGCAGCAGTGGTTTTCGACGAGTGCCATTATATCAACGACGCACACCGTGGTCACGTGTGGGAACAATGCATCTTGATGCTTCCAACACAGGTGCAGATGGTTCTCCTGTCGGCAACCATCGACAATCCCGCGAAATTTGCCCAGTGGATTATGGACTCGAAGAATGCAAATTCCAAGGCAGATGAATATAAACACGTCATCATCTGCTCCACCAATCATCGTGTAGTCCCCCTCACACATTACATGTTTGTTACCACTAACGAAGGTTTACACAAAAAGGTCAATGACAAGTCTGTATCAACAAGTCTACGCAAAACACTAAACACCTGTTTGACAATACAGGATTCCGGGGGCGCGTTCAATTCGAAAAACTATGGCGAAGTCAGCAATATCCTGTCTCTAATGGAGAAACACGGAATTGGCACAACTCGCAAACAGGTGTTGAATACGTTGGTGGAGCATATGAACTCTTCTTCTATGCTCCCAGCAATCGTCTTTGTATTTTCCCGGAAATTGGTCGAGCAGTGCGCCGAAGAAGTCACAGTGCCACTATTTGCCGAGAACAATCCCGACACGGTAGACATCCCTTACCACAAAATCAGACATGAGTGTTTTACCATCATTCGGCGATTGCCCAATTGGCAAGAATACGCGGACTTGCCCGAGTTTGTGCGCCTAGTTAACCTGTTGGAAAAAGGTATCGGAATCCACCATTCGGGTATGTTGCCCGTTTTGCGAGAAATTGTGGAACTGATGATTTCCAAGAAATACATTCGGGTGCTTTTCGCGACGGAGAGTTTTGCGATTGGACTTGATTGCCCCATTAAATCTGCCGTGTTTATTAGTTTGAAGAAGTTCGACGGATCTTGTTCCTCAAGTTCCGGTGCTACTTCTCGGTACCTATTCTCCCACGAATATACCCAGATGGCAGGACGCGCCGGTAGGCGCGGCATCGACACCATCGGCAACGTGATTCATTGCGTCAACCTGTTTGAAAACGCGACCTTACCTTCCCAGCGAACCTATTCAGAAATACTCGGCGGACAACCGCAGCGTCTTACAAGCAAATTCAAAATTGATTACAAAGTGGTGATGAATTTACTTGCTGATCATTTAAATCCTTCAGAAACAGATCTCACACGTGTAATCTGTGATTTCATTGACAAATCGATGATGTCGTCAGACATGGGATCCTTGGGACGCGGTCTAAAACAGGGAATTGAAGAATTGAAAATGAAAATTTCGGAAATGGAACAACAAGTTTTATCGACGCCGATAGAGATTTTAAAAGAATATTGCAAAATGGAGGATATTCGATCCATGGCGTCCAACAAGAAATTAAAGGAAATCGATGGTAAATTTGCAGAGATGCGATCCACAAACCCAACCCTGGTTAAGGACTTGGAAATATACAAGAAAATCAAATTATTACAGGCAGAGCAGGCAGCAAAGGAATCCGAAATGGTTGCTGTTGCGAATTACGCCCAAGGCAAGGTGGAAAACGTCTTGAGTGTGCTTGCCGAGAGAGGTATAAGTACCAATTATTCTATCAATGATTCCGACAATCAAAAGATGCTCATTTGTAGTTCGATTGCCGAGGTAAATCCAGTCCTAATGACTGCCCTGTTTGAAGAATACAACGACTTTGCCGATTTCACCCCCGAATTAATTGCCTCGTTCTTAACCCTGTTTGCCGATGTGCGAATCCGCGTTGACGACGAGTTCTACGTCGAAAACCCGTTCCTCGATTATGCATTCGTCCAGTTCAAACACGTGTGTGATGATTTGGGCGAGTGCGAACGGGTGCACGGTCTGGAGGACCCCGTCGATTCGGAGGAATTCCTATACTCGGCACTTATCGCGGATGATGTGCTCGAATGGTGCCGCAGTGATACGGAGACGGCGTGCAAACAGGTGTTGTATGATTTGATGTCATACAAGGGCATTGGCGTGGGCGATTTCACCAAGGCGCTGCTGAAGATATCAACTGTTGTGCGCGAGTTGATATCCGTGTGTGAGAAGACTTTTAAAATAGAACTGAGGAGTCGTCTGTCGCAAATTGACCGACTGTTGCTGAAACACGTGACGACGAACCAGAGTTTGTATCTGTGAACCTCTTCACTTTGAAATTCTTCTCGAATTTCCTGTGAACCTATTCACTTTGAAATTCTTCTCGAATTTCCCCCAAGGGTTTTGTCAATTAACAAGGACGCTTCATCCTCTTTCGCATTTATTTCTGCGAATTTTTCCTTCGACATAATACCGCCATAAGATCTGCAACTTTTATCAATGATATTGATAATGTCAAATTTCGCGTCCTTTAAAAATTTCACCAATTCACTTTGTAACACCGTGCCGGTGTATTCTAAATCCGAATATTGGTCTTTCAATATCGCCAGAATTTTGTCAAAAATGGGTTTCCCAGTGATCTTTATTAACTCATCTATCAATTCCGGGTCATTTACGGCAAACGCATAACTCTCCAAATTGTCGGCACCAAGATTATCCAGTTTTTCCATTATTTCTTTAGAAATCTCATCATGTAAACTTGGATGTTTTGAAAAAAATTCCTTCATCTTCATTTCTCTAAATTCCGGTTTTAAATGGAAATCCTCTTTGGCAGCATTCATAATTTTCAACAAATTGTCGTCCTCGGCAAATTTGAAAGACGCCGGTTTATTTTTCATATCTGCAATAAAAATTCCTTGGTTTCGGTGTTTTTTGTCCGTGAAATCATAGAGGTGATCAATGACTGGTGTATAAATTTGCCAGTCCTCGTTTTTAATTCGCGTCTTGAGCGTGTGTCTCGATTGCCGATAATTCGTTGTTTTTTCGCCCAATTGCAATTTTTCCTTGTCTTGTTCGGTCAAAAAATGTACTACATTCGTGCTAGTTAAATCGCGGCGGGTTTCTCTTTTAAATTCGGGTTTAATATTTTCCAACATTAAAAAGGTATTGTCACGCTGTTCCTTTATTTCGGCAAAGTAGATCATCTTTTTGATTTCATTCAATGACATTTGACTAAAAAATCCCCAACATCCAAATTTGCCTGCTTGCGACAAAATGCGAACTGACGGGTCCACGACAACAGGTTTTTTCGGCATGTCTGTGCCGTGGCATACAATATAGACTGTGATTTTGGATGGATGTTTCATGGTCTTAACGCTCTTACTACTGTGCTTACTACTGCTTTTACTCTTACTGCTTTTACTCTTACTACTCTTACTCTTGCTACTCTTGCCACTGCGTCTTTCACATTCACCTGTTTTTTTATTTCTGCGCGTCCCCTTTGGACATTTCGGTTTTTTTGCGTCCATCTATATATTTCACTGAGAAACTCTCTTGAAAAACTCATTCACCTGCTCGTGGTCCGCTCCAACTACAGAGTTGTCCGGAATATAACTCAGATTACCCTGTTTGAAATGCAAGATTGCCGGGATGCCGGATACTTGTCTGCGCGATTTGAATGCGCCGTAAAGGTCGAATGAATCATCCACATCGACTGTAATGCAGAGATTTTTCTTGTCTTTTAGGGTTAATAGGTCAAACCACTGCCCCACGTGCGCCTCGATGCGCTTACACGGTCCGCACCAGGTGGCGCCGAATTTAATAATTAGGTTGCCGGTGTTTTGTTTAAGAAGTTCCTCGAATTGAAGTTTGGACAATTCGCGTTCATAAGCGCATGGCACCTCGACGGGCGCCACTTTTGTGTGGGGATTACTAAACTGCATTGTCGATTCCTAAATATATCTATTGTGTAGATTTCTCTAATTGCCATTTCACGAATTCGAGGTGGAATCTGCGATTCTTCGAATCTTCGTAAATCCCCACAATTTTTTATATCCATTTCTGTATTATGTCATACAATTTAGATATCAACACCTACTCTTTAGAAGAAATGTTCGGTCTGTTTGACCTGACCTACGATTTGACCGAGGAATCGATGCGCGCCGCGAAAAAAAAGGTGCTCATGATCCACCCCGACAAATCGAAATTGTCCTCCGAATACTTCCTGTTTTACAAACAAGCGTACGAAATCATCCTCGACATTTATAAGCAGAAAAATCGCATCCAGAACGCGCCTCTATCGGCAACGGTTTACAACCCGGAAGTAACGAAGACAAAAGGAATTGGCAACCAACAAACAGAGACTGTGCATTTTAATCCTCAAAAATGCTTTGCATCTGTGACTCCTACGGAGTCTAAAGAAATCCAAGGAAAGAAATTCAACGACAAATTCAACGAACTGTATGAAACCAATATGGCAAAAAAGACGGACCCCAGCAAGCACGACTGGTTTAGACAAGAGTCGGCGCAGGACGATTTCGCGGGTCGCAATATTAATTCCAAAAATATGGGCGAGGCGATAGAGGAAATCAAGGTAAAACAGGGGTTGAATCAGATGTCCGTGTATAACGGGGTCCGGGAAATCCGACCCATGGGGTTTGGCACGAGTTATTACGAAGATGCCGACGACAGCGCCAATACTTCCTACGTCGAATGCGACATATTTAGCAAATTGAAATTCGACGATTTGCGAAAAGTACATCGCGACCAGACTGTATTTGCCGTTTCGGAGAAGGATTTTTCCAAGGTCACGCAATATAAAAACGTCGACCAATATGTCAACGCGCGCGAGCAAAACAAAGGAACTGCAATGTCCAAGGAACTATCGAACAGCGTTCTAGAAAAACAACAGAGGGAATATGAGCGAGCAATGATGCAGAAACAGCAGCGGGATCTACTGTTACAGCGAGAATACGAGGCGAAACAGAAGGCAGTTCAGGCAGCATTTATGCGGATTGGGAACTAGAGCAAATAGTAAAACATTTTACAATAATATATTAGAAAATGTTTTTGTCAAGTGGCGGTGGATTAAATGCTGCATCTTTGAATAATTTGGGTGGGGCACCAGTAAATGATTCAAAAACCATTCTGCAGGCGCACTTGGGTAATAATTTGAGTGCGGTTTCATTTGTTGCAGGGAATGCCAATGTGGTCAATGATACACTGGGAACGGGCAACTGGAAGTTTTATGTGGCACCTTCAACAAGTATAGCAGCAATTACAGGGGCGAGTAATTCAACAGAATGGACTGTGGGAAATTTGCTTTCTTATTCTTCTGGAAGTTCACCTATTTTAAATTATTCATTTGATCCATCCACCAAGTCTGGAAGCACAATTAAAAATTTGGCAACAAATGATTATGATTTGACTCTTACGAATGGAGCAACAATAAAACCACGAGATTTGTATAGTACACAAAATGCAGGGTCATACATAATTAATGGACAAACTAATCCAACACTAACATTTCATCGTGGATATACTTACAGAATTGTGACTGGTCATGTAAACTATCCAATGTACATCCAAACTGTGCCTGCTCCATATAGTAGTGGCAATGTCTATAATACAGGCGTAACAAATAATGGAACCGGAACTCTTGTAATTACAATTGTGGTAACAAATGATACACCAAGCACATTGTATTATACTCATGCTGGTGGCACAATCGGAACAGGATCAGGAACAATTAACATTGTTGCGTCGGGCGAACCAGATACCGTTTTGTCGATGAATGTGTCATCCGGTCAATATGCAACTTCTTCTGTGCCTTTGTCATTTTCACAACCATGGACAATATCTTTTGTTTATCAATTCACAGGAACGTTTAATGGAGACCCCACAATATTTGAAATTGGCAATGCTACTGGATTTGGTTTAAGAATTGCTGGTGGTAATAGTGCAAGATCAATAATTTCGTATCAAAATGGCACAGTGTTTAGTTCACAGAGTTATGCCAGCAGCAATTCTAATTCATATAATCATTATGCTCTTGTTTATAACAATGGTAGTTTTACTGGTTATTTCAATGCTACTACATCAGTGACGTTTCAGGGGTCTCCGCAGTTAAATGTCGTCTCCGATTACACTTATATAAATTTTGGAAAAAGCAACATGTCATCAGTAACAAATCCCACCACAGGCACACGTGTAATTGAGATTGATAATTTCCAGATTTTCAATAGTGCTCTTTCTTTAAGTGATATTACTGCTCTCTACAATGGCACATATGTTTCACCACCGCCAACTCTTAACGACACGACAACCAGCACCACCTGGATGCCTACCCCCGGAACCCTTGTTGACTCCACCGAAACTTTATACACCGTAAAATCCAATGAGGTTGCTTTGACCCCCGGAACCAACAGCACCTACGCGGTCTGGACTGCCACAAAATCCACCAATTTAAAAATCGACGTCTCCTTCGCGGATTACAATAGTCGATCTGCCAATGGTGTCGGTTTCCAAATGTTCAAGATTAAAGCGGACAATACATTCGATTCCGTGTTGTTTCCAAGGACGGTTACGAGTACTGCGCTCACCAACGCGAATTCTAGTAACTACTTAACCGTCTCCTCCATTAACACCACGGTGAACGCGGGAGACAAGATCTATTATCGGGTGGACGCCAATGGAACTACCACCTCGGCAAGTTCTATACTCGCAACCACCATTTTCACAGACGCGGTTTCGGTTGCCACCAATCCTGTAGAAAACAAATTGCTACAAGCAAGTTTGGGCAACAACTTGTCCACCACATCCCTTGTTGCTGGGAATGCGAATACTGTGTTGGATACCCTTGGATCAGGTGATTGGAAGTTTTATGTGGCACCTTCGACAAGTATAGAAGCAATTAGTGCTGCAAGTGCTTCAAGTGAATGGACTGGTGGGTCTGTTTTGCCTTATGTTTTGCCTCCGTCGGTTCCGACGGACATGTCAATTTGGTCTCCTTTCACAACTGCAGTGTATGATTCTGTTGGAAATTATCCCGGAACACTTATGCTTGGGGCAAAAATTGCGGTGGATGGGGGAAGAGTCGGAGGAGGAGGATATTTGTCTTTATACAACTCAGCGACAACTCCAGGCACATATTTTAGATTTGCGCCATTCAGTATTACAACAGGCGGACTCAGTTTTGCTTTTTGGGCCAAACTTGATCCAGCAAGTTTTGCATCAGGAGGAGGAAGAATTTTTGATATAGGTAACGGAGAGACTAACAGAATTTTGTTAGGAAGGCAAGTCGATGGCATAAGTTTTTATGTTGATGCTGCAAGTGGTGGATGGATTTATACTCCGCCGACTGGCACTTTGTATGACAATGTTTGGAGACATTACGCAATTACCATTGAATATGGTGGCACAGGCGGAGCAGCAAGCACATATAAATTATATATCAATGGTTCTATAATCTCATCAATTACAACCACAAAACAATATCCTCAATTGGGTTTTCGTACTAACAATAACATTAGCACTTATGCCAATGCCGATGGCACTGATAATGGAAGTCGTGGTATAGTTGGCGGCATCGATGATTTCCAGATTTTCAATCGGGCAATTGATGCCACCCAAGTGAGTAATATTTATAATAATACAACACCTCCCACTGACATGATAGTATCTTACAATTTCAACGCTGTTGGAATTCATTCGGCAATACTCATGAACGGCGCAACCATTGCCACGGATGGGTCACCCGGACCGGGACAGGGGTATTTGTCGTTGACTGCCACGTCTTCTCAATATGCAACTCTTCCAGCATTTACTACTGGCACAAATGGTTTGTCATTTGCGTGTTGGTTCCGGTCAAATGCGACGGGTAATTATGCGCGAATCTTTGATTTTACCAATGGTAAATTTATTAATATGATTCTGTTTGGACTAAACACTAACGGATTTTTTATTGATGTTGATAACAGTCTTACTGATGAATATGCTAAAGGTGATGTTGGCGGTATTTCTATGAATGACAATATTTGGAGACACGTTGTTTTAATATTCCATCCAACAAATGGATGGACACTGTATTTAAATGGCGTGTCATATTACACAGATGCATTAGGTCCTTATCCAGATGCTGTTTCTAGAACAACAAATTACATAGGAAAAAGTATAGACACATCCCCATATTATAACGGAGGCATCGATGATTTCCGGTATTACAATCGTGCAATTACTGCCGAAGAAGTATTCCTGATTTATTCACAACCAGCAATGTATTATCCATTTGATGTTGCCGATATAAATCCGTCTATAACCACTCAAGTGGGCGAGTATTCAACAGGGTCCTATGTTTATAGTGGAACTCTTGTAAACAACGCCACAATTGCGGTGGATGGAAATTCTAGAGTTTCTGGAAAAGGGTATTTGTCTTTGTCCTCTACATCAACTCAATATGTAAATTTGACATTACCAATTTCTACCGGCGCAAATGGTCTTTCATTTGCGTTTTGGTATAGATTAGATGCAAGTCTTAAAAATCAACGATTTTTTTGTTTTTCCAACGGGTTTCATTTACAAGAAATTATGATGGGTGTAGATTCAACTCTTGCTTCTTTTGTTATATGCGCAAACACAAATGATACAAAAATGACATCACCAATATACAATAATAATACATGGAATCATGTTGTGTGGACTATAACTCCAACTTCTGGAACAGCAACCTGGAGAATTTATGTAAATGGTTCTATAACAGAAACAAAAACACTACAACAATATCCAGGTGAATTGTCAACCAGAGTAAACAATTGGATTGGTCGAGCGTGGTATACTGGAACTACCAATGATGTTGCTTATAACGGAGGCATTGATGATTTCCGATTTTACAATCGCGCAATTACTGCTGAAGAAGTGAGTGCTTTGTACGCCGGTCCACAACCACCAGCATTAAAAGATGTTGGAACCGGTGTTACTTGGATACCAAAACCTGCCGTCGCAGTCGACGCAACAGAGACCTCGTACACCGTGAAATCCACGGAAATTGCCTTAAAACCCGGAACTAACAGCACCTACGCCGTGTGGACTTCCCCTAAGTCCACCAATCTAAAGATCGATGTGTCTTTCGCGGATTACCACAGTCGCTCTACTAACGGTGTCGGATTCCAAATGTTCAAGATCAACAGAGACAACACTTTTGGGTCTGTCATTTTTAGTCGCACGACCACTGCGTCTGCCATAACAGATGCCACTTTATTGACCGGAACCGCATCTTACTTGTCTGTGCCTTCAAGGACCATATCAGTTGCCGCGGGTGACAAGGTGGTCTATCGCATCGATGGCAATGGTTCTCCAACATTGGCAAGTTCGGTCCTTGCCACGAATATCTATGTGGACCCCAATCAGGATTTGAAACAGAATACGATTCTACAGGCGCATTTGGGCAATAATTTGACAGCAACGACCTTTGTTGCAGGAAATGCGAATATAGTGAATGATACGCTGGGAACGGGCAACTGGAAGTTTTATGTGGCACCTTCGACAAGTATAGCAGCAATCACAGGGGCGAGTAATTCAACAGAATGGACTGTGGGCAATTTGCTTTCTTATTCTTTACCATCAACTCCACCAGTTAATTATTCTATTTTTTATCCATTTGATAGTGATTCTTTTTCCGGAACCAATGTTGGAAACAAAGCAACCGGGTCATATGTAAATGATGCAGTTCTAACAAGTAGTGCGACAATATCAACATCACAATATAAATATGGCACTGCATCCTTGTATCTAAACAACCCAACCGGTGGAGGTTCTGCTTCTCAGCATCTAAAATTACCAACTTTCACAATCTCACAAAGCACAGGATTTTCGGTTTCTCTTTGGGTATATAATGTTAGGTCTGCATTAGATGTAACCTTTTTATTTGATTTTTCAACATCAGGAAGTGGGACAGGGAGTAACAACATGATGTTGAATTTAACAGGATCAAATAGATATCAATTTTATTCAAACTATTCAAGTAATAGTGGAGGAGTTATAACATCAGATACATCAGATGTAAGAAAATTAAATCAATGGAGTCATGTTTGCATAACAATTAATACAAGCAACTTTACAACAATATATGTAGATTTGGTTTCAGTTTATTCTGGAACTCCTGCTGGAAGTGCTTTTGCTGGAGGTGCAAAAACATCAGCAATGCTAGGCGCAACATATTTT
>Ga0247723_1002027_pt1 | contig 11215 bp, 11 predicted proteins | sample MSEWelMarce5H_FC_FD_189079 | JGI IMG/M metagenome (GOLD analysis project Ga0247723, IMG submission 189079) | Subsurface sediment microbial communities from gas well in West Virginia, United States - MSEEL Well Study Marcellus 5H_FC | ecosystem: Environmental > Terrestrial > Deep subsurface >...
TTGTTTAATATACATACCCGGATAGTGCCGTGATGTTACTACCTGCCTAAATGCATCTCGCCCTAACACTTCCACGAGATCTTTAAAATATCCAAAATAGAACTTGGGCATAATAACAGCGTCATCTATAAATGAATCTATATCAACTTCAGGATATAGTTCTGGGTTACACTGAACAGGTGGTGGTAGTGGTTCATATCGTTCAATAGGCCAAGCTACTGTGATGCCATCAATTGGACCGCAGTAATAACCACAATAGCCAGTCTCGACCATCTCTTTACTTTTTTCAAGATTTAACAGATCATGATTCTTGTTAAAATTAAAAATAGTTTCTGGGAATTGAGTTATTAGATCGTCCCACCAGGTTTTTAAATCAACACTGTTAACATCATAGTTTAATTCAACTAGATCCCAGTCGTTGGTATTATACAGTAGATCCTCTGTGATATTGTGATTTTTTGGATCGTAATCCTTAATTACCCTGGCTTCCAAGATGTGTTTCTCCTAACGAGACAGTAGTTAAATACGCTGTGAACTATTTATTACATTTAAAACTCCCGTGAACTTAATACGATATAACGAAGAAAAACAACGAGCTGTCTATTTTTGTGGAGATAGTTACAAGAAGATTTGGTATAACATAGATCCTGCATGGATTGAAAAACATGTCAGTGATTTAAATTTATTGTTACCGGGATATGTACTTGAACACGGAAACAACTGGATTCGATTTAAAGTTGTAGAAGGAACACCAGCAAGCGAATTCCCACATACTTTAGAATTTGTTAAAAAAATACATAATTTTTGTCTAGAACAAATCTTAGAAACAGCTCCAATGTATCACGGGGACTGGACATTGAGTAATATAATAATTAATGGTGATACCATGGTAATGATTGACTGGGATAATCTAGGATCATACCCCATCGACCAAGTGTATAAAAAATTAGAATCTGATTTAAAATCAGCGTTTGGAGACTTGTATGTTCTTTAATATCGGTCCTACTCCTAGCGATCGTTTCCCAGTCCATGCAGAACATGCAGGCATGTGCATTGATTTAGATCCAGGGTGGACCATCAATGATACTATCATATACAAAGGCCTGCCTGGAAATGAATGTACGATTCAATTGACTGCAGATGGGATTGTCGTTGATCCAGGGGCACGTAGAACGTTCCCAGTATACTATAACAGTTTCAACATTAGCAATCTCATCGATTACAAAACAACCTACACTTCAGGACAAGACCTACAGGTACTTAATGCTAGGGTGTTAGCTAACACTGAATCTACAACTTTTACAAAATTAGATCTTAATGATGACGAACTGTTAGATTACTTGTATGATTACATAGACGACAAAGTAAAGAATTTTAACCCCGGCTTGCCAATTAAAGTCTTTCCAACAGGCGGGGTCGATGTTGCTCTTATTATATCCTTTATCTTAAAACATAAGAAAGACTATGAATTTCTAAATGCAGAATATAAGGCCATGGACTATTTTACCTGTCACAATAGAGATAACATTGGAAATAATTGGGCCTACAGAGATATACATTATTGGACTGAACCTAGCATCTTAATGAGTGGAACACTAGGCGATGAGATGATGTTACGTAATCCACAACATGCATACATGCTGGCAAAACTTAACGGTGAAGATATCATCGAAACCTTGAAAGCGAATCCTGATCTATACCATAGTCATTACTACTCGCGATCAAAGCTCAAGCACTTCTATAATGAAGCTGATGAAATGAACTTAACCGAAGAGCAGACCAAGAACTTTATACTTGGCCGTAACTCGTTTGACTACCAACACTGGCACCTGGGAAAAACACTAACATGGACTCCCTTGAATGATTCAACTATTGCCAACATTATGCTGAACTTTAGTTACGCTGTTCTTAGAGATCAATTCTTAGATGCGGGTATTAGCAAAAAACTAATTGCTAGAAACAATCCAGAGCACCTAAAACTTGTTTCAAAGTTAAAGAACGTTGATCACTTTGGGCACTTATATAAATTGTTTGAAGGCATTGAGAAACTATCATGACCCCTCAATCATTTAGTTATGGCGCTATAGGCAGTAACGGTATGGTGTACATGCCGCCCTACGGATTAAATGAAAGCATTGACTACATGCTTAAACTGAATCCCTATACCTACGAAATAGAAAAGCTATCGATAACTGTTGATTCATCTGTGGAAAAATGGATATGGGGCATTACTCATCAGGATAAAATTTATTTCTTGCCTTACGGTGAAAGTAAGATATTAATAGTTGATACATTAACTGACGATATTAGTTACGTGGAACTTCCAGTAAATGATGGGCATGGCAAGTATGTTATGGGGCACATCTATGACAACAAAATATTTGCGTTGCCTCATGGTGATATTAAAGAATTTGATCATATGCTGATCTTTGATCTAACTTCTGAGACTGTAATCCAACAACAATTACAATTGCCTATCAATGACACAAAGAAATGGCATACTAGCCAACTGTTAGGCGACATAATCTATGCAATGCCTCGTGGTGACCGAACCATCAAGCCTTATTTCCCTTACAGAATAGAATACAACTGCAAGACACTAGACTACACACTAGTTAACCTAAGCGAGCTATGGACTGATCTAGATGATACTCCTTACTCCGGTACCAAGTATACAACATTGGCGCAGTGCAATGGAAAATTATATGCGCCGCCTTACTGTAGAAATCCTAACTTTGACTTAATGGGAACGTTCATTAATGGCGAATGGACCTATACTCATACGGGGCAGACTGCAACTAGCAGAAAGTACTACAGCAATCTAATATCAAAGAACGGTAAGATCTATTTTCCTCCAGCAGGACACGACGAAGGTTGGAGCGAGTTGATGATCATCGATGGTACTACTAACAGTGTGACTATTAAAGAGTTAGGTATTGCTAAAGAAAGTAAAAAGTATTTTGCAGGTGGGGAGAACAGTCAAGGCAAGATATATTTTATTCCTCGTGGCGGCTGTGTATGTGAGCCCGAAACTACTTGGAAAACATTTGGAGACCTAACAGAAGTGTTGGTCATTGATACCAAGGACGACAGTACCTATACTGTCGATGTAAGCGAACACTATAAAGACTCAACTACCATTGAAAAATATAACAGTTGCGTTATGGTAGACGATAAGATCTTTGCTTTCCCTTACGGTGAGAGTGAAGGCTTCCAAGATATCCTAGTGTTTGACACTAGAACTGAAACTGTAATTAAGAAGATAGACCTAAATGGGATATAAAGCATTTGAAGACTTCTACAGGGAGTCTGAAATCAAACACCTTGTACTGCACCAACACGATGATTATCTAGTAAGTCCGCCGTTTTGTACAGATAAGTGTAAAGACTATAATAGGTTTATGTTTTACAAGGACGGCGTGTTTGAATTTTTAGACTTAGACTTGCCCGCAGCTACCAGCAAGTTCAATGGCATATGTAGCATTGGTAATAGTATCTGGTCAATACCCTACGGATTATTCGACAACTTCCATACTATCTTACAGATTAAAGATAAGCAACCTATCTACCATACAATAGACAAACCAGGCAAGGGACAGTTCTACAGTCTTGCTAGCGACGGCATTCAAGGATTCAGTTTTCCGTTAGGTTACGAGGATACTGCGTTTGCAATTCATATCAAAGACGATGCAATTTCCTTATACGACTTTGATACACATGGGCATAGAAAGATGCACATGGGCACAGTATATTGCAATGGTAGATTCTGGAGCCCACCTAGGGGTGATACTGAAGGCTACATAAATGTTGTTTCATTTGATGGCACTGATATTGTAACGCATCCTGTAGAGTTTGAGCAGAAACACATACTAAGAAAATACACTGACTTTATTGTTAGAGGGAATATGCTGTATGCTCTACCGTTTGGTCAGAACGGACACCTGGCTCAAGTATTGATCTTTGACACCGACACAAACACATATAGTTTGCAACAGATCGATATTCCTGTATTCTTTAAAAAGTTTAATTGCGGAGTATTAGTCGACAACACTATCATCGCCCTGCCCTACGGTGATAAGAGTCAAAATACTAGTAATTACGGACTTGTTTACAATTGTGATACCGGCAAGAGTGAAAGTTTTAATCTTAGCGAATCGTTAAACTTTGGAGGGAAATATCGATTCAGAAGTGGTATAGAATATCAAGGCTGTGCTATATTTTTTCCTGCTGGTTCTCCGTCTGCTCCATTAGTTGTGTTTGACAAAGAAGGCAATGCCATTCATCATCAATACTACAGCGATTACGTTCTAGGACGTCCTATAAAGTATCAAGACAGAGTGTGGACCATTGCCTACGAGATCGAAACCAAAAAGCAGTTCTTATTTGCCCTTAATAGCAGCTTCGTGGCAGAATTTATACCAATTCCCTAACTCAGGAAAGGTAGCTGCAAAGTCTAACCCCCTACGTTCTTTCATTCGTTCTACAAACGCTGGAATAGAAATAAGATCATCCATGTTGTACTTGCCTAGACCATCTCTAATGGTTAACAAGTAGTCTGCATATTCGTTCCAGTGTGCTACGTTGTTGCGAATCCAGTCTACTGCTTCTGTTATATTATTTTTAAATTCATCAGACAAGTTCCACACAGCTAGGTAGCTAGGTTGCACTACACTGTTTGAACCAAAAGTAAGTTCAACTCCGTGTTTCTTTTGTAATGCATCTGCCCACTTCAAGTATTCAATGAACGTTGGTATGCTCAGTGCATTGTGGGCGCATCCAAGTCTTACTCTAATGTCCTTGCCTTTTGCAGCTTCAATGGTACGATTAATGTTTGATTCAAAAGTATCCCAGTTTAGGTTAGATCTAATAAACTCCGACCGTGCGCCTACGCTTTCATTGCTGAAGTCTATTCGTATAGACACATGCTCTTGTAACCTTTCTAATGTTGCCAGCCATTTGTCCATGTATTTTACAGGAGTATTGCCGTTGGTAAACAATGATAATTCTGGTTTGATATTATGTCGGTTAGGCGTCCGTTGCATTGCTTCTAAAAGATAGTCTACAAATTCATAAAATTCATTTTGAATAAGTGGCTCTCCACCTAGTATATTGTAACTTAATATTTCGGAGCAGCCTTCTTTCTCAAACCACTCGTAGAATACTTTTCTAAAACTACTTTCTATAGTATTGGTGTGTATGGGAAAGTATTCGCCATGACGTTTTAATTCAGAACTCCATTGACTGCTTGACATCTCGTCGCAGTATACGCATTTTAAGTCGCAGGTATTATTAAAATATAATTCCAATATTGTAGGCAATGCTTTAGTTCCTCGAGGGATGTCGAACCTACCACGATGTGCTTCATAAAACGGTTCGGGATTGCGTCGACTCTTGACTCCTCGAGATTCACATTCCCAACAATTACTACAATCGCTATGTCGTATGTTATCTAATTTTTCTTGCCTACGTGCTATTTCGTAGGGATGGTTAAAGAATACGTCTGTCCCATATTGCTCAATATCGTTTATGGTAACATTGCGAGGCGGAACATTATAACAATTCTTTACCACACCTGCATCAAAATGCACATACAAATATGTCCACTTGTTAGCACACATGGCTTGATCATCCATCACAGGTCGGCCGAGTCCAAGTGCTGATATGTATTCTTTGATTGTAATAACTTTGTTCATTGTTCTTTTCTAAGGTAAACATCACTAAGACAGGTGCATTGAGTATTGCCGCACTCTATAGGAGCAGTTGGCAATGTATAATTAGTAAGTGTTCCTATTTTCCCGCCATATAAACAATCGGATCTGTAAACATCACCCCATTGATCAATTCCTATGCCGTCGAGACCTGCCCAACATTTCCAGCCCTTGTGATTGTTTTTACCACTCAGCATTAATTCGTTGCCGCTTATCTCTTCTCCATCTAACAGCATCTTCCCACGATGTAATTTTTGATCAGGAAGGTCTCTCAAGAATTTCCACCCTTTAAGTACTTTGCGCTGTTCGTCAGTAAACTCTGCTGACTTGTTTGTAAATGATCCTTCCTGCTTGTCTAATACAACCTTAGGCCATATAGCTACATCGTCGGCTGCGTTGAATAACTGTTCTGCTATGGCCACGGTTGTTTCAAAGTTTTCTGGAGTTAACATTACATTAACACCTTTCATGCCTGGAACGTTTTGTAAAATGTCTATGAAGTGATCAATGTCTGCGTATTCGTGATGATAGGTTAATATCATGCCGTCACTGTACTGCGATAGTTCCTGATAGTATTCAACCGTTTGACTACCATTAGTTAGGTAACTAAAAACGTTGCCTTTTTCTTTAATTAGTTTAGCCAAGGATAAGAAGTGTTTCCAGTATGTAGGTTCGCCACCGCTGATACGAAAGCAAATCTCTTTACCAGGTAAATTAAAGTTTTCCACAAACTGCCTAACTGTTTCCCAGTCTGGCCAACCAGCACTACCGTCATGGAGGAACGTTGGGCAATAGGAGCATCGATAGTTACACTTATTACCTAGAGTCCAACTAACTAGAAACCAGTCTTCTTTAGACTTGTCAAAGTAGGTTAATTTATGAAACATTCATTCCATTCTTTAAAATAATATCGTGTGTGCGTTGTGTTAGCTTAACCGTGAGTATTAAAGAATACACATGATCAGAAAAGCTGAATACAGAATGTTCACGCTGAAAGTTAGCCCAGTAAAAATATCCTGGATCGAAATATACTGCTTTACCGTCAATCAGTTGTACAAAGTTTTCTGGCTTGCATTTACCAAACACCGTGATGAGTCTGACGTATTCGGGGCAAGCACCAAAATGATCAATATGGGGAGGAAAGAACCCACCTGCACCTATCTTAAGAAAATGCACACGACCAATGTCGGGTTTGAACATATCAATGATAGGTTGTATCTGCGGTAATGCATCATAGACCTGTGTAGGGGTGTTGAAATTTTCTTCCTTCATTTCAACATTGTGATACTGTTGCATGTAGCCAAAACTATTAAGATGATAGTTATCCATGACATCGCCGGTATGGCTGGTTACTGGTAAGCCCCAACGATTGTTGTGCAGGTCTTTCTTTACATTATACGGACACCAACTATCTTTAAATTGCTCTAGGTCTTGTTCTAGCTTAACAGGATCCGCATACATCTTTAACTTGATAAACTCGCCAATATTCGCAAGACTGTTAAACAGCATTCCTCTTTCAATTTCTTCGTGTGTCATCTCTTTCTCTTTGATATTTTATAAAACTTCTACAGGCAAGACGCATGGCATCAATGTCCCAATCCGTCTTAGCTGGTGTTATGATTAAGTGTATCCTAGGCTCGTTGCTCACGTTTCTAATGCAGTGTACACTTCCAAGATCCATCGATCTAAAATCGCCTTCTTGCCAAGGAACTATACCACCGTTTTCTAAAACAAATTCCGATCCAGGTGGATTTACTATCGCTACATTAATAGGCCCGCATAATGCCTGACCTAACTCATAGTCTTTGTGCGGGTCCGAGCTGCCGCCTGGTTCTAATACCATCACTCGTATTCTAGCAAATTCTTTCAATGGACAATTTTCTTTCAGCCATGCAACGGTCTTTGGAAAAAATCTACTTACATCCGTCCAGTCAGTAACATCGTCGTCTGTTATCAATCCGTCCAGTTTATACTGTTCATATGAGTTGGTCATAATAGACGAATAACCATACAAGGTTATAGATTTCCAGGTAGGGTGTTCACGATGTGGTATTGCCAGAGATGCTCTGGTTTTTAATTCTTGCTTAATTTCAGATGTGTCAGCGTCAATATCTAACCTTAAAGATTTACATTGACTATGATGTCGAATCCATTTAAAGAAATTACTTACTGTTTGGTCCGACTCTAGATTTAAAAATTCATCAGGTACAGGCAAAATATCTTTATTATGCTCTATATCTTTATTAGCGTTGAAGAAATCAATTACTGCGTTATCCACGGAAGTGCCTCGAATCGTTTATCAAATTGTTTTGCTAATACATCTGAAGCACGAGAGCAATGATAATCACTACCGTCAGCTGTAAAAATTGACACATACCATTCAATTCTAGTGTCGTTGGCTAATACTTCAAGAAACTGTTGTTGCAATTTAAACCGCAGTTTAACATCGTATATTAATGAGTTAACTGTATAGTTGAAACAATTGCTGACTACCCAGAAACCTCTAGTTCCTTTACAGATTTTTAAAAATTCGTTAACCGCATCTGTATTAAAAATGTCTAGTTGAATAAACTCTGTTGATAGTTCTTTATATAGTCCCATGCTTTTATGAATAGCAGTTGGACTAATATCAATTACATAATGATTAGTCCCTTGTAGACCAATGTCTATAGGAGTTGTTTCAATCATGTTGCCAGCAGCTAACGATACTAGGCAATCAAATGTTCCTTTAACGTCTGCAGGTATGCTTAACGGATCTTGAGTGTTTGTTGGGAAGTAGAGGTTATAATTAAACATGTCGTTTATAACCGGAATATCTGCAACAGAATAGTCAATACTAAAATTACCCACAGCTAGTTTGCCGGCGTACTCATATTCTGATCCATCTGTAGGAATCGTGTCAGTATAAAAAACCTCGTACCCATTCGATAACAAATCGGCAGTGTTATATTCAACCATTCTACGAGCCAAATTATTAAGGCTTTCGTTTTGGTAATCTTTATGGATCCAGTAAAATTTTTTCATTTATAAATAGCTATGAGGTATTTAATGAGTTTACTAAACAAACAGATTGTTTGTGGACCTGAACAAAGTTTCCACCCACTGAAGGTATTCAGTGAAGGCAATGTCATTGTTCAATCTTCAGACAACAGTCAAACACTATATATAGACAGTGCAGGGGAAACCGACTGGCCTGCATATGTAGGAGTGACTAAGTCTAGAGGAACACAGGAAAACAAACTACCAGTAGAAGCCAATGATATTTTAGGTGGCTTACAAGTTTATGCTCGAATCAAGCAAGGTTCTAGTCTAGGATACTCTGCAGAAGAAACTCCACTAATTGGCAGTGCAATCTTTAAAGTTGGTTCTACTCTAGGATCGTCTGAGCTATTGTTGGCAGTTGCCAACGACAATAAACTAAAAGTTAAAGTAGTATTAGATTCAGCTGGCAATCTTAAAGTTGCAGGTAATATTGAAACTGGTGCGTTGTGCATTACTGACGAACTAGTAAATTCTTCAGGTAATCCTATTAAGTTTGTCAAAGTCTACTACGAGGGTAGCGCCTATGCTATGCCAATTTATTCAATTCAGGAAACACCGACCTAAAGTCTGTTCCACGAGTTGTGTCACAAGTTTCTAAATATTCTATAGTACTAGGTAACTTAGAACTCCAATCTTCCTGCATCATATAATCAATAAAGCCCAACCACCTCGGGTTGTCTGTAAACTCTCGAATATTTTTAGCAGCTAATTCTTTTAACTCACTAGGCAATACTCGTATGTTTAAGTAACTTGGGAAATATACCAAGTGTGTGCCTACATCGCCGTTGGTCCTTGGATGCATGTGAACCTTCTTGAAGTTCTGCGATAATTTCCATTTAGCTAATTCTGGCAAATACATTATGTTTAATAGCTGAACTGCACAGGCAATATTAACTATGATGTTGTCTGGGGTGTTATCTAGTATGTGCAAATTATGCACAATGGTATCCCAATCGCTAGGATAGCGGATGTAATGATTCTTGTCGCCTACTGCATCAATACTAAAGTTGAATCTAACTTCTTTGAAGTGATTCCACAGTTCGAGTAATCGATCTGGTAATTCTATTCCGTTAGAGTTATAACGCAACATACAGTTGCCAGCGTTACCTGTATCAACCATGAACTGTAAGATCTTATAGTGTTCTGGAATCAGTAACGGCTCGCCTCCAGCAAAGTAGAGTTCTTTGATAAACTGTGCTTGCTCTTTCATTGTGCCTAAGAAGCTGCCTTTTTGATACCAAGTATAATCGTACTTACTGTCCCAACCTTGATCTTGCTTTAGTTCAATAGACTTATACTTAGGATACTGTAGTTTCCAATCTTTAATCCAGCTTGAACTGTCATGTGGACTGCACATAACACATTTTAATTGGCACATGTTACCTAGACGCAGATCAAAGTATGGTATGTTGACCGGTAAAGAACCGTCCGAGGCAGTACTGCTAACAATGGCATCCATGTCTAGTTGTTCATTCCAGACTTCAGTTTCCCATTGCCGCTTACTAGTGATTCCATTAGCCTCTTCTTGAAAACATTTGGTACAACTTGTAGGCACTTGATCGTTTAAGAGCTGTAATCGAGTATCTCGCATAAACTTGCTATTCCATACCTGTTCAATGGTATGTTGTCGTAGGTTCATGTTGACTCCATCTTCGGTAACTAGGCCAGCACCTTTGTTGTCATCAATGCCAGCGCCGCTTGCATTAGCTGTGCAGCACACTCGCACATCACCGTTAGGGCGTGTAGCTAGATGTATAAACGGCAATGGGCAAAATGTTTTACTCAAAGAGACTCCTTAGTTCTGGAACAACTACCTTAATATCTTGTGTTCTTTTTTGATCTAAATATTTTGTAAATTTAACGAACTCGGGCAATTCGTTTGATCGATCTTCCAAGAAAGTAAATGTAATTACAGACTGCAAAATATTGATTGCAGTTTCTTTTATATTATCTGGTAAATCGGAGTTGTTAAATTTTTCTTCCCATTCAGCATAATCTAATTTAAGTTTATTTTTTAAAGATGCCGACAACATCTGCGTACATACTCTATAAGGTTCGTAGACCATGTGATAACCAATCACTGGTTTATGATCAACGTCATTGATTTTTTTAAATCCACTGTCAAATAATTTCCACCACATAAACTTTGGCAAATGAAATACATTATAGGCGGAAACTGTATATTTCATCGAGGGAAAAATATTATCATTTTTAACAGCAACGTCATCTAATATTTTTAAATTCTTTAAAGCAGTATTCCATTTAAATGGGTAACGTTGGTATTCTAATATATCTTCCATCCCGTCAATGCTTGCACCAATACGAACCATTTTAAAATATGGCCACATAGATAACACTCGTTCTGGTAATACTGACAAATTTGTATTATATTCTAGAACAATATTTTTCGAATGTCCTAGGTCTATACATTTTTGTAAAAACTCATAGTGACGTTCTATCAATAG
>Ga0247723_1002028_pt1 | contig 11214 bp, 24 predicted proteins | sample MSEWelMarce5H_FC_FD_189079 | JGI IMG/M metagenome (GOLD analysis project Ga0247723, IMG submission 189079) | Subsurface sediment microbial communities from gas well in West Virginia, United States - MSEEL Well Study Marcellus 5H_FC | ecosystem: Environmental > Terrestrial > Deep subsurface >...
CTCAAAGACCTCAATCTCTTGCATAGATGGGTCATCAGTCTGAACTTGGTAAGGCTGCTCACCCGCAGAGAAACGAACCACACGCTCAGGCGTATAGGCTAGAGCATCGTCCATTTGCAAGCCTTCAACTTGCTTCTTGTTGAAACCCATAGCCACCAAAGTGCTACGAGTCAACATTTGACGATGTGCTACGAATGGGCTGTCAGCAATCGTTCTAGCTTTCTTGCTAATCAAGAACTCCTCTGGAGGTACATTCTCAATGCGAACTTTGCCTGATTTCTTTTTCTTTTGGACTACGACATTGTGAGTCGAACCCATAACTGGCATACCCATAGGGTCAACAACTGGCTGTCCCATTGGGTCAAATATCGGGAACTCTGTCGTATCTTGCTCGACAATCTCCATGCTCTCATCGCTCATCAGCATGGCTAACTCATCATCAGACAAGTTAAAGTAACGCTCTTTAGTGATGTCCTCTTTGTCTTCCCAATAGGCTTTTACGATGCCGTTCTTCTGTAGCAAAGCATCTTTAAACCAGTCGTGCAGAATTGCTACACCTTCGTTATCTCGGTTAAAAACCCAGTTACAGTAGTCGGTAGCTTGTTTGGCAGACGCTTCGTCTTGTGGTCCTTGTGGCTCAAAAACCACGATATTGTCAGAGCCTGTGAAGATACGGACTAGGCTAGGCAATGCGCCATCAATGGCTTCAGCTACCTCACCAGTAACGATCTGAGACTTGCCTTCTACCTCATTTCCGTAAGGTTGACGCAAGTAAGCCTGTAGAGCCTGTTTTCGTTGATCTACAGTCTCGCTCTCGATGTAGCCGATAGAATCGTCAATCTCTGCCTGTAGTATTGACTTCAACTCGTTCTGTGCCATGTTTGTCCTTTGGGGGGCGACCCATTCTGGGCTTTTCCAATTGTAATGCTTTTACCACATTTTCTAACATTTCGAGTCGAGTTTCAAGTTCTTTTACTTTGGGGGCTAAATTAGTCCCTTGGCGTTCTACATACATTACACAATCCATTTCGGTGCTTGGTTAATAGGCTTAGACCATGTGCTGTGACCTTCATCAAGTCCAAGGGCTAAGTAGCGAAAACTGTCACTTCCATGACTTGACCAATCGTGAAGTGGTCTTTCATAGAAAATCTTACGCTTCTCATCGTAATCTCTGCGGTAGTTTCTCAGGCAATTGAGTCCAGTTTGTACCCTTGGCACATTGAACCAACACCTTGGCAAGATACGCCTTACTGCCTGAATACCATCATCTAGGCTCATTCTGGGTGCTATTTTGACTTGCAATCCTGCCTCCTCAAGCATCTCAAGGCGGCTCTTTCCTGTGCCTAACTCTCTGACTCGGACATCATGAGGCAAGATGTGTTCTGCCTTTACATAGTCGTTGTCTTTAATCCACTTCACATAATGGTCTAGTCCAACACCATGATTCTCGTAATAGTCGATCAATCTGATCTCTGTGCCTACTAACTGAGCAACCCAGATAGATGTTGAGTCACCCATACCCAAGTCCCATGCGGTAAAAGTTCTGCTGATTTCCTCGTGAGGAATCTCTTGCATATGCTTCTTGTCTTCTAACTCGTTAAGGATTTGTCCGTAGTACGAACCCTCTACAGCAGCGTCAAAACTACATTCAAACTCTTGGCGGTACTTATCCTCGCCCATCTCGTTACGAGCAGCCTTTAACTCTACCTCGTCAACTACGCCTGTCTCAGAGGCTTTGAACTCTAGTAAACCCCAACCTTCCTCCTTCTCAGCCCTGTCTCGCAGTTCTTTAAAGTGATTATGGCCTTTGGGTGTACCAATGAATAAGCACCAGCCTTTTCTGTCAGCTAGTGCAGGGCGAATAATGTCAGTCCATATCTTTGGGTTTTGATCGCCAATCTCGTCTAAGATTACCCCATCAAAGTACTGACCACGCAAAGACTCAGGGTTATCTGAGCCATATAACTGGACACGCCTACCCCAGAAGTCAACTCTCAATTCTGTGATGTTCTGTGAGCCTCCTAAAGGCTCTGCATACTTCACAAGGTAGTCCCATGCCACTCGCTTGGCTTGTCCGTATGTAGGGGCTATATAAGCGTATCTAGGGGCTTCCTTTTGGTTGAGGATTGCATCCTTGATTAAGTGGTTAATCGCAGAGACAGTCTTTCCCATACGCCTGTGGGCTACGACAACACCAAAACGCTTACTGTCCATCAAGTCATGGATAGCAAGCTGTTGTTCTCTGGGTTTGTAGGCTATCTCGATTACTTCTGCCATGTGACCTTCATCTCTACTGGAGCATCAGCGTTACCTGATAGCTGTATAGAAGATAAATCACTTAGAGATTTACGCAATAGTATTTCAATTGCTTTCATGCGAGTAGGGCTTAATTCTTCGCTTAAACCAAGTGCATGATTTTGCAAGACATTTACAAGCTGACTGGCTTGGATTTTTGCCCTTATTTCGTCCTGATGATAGGCTTTGATTCTTGTTGCCATTTTGTTTGACTCCTCTAGGGTTGGTCAAGGTTAAGTTATCGAATACCGAGAGCCTCTCTCAAAACTCTCTTGATGTAATCCTTCTGATCTAGTTTACTACCTTTTTCTACTTTTTCAACTGCATCAGTAATTAACTCAAAGTATTGCTCATTTGTTAGTGTTTGCTCTCTTTTTGTAAACCAATAGTCTTTTAGACCTTTAATCCATGCTGCTGTAAAAAAGAAACAAAGTATAAATGCACCCCATTGGTCTGCTGTGTATGAAGCATAAAACCAAAATGGTTGACCAAGTAAACCAAATATCGGTGCAAACTTTCTGTGGCTTTCTCTTTTATCTTGAAGTAACCATATTGCTATCAACTCTGTAACAGCAATAAACAATTGCACTATCATTTAAGCAAACCTTCTAAATATGTCCAATTTGGCATGATGCCTGTTTTTTGTTCAGCATAAATTGTTTCAAGTGGTGAGGCTTTTCTATTGAACTCGCCAAATGGACCATAATTTACCCATGAATTTTGACCACGAGTTTCCGATGTAACTGCTGGCAATGCTTCTGGTGAATACATCCTTGCATGGGCTTGGAAAGCATTTTCTTCGCCACCCGCACGAAATCCAACACCATGCTTACCATGACCAAAAACATCGTGAACGGCACGAAACACATCGTTGGCAGTAACATCTTTACCACCCCACTTTTCACCAGTTTTCATCAATAGTGGATTTGCTTGTGATGCTTCAACTAAAGAACCAAAACCTTGTTCTGTAGGGAATACTGACAATCTTTGATTTTGCACAATGTCATTGATTGCATTTCTAGGATTGCCATAAATATCACCACTCTCAGGCATAAAACTGAATGTATAGCCTTTTTTCCTAAGAGTCTCGTATTGCTCCATTGTTTCTTCAATCATAGCGTCATAAGACTTTTTAACAGCCTTATTGCTTGGATTGTTTTCCATCTTGTCATAAGCATCAGCTAGTCGCTTTGCCCGATTTGGGTCAATTTCAGCATATTTAAGCTGTGGGCTATAAACTAAGCCTTTTTTCTCTGTTATATCTTTAGCAATATCAACTAATCGTTGGTCAGTTCCAAATTCCTCAATACGACCACCAACATCAACCTTACTTGGTAGACCCTCTAAAGCCTTACCAATAAATTTTTTAGGCGCAAGCATACCAATCTCAGCCATACCAAGCAAACCGCCTTGGGTCATTTCGGCTAGTTGAGATAGTGCTTTCTTGTCGGTAATCTTAAATGGATTCTTTGGGTCAGCAAACGCCTTGCTGTACAAGTCTTGGTAACGCTTGTCAGACTGCTCAATGTTCAACAATCCTTGTTGAATAGACTTACCCAGACCCTGCAACTGCTGAGTCCGTCTTGGGTCTTGCATCCATCCTAGTGCGCTATCAAGCAAGCTAGGCATTATTTCATCCTGCCCATCTTTTTAGCAGCTTCTGACATAGCAATGGCAATCGCTTGGTCACGGCTCTTGACAACCTTGCCACTCTTACCAGAGTGCAATGTGCCTTCTTTGTATTCACCCATGACCTTGCCAACTTTTTTCTGACCAGCTTTTGTCATTTTCATGTTGTTCACCATTTCACTTTGTTACTCCACCAAGCCGCACTCATCTTACCCTTGGCAATGTTTTCCGCATGACGAGCCTTAAATGCTTCGTTACGCTTACTGCCATCAGGTGAGCCTTTTACGCCTTGTTGACCAAAGCGGATTAGCTTTACATCCTCACCACTCTTTGCCAAAACAGCATGAGACTTGGTTGGATGGTCAGGAGTTCTCTTAGGCTTGTTATAGCCAGAAAACTGCTCAGAGCCTCGTTTAATCACTTTTTAGACTTCTTCTGTGCGTTCTTAGCAGTACGCTCACCCCTGACAGGCATGGGCTTAGTCTTCTTCTGCATAAGTTTCTGCATCATCTCCAGAGCCTGTTGATTCGTTGTTCCCATCATCTTTTTCCTCGGTTATTGGACCACCACTAATCCATGCTTCACAAGTTCTCTTAGAAGCACACTTAAAGTCAAACATCTCGCAGTAACCTAAGTCACCAGCTTCGATAACTTCCCAAGCGTCCATTTCCTCGCTATTGGACTCAAGACCTGACTCAATGCAAGCCAACATCTTAGGGGTTTGGATAAATGCAGCGCAATTGCCACAGCGAGACTTTTTAGCCTGTGCAGGTGCAATACGCCAAGCACGAGAGATTTCACGCCAATAATCCATGTTGGCTTCGTTTGGATTCATTGGTCCGTAGTTGGCTTTTTCGATAGCCTTCTCACGATTCTCAAGATTGACAGCAACATCACCTGTCGCTACTGGACAAGCATCGCCATTTTTCTCTTGGCTTTGTATCTCAATTTCAATCTTTACCGATGGCTCAAGCAAACCAGACATAACAGTCCTCATGGAGTTTGTACTATTTTCGCACAAAAAAAGAGGGCATACAAGCCCTCTAAATCTCATTGGCAACTGAGTGACATCATCCTAACAGTTTTCTCAGGGTTTCGTTTAAAACTGACATCTCTGTATGTTTATAAACTGACCAAATTCGTGCTTGACCATGAATCCCATTGTGAGACCCTTGATGACAGTCTTTGCATAGCGGAATACAGAGATACTGCTGATGTTGTTCAATATGGTGAGCATCCGATGGACCAGACTGACCGCAAACCCCGCAAGGCATCTCTTTGATTCTTGCTAAATGCAGTCTTTCACGGCTAGTAAATTTGTTATTCAATTTCTACCACCTTGTCGCCATGTGATCGAATGTAGTCTTTTGTTTTCTTAATGTATCTCTCAAACTCTGATCTTGAGATACTGGCTTGTTGCAGATCAGCATACTCTATCAATTCTCTGATTGCTTGAATACCCTCTCCGCTTAATCCTAGCTTCTTAGTGTTCTCAAACCTGATAGCCGCCTCATGTAGCGCTTTTTGAGCCTTCTCGCATATTGGCAAGACCTCTGGTCCTATTCCACCTCTACCCATCATTTCAGACAGGTTTAGTACATCTACCAAGGTACGCCAGTCATGGATTGTTCCAGAGCCTTTTGTGATTGACTCCAAAGCGGAATACTCAAGCATCCTTAGTTTGTCTAGCTTGTCCCTCTGTGTTATCGCTGCTCCCACTATCGCATGGGTCACATTGTCGATCAGATTCCAATGCTTTCTCTTTGTTTTCTTGCGAGTCATTATCTTTTCCAAAGATGGCGTTCCATCGATTTGTGTATTCTTCGTTAGTTACTGAAAACTTCCTTGGTGAACTACCTTTGCTCATTTTTTCATACCCCTTACAAAACTTGCAAATGATTCGCCAGTAGTGCCAAATACTTTCATCTTGTCAAACTCTAAAGCAATTTCCTCTAGTACATGGTTTCTTTGAGATGGAGAGACATAAACATCAAAGTGGTATGGCTGCCCTAAATCTCGCAATATCTGCTTGCCAAGATTGCTTTGCTTTTCAACCTCGTTAAAGGCTTCGTCCTCTTCTTGTGTCCAGTCAGTCATAGTTCTTATCCTTGAGTTTGGCTTCAGCCCATAACGCACCAAGAGCAAAATAAACTCCGTGGTCATCTTTCTTGGCTTGATAATCGATTTCTGCGTGAGTCAACCCTACCCATGTGCGCTGTGGTGAGAACGAATCACGGAAGCACTTGTCAAGTGAGGACGACTCACGGAAGCACTTGTCAAAGTAGCCCTCGTACAGTTTCTTTATTTCGGGGTGCATAGGCTTATCCTTCGCTTCTTGATTTGGTTTGGCGGTGTAGAGCAAGTAATCACCGCAAGGCAATGAATACAAGTCCGAAAGCCAGTGGTTGTCAAAGTGCTTGTTGCCATCACCTAAGTCAACAATCTCAAGATTTCCGATTGGCTCATCCTTATCGCCACTCCGTGTCTGCGCTTCTAGTTCCTCAATGCGCTTAGCCATGCGCTGTATTTCTTCAACCAATACGGCTTGCGTGTCCCAGTCAGGATTAAATTCATTCGCTTCTAGTGTGGATTCAATGGCGGTGATGGCTTCATTGTTCTTTTCCCAAACTTCGGTTGGCGCATCGGTTTCAAGCCATGCCCTATCTTCTTTCAACGCCTCCAATGCAAGGCGTAATACTTCGTCTTTAGTCATGCTTGTCCCCTTGCTCGGATGGCTTTGGCACACCATAAAGCCGCACCATCTTTTTCCCAATGGCTCTCACACAACTTTGCACACGCCTCACGCTCATGCTGTGCTACTAGTTTGGCAAAGCGTAATAAACCTTCCTCATCAAACTTCAAACCATGAATGGTATTTTCTATAGCCAAGTTAATGATTTCATCATTCGTCATGTCTTCACCTGTAAAGAAATAGGTATGTAGATACAAGCCAAGTCCTTGGAACTTTTTACATTCACATAGAACTTGGCATCAGTAACCAGTCTTTTACAGTTCTGGCACTTAGCACCGACTAAAACTGGTTTGCATCCCAATAACATTAGATTGCTCTCATGTCGTAGTCAACACTTGCGGAATGGTCAGCTTCTGCAATCAAGTGGCTTGACAGCATCATCGTGCCACGCATCTCAATCTCTACAAATTGCTCATCAGACAGCAAAGCAAAGACATCTACACCTTGATAGTGGATGGACTTGAGATTCTCAGCGTATGTGCCTTCCTCGTCAGTCTCGTAGGTCAAGACGCATTGCACAGTCTCGTCACCAGCACCAGTAGTTGTTTCAAATTTGAATTCGTATTCCATGACTTAATCCTTAAAAGTACCCTTGCGAATTGCTTGGGCTGATGTGATTGTAGTATAGTTTACTAAACACAACAATATAGGGACTTTCCCTAATCACAGATCAATTCCATTTTCTGCAGCCCACGAGTAAAGCCATTCAACAAACTCACTTGCCATTTCTTTGGTGAAGTTTCTCGTCTGAAAGCCTAGTTGGACAATGCCAGAGCCATCAAGGTTAGGGACTACCTTTCCTTGGATGTTCTCTACCTCTCGCAGATATTGGTCAACCAGTAAGCGCTTCCAATCCTCGGCAGACCACTTAGCACCCATGTGCTGTGCTTGTTTAGCAATGTCGCCAATCATGGCGTGATACTTTTCCTCTTGCTCACGAGTTTTGCTGACTAACTTAATTTCCATCGTTAGATGTTTTCCAGCATCCAAGGCTTTGGTTATCTTGTCCCAATGAAGACGAATACTAGTTTTCGCCTGTTCTGTGCTTGTCAAGTGAATAATCATTTGACAACCCCAATCATTCGTAATGCCGCTTCTGGGCTATCTATTCTTGCCAAGGTACTTCCAGACCAATTCTCAAAAAAGTCGGCTTGTAGCTTCGTTAAACGCTTTTTAGAGTCTGTTTTGATCTCCACCAAGAAAGTGTGATTCTTGTAACCAACCAAAAGGTCAACAGGTAAGCCAATAATCCACACATAAGCGCCAGCACCACGCAAGGCTGAGACTATCTGTTCTTGGTTAGCGTCCACTCTAGCTGCTCGTCTCATTCAAGTGTCCCATCTTTAATTCTGTTCATGTAGGTGCGGATACGATCTCTAGCACCAGAGCCATAGATTCGTTCTGCTCTTTCTAGCCGACCACGCACAAAGTCACGATCTTTATTTGTTTCCCAAGTGCGATAGAGTTCCCTTGCCTCTGCTTGTTCAAGAGTTACCCTATCGCTTGGGTTTTCTACATTGCGCCTACTCCAAGTCACCAGTAAGCTCCAATGCTTTGTTTATCAGGTGTAGAGGGTAGGGGATGCCCTCACGCACCTTGTCTAGTAGTTTCATAGCTTCAAAGTAATTCATACAAATAAAAGTTGTTGAGTTTTTACAGAAGTTCCAGAGTCATATCTTTGAGAGTCACCTTTTGGATATGGCATAACTGGATAGTTAAGTTGTTCAAGCAAAGAATTTTTTTGATATTTATTGCCAACAAAAAAAACATACCGATGTTTAGCACTTCTGTTTATTCTGTTTTCAGAGTTACCAAGGTTATGCCTACTGTGCTTTCCATCCTCACCAGCCATGTCGGTGCGTTCTTTTGTTGTGCCAGTAAAGAGAAAATTGCTTGCTTGATAGATGTAACCAACATGACCCATTGCTGTGTCAGCGTAAGAAACCACAATGGCAGGTTTTGGCAACATTTGCAAACTCTTGCTTACCAAAAATGATGCGCCATTTTTAAGTCCATCATTTAAACAAAGTCGGTTAAGTTCTAAAACCTTGTCTTTGTTGTCAATACCGCAAACACCCATGCAAAGAAACGGGCTTGCTGGTACGCCATAAGTAACCACACCAACCAACTGTTCATCATCGTATAGCCCAAAGGCAAATGAAATTGGACACATACGCTTGGCATAGTGCTTTTCAAGTAACCAAGGCTCAACTTCAAAATTGTTAATTGGCAAAACTTTCATGCTTTCCTCCTTAACTCAGCCATTCTTGCTAAAGTCTCCAAAGATGGAGGAACTGCTTTTTTTCTATCAGCTTCAATTTTTAGCAAAACATGGTTAGGCTCATTTGATGGCGGAACTGTGAGCCTTATGTTGTCAGCAGGGTTTGCTTTTTTGGCAACCCAATCAGCTTTAAATGCTTGCCAGCCACGAACAATACATTCCTCCAAGGCTTTCTCAAGTGTCCAGCCAGCATTGCTTGCTTCTTCAGAAATCTTGTCGATTGCTCTTTGGGTAATCGGTGCTTTCTTGGCTTTCCTCAAGTTTTTAAATTCTTGCCAAACAGAATCAGAAACACCTTCAGGTGTTGCAACGACAGTTGCTTTCTTTTGTGTCTTGTGTTCTGTGTCTTGTGTTATGGGTAATGTGTTATGTGTAGCATTGCTTTCGGATTGCGTTGGCAATGCGTTCGCATCTTTCTTACTCCACCTAGCTTTGGCAGAAGCACTCGCCTTCTCTGATTTGTCACCAGCTTTGGCTATTTCATTGTTAGCCCTATGATGTATCCATCCATCATCTGTGCGCTCGAAATACTCAAGCAATACGATCGCAATGCTTTCGGTATGCGAACGCATCCGTATCTGCCTAGATACTTCAGCTTCATCAAGTGGAATTGGTATTTCATGGAGATAGTACCAATCAAGCAAACGCCTGTAGACTAAATCCTCTGTCTCAGAAAGATGAGAAGTGTGACTTTGATAGTCACCAATGTTGAACTGGTAATAGTACATTTTCAGACCCAAACATCGACCCTAGAAAGAAACTGCGGCAGGAGGGGTCTGTTCTCTTTTCAATGCGCTCATGACTTCGCATCTAGCCGTGTTTCAAAACATTGTAAACTTAAAAAAGCCTTCTGTAAACTTAAATTCTTTGGTTGTTAGTAATCTGCTTTGTAAAGTCTGGATTACCTTTGAACAGTCGTTTAGCCTGTGCGTTCATCACTCGATACTCAGCAGGGGTGAATATGCCTTTGGCGTTACGAATGTCAAAAGGGTTTAGCAAGCAGCGATCTTCCTTTGGTTTCTTAGCCTCTACAAGAGCCTCAGAGAGCGTGTATTGAGCAACCCAATGCTTGCCTGACTTGACCAACTCAGTCGTTAGATCGCCCTTGTAGCGTAGTTTCTTTGCTGTTGACAAGACAGTAGCTTGTGGCATACCAGTCAGGTTAGAAATCTCTCTTGATGTCAACGGACCATTCTGAAGTGCTTTGATAATTTGTGCTTGAGTCATTTAAACCAATCTGGTCGTAGTTCTTTAAGTTGATAAATGCGGAGTAATGGAATTTTTTTCCACTGGTGAACAGCAGACCTTTCAATTCCAAAGATACGAGCAAGCGCACTTTGTGAGCCTGCAAGTTTGATAGCGGTTTGTTTATCCATCCTTGAAGTATAGCAAAGTTGACAAATAACAACACTAGGGAAAATACTTAGCAAATAATTTCTTTAAATTGTTCAGAAACCTTTACAATCAATCTCAGCCCAAGCAGATCGCAAGGGTCTTTAAGGAGAACTAAATGAAAAGTAAGATTATTCAAACGCTAGTTGAGTGGACATTGGCAATCGTTATTTTTGGCGGTTGGGGTGTTTTGTTGGCATGGAGAGGCTAATGCAAACAGAACAACTAAGACGCAAGGCAAGACAGCTTTATAACAACAAGCTAGTTCCTCAAGAAGTCAATCAATACAACCAACGCAAGTGGGTTAGATCAGTTCTACAGCTTGGAGACAAGTGGTTGATTGCTAAACAAGTTCAAAGAATTCAATAAATGATGTACAATAGGTTGTCAGCAACCTATGAGGATAAGATGGACACTTTGTTAACACATGATGATGTAGTTACTCTCCTTGATTACAACCAAGAAACTGGTGTTTTTCAATGGAAGAAAAAACGCAGAGGAATTAGAACTGGTGTAAATCTTGGTACTGATAACGGCTTTGGCTATTTGCGAATTACTGTTCTTGGAAAGCAGTTTTATGCTCATAGACTTGCTTGGTTGTACTGTCATAAAGTTTGGCCTAAAGGAGAGATTGACCACATCAATGGAAACAAGCAAGACAACAGAATCGAAAATTTAAGAGATGTAACGCAGCAATCAAATGCTCAAAACAAGTTGTCAGCACACTCAAGAAGTAAGACTCAAACGCTTGGTGTTAGTTGGCACAAAAAAGCACAGAAATGGCAAGCCCACATTTGTGTTTACAAAGAAAGAAAATATCTCGGTTTGTTTGACACTATCGAGAAAGCAAGTGAAGCCTATTTAA
>Ga0247723_1002029_pt1 | contig 11212 bp, 13 predicted proteins | sample MSEWelMarce5H_FC_FD_189079 | JGI IMG/M metagenome (GOLD analysis project Ga0247723, IMG submission 189079) | Subsurface sediment microbial communities from gas well in West Virginia, United States - MSEEL Well Study Marcellus 5H_FC | ecosystem: Environmental > Terrestrial > Deep subsurface >...
AAGCAATACCGAGACTTTACATCGAACGCTCAACCCCGAACATCCCGCAGACCTTTTCAAAGGCCTCAACTTCAGCCTCGATCTCCTCATCTACTAGGTTGGCCAACTGCCGTTCCAATTCTTGTTTCCTAATCTTAAACTCGATCATATCGGTGACCAGCAGCTTGTTTAATTTTTGAGAGGCATCCCCGTCGAGGCGCACAATCTTGACCAGCTTTGCAGAACTGTCCGGAGGTTGGTCGGCCCTCACATAGTTCGTATTAACATAGTACACATTCGAACCCATCCCGGCAATCTTGACTTCGGATAAATGCATCTGAACAAGTTTATCGTCGCGGCTCCACGTAAGTATCTCTCGGTGGAACCAAGACTCAGCGCTGAACACCACCCGGGAGTCGACTAGCTGTTTTCCAGTGGTCGAATCACGCATGGAAAGGTCAAGTGTGTAGTGAGTCTCGTGCATTTGGTGAGTGCTATCAAGTTTTTTAAAACCAGAACGGGAATGTAAACATCTCAAATTCAATTTAGCCCAGCGCATGGAAAGGTCAAGCGTGTAGTGGGTCTCCTGCTTCGCTATCAAGTTTTTTAAAACCAGAACGGGAACCCAAACACATCAGATTCAATTTAGCCAGACTCGTCTTGTTCTCCTAGAATCGATCCCTTGACAAACGGCCTCACTTCGGGTGTCTCTGAAAATTCGATACGTCGTGTCCCCATCGTCGTCGGCATTTCATACGAGCCTTGTTCGTTTAACTGATAACCTATCGATCGCATGCATCTGTCGAACATTTCGTAACTCATAAAATTGTCCAGCAAACGCAGGTGACGATGCAGCTGCGTGTATATGCGAGTACCTATCTTAGACCCGCGATACAGTCGTAAAAACATACGTAGCGCATTCCCAGCCTCATCGTCGACTAACTCTACGATCGGCTTGACATTAGGGAACCCCGGCACGTCAACTACCAATACTTTCGACATGTTACGCAGCGGTAAGACAGTATGATCGGTTAGTCCTTGATTGCGACCGCCACGTGGGATACGATACCGACGCAGCCGCTGCGCTAAATCTGTGGCGTTGATAGGTACTATAGCCAACAAAATCACACGTACATCTCCCAGCGCACTGTACTCTTTGGCAAGCCAGTCGATGCTTTTTGTGGTCATGCCGAATATAAACCTATCATCTTCCCACATGCTAGAATTCGTTACAATGAACATTTGTGGAACTGCCTGATTCGTCGCTACCGGTAACGCAACCTCCGTGGGGTAGTTTCGCACCGCACGCATGATTCCATTCTCGTCCCGAACTCCCTTGTACCCTTGCATCTTTTGTGTTTTTTGGGACTTTTTAATTATATTTGGAGTGCTTTAAATAGCAGTTATATCTTGCGCGACTCCACAAAAATAGCAAATTATCGCTCGCCAAATACATCAAACATAAAAAGTGATTATCGCAACAATTAACAATTCAAGATCTCGCAGTGGAATATAGTAGCACTCCACGCAGTGGCCAACGATGTCGGTCAAGCCGATTATCTTCACCCCAGAGAACAAGCCAGTGCGCGAGTTTACTGATGCCCAAAAGCAGGAGATATGTCTCCAGCGATCAACCAAGACACCTAAAGAGCTAGCCGTTAAGTACAACACGCAAGTCTTCCGTATCCACAAGGTGCTGAACGAGGGTAAGAGCAAAGGCTGGATACCCAAGTAGATATTTGCGGGTATGTTTCTCGTTAAAAGGCAAAAAAGATACCCTGTGAAATTTCAGAAGAGCCAAGCTTACCTTTTTTTAGTTAGAAATTTGATCGTCCCAACCTTAAGTGTTACGATGAGGCTGGCATTACTCTTTATTTTGGTGGGCCTTGCCCGCGCCGAACTCATCAACCAATCCAACAAAACCGCACTTCCACAGCCATCCAACCTACAAAAAGAATTCGAAACTTTCAAAGCTCAAACCGAGGCTCAACTACAAGTACACCGAGACGCCCTGGCTGGTATTATAGTGATAATGCGAACTTACCTGACGAGCGCTGCCCTAGTTGATCGTGTAACACTCAACTTTCATCAAAAACATCCAGACTCACCGGCCCAGAAGATGTACGAATCGGATATGGCTTTCGCAGAAGCTAAACGTAAAAAAGAATCAGAGGAAGCTCTCGCTCAAGCACAAGCCTATTGGGATGAGTTATGCAAGCACGACACGCCTCCCAAACTTACAGAGCCGAGTGTTTTCTGGCTGTATTGCAAAGGTCTCGTAGAAGTCGACGGTAAACTAGTTCCCATAAGTGAGATCGACAACGAGCCCGGCGAACTCTAAGAGCATAAGACCCTTTAAATCAAGCTATTGTAACTTCAAAAGGAGCGTCGAGCGCTTTAAATCAAGCTCTTGTAACTTCAAAAAAGCATCAGACACTTTAAATCAAGCTCGACGCGCCACAAAAAAGCATCAGAACGGCCACCGTACGCTAACGCCGGTAACGATTCTAGGTGCAACTTTTTTACAAGCTCATTAGCGTCGGGTGGTGACCGCTGAAGAGCCGCCGGATTTTTTGAATTCGTCCGATTTGACCCGTGGGAGGCGGGCGAGGCTATTTTGGCGGCTTCGCAAAATTTGTCTCAACGCTGGACCGATAATCGATAGATGCGAACAATCCGGCCATGTTCGACAATATTCGCAACAAGCCGCGGCAGCCTCGTATCAGCCCTTACCCCGACACATTTTCGACATTATTTTGCATTCGAGCACCCAGCCCCCGTATCGTCGCCAAACCCTCATATTCTACGAATTCAAAAAATCGGGCGGCCATCGCAGGTTCGTCAGCGTAGTCACAGGTGTTAATATTTTTTTACGACCGAGTCCCAGCTATCGATAGGCGCCGTGCATCGCCGGTTCGGGTCCCAAGATCAGCGACGCCCATGCGCAGGTCCTTCTTAAAAAAACATACCCGGAAAAAATGTTTAAAGCTGGTGGCATGTCTGACGCCCAGCGATTTTCTTAACGAATCTGAAGTAAAATGACAAACCTACAAAACCCGCAAAACCTACAAACCCACATTACTTAGCTAGTCGCGACTTAATGGTGAGTCCGACCAAGCATCTGTTTTCAACATCTTCGAGACGTTCACTTAGCGCAATAACTTTCTGACTCAGTTCTTCTACTAGTTGGGCAGTCTTACTAATCTCCTCCCATGAAGTTAGCTTACAAGTACAAACGTGATTAACTATTTCAGCCCCATAAACGATGGATCCTTCCTTGCCACCCTTGCAGTTATATATGGTACAGCCGGTGGTAGGTTTGGGAATTGAGTTAATTTCCCCAACCGTGTTAGTAGTTTCTCCGTAAACGAGACAAGCTGACACCAGCAGCAACCAGAACATCGCGAACGATTACTAGCTACATACACGTCTCTAATACGTTGATAAAAAGTATGCCCAGCGTTCAAGACCGGCCGTAAAGTTTCCACAGCACTCAAGACCGGCCGTAAAGTTTCCCAAAGATGCACTTTTCCATGAACGCAGAATCAACATCTTCGTAATAAGTCTGGCAGTATTGATCCATGGAATCCATGATCTTGTCAAAGTCCTTGAAGCATAGCAGCTGTTCTAATCTGGCAAGCTCTCCAGACGATGGATTTTTTCCAAAGGAAAGAGTTTGCAACGCTACAATCTGTTTTGTCTCGTTTAGTCCGGCCAGGTTTCCGCCGCCGTCTACAAATATGTAGGCGTTACCTCGCAGAAGCTTAGAGCCCACGCACACATAATTGTATTTGGTTTCGGCCGGATCAACCTGAAGCACTATATCAGTGATACGGTTAACTCCCTCTGGAATGTCGCGAGCCGCGACCGCTAGGACGCAAATCAGAAGCACAAGACGCATGGCTTTGAATACGAGATCCTAAGACTAGCTTTAAATCAATTTATAACAAAAAACGAATCTTGTTATTGTTCAGGACATCCGTTAGCTCCAGCCCACTGTAGTACTTCTAGATGACCACCGCGAGCTGCCCATGCACAAGTACCCTCGTCCCATAGACACCCGTTAGCCCTCGCCCACTGTAGTACTTCTAGATGACCACCTTCAGCGGCACCCGCACAAGTATTCTCGTCCCATGAACATCCGTTAGCTCTAGCCCACTGCAGTGTAGCTAGATGACCACCTTCAGCGGCATTTGAACAAGTATACTCGTCCCATGGACATCCGTTAGCTCTCGCCCACTGTAATACTTCTAGATGACCGCCGCGAGCTGCCCATGAACAAGTACCCGCGTTCCATGGACATCCGTTATCTCTCGCCCACTGTAGTGTAGCTAGATGACCACCGCCAGCGGCATTTAAACAAGTATACTCGTCCCATGGACATCCGTTATCTCTCGCCCACTGTAGTGTAGCTAGATGGCCACCTTCGGCAGCCCATGAACAAGTACCCGCGTTCCATGGACATCCGTTAGCTCTCGCCCACTGTAGTATTTTTATGTTTTTTACCACCGACGACATATAAATTTTTCTACTAGACACCCACTGCCTCCAACTACGGCACACATTGGCGGTTGGATATCCCTTTAGGTATGATAGTATCAACTTCCATATATCCGAGGGTAATGACATATCCATGATGTCTCAGTCCCGGATAGAACTAATTCACGTGCCAATACCGCACAATTCTGTCGAAAACGCAATCTACTAGTTCTTATATTTACACTCGGCGCTCTCGCATTATTATAAAAAACGTTAAATCAGTTTTTTCCTTATAAAAAATAAGTCTACTAACCTAGCTAAACAATTAGGTCGTCATCTTTTTAAGGAAGAGCGCTGCCGACGTTCAGGATGACCCAGATACCGTTATTCATGATGACTTCGGCCGCAGCGTTAGCCACGACCGTGAAAGAGCCGCCGCGAATAGTGTCCGGAGAAGTCGCCGATGCCGTAATGGTCGCCGACCCAATGTTACGAATGATCATGTACTGGCCGTTAGCCACAACCCCGCCGTTGGCATAGCTCAGAGGAAGAGTCCACGCAGACGCGCCGGAACCCGTAAACAACTGCACCCCCAGATAGGAAGGCACAGCATAAGTGGTGTTGGCCGTAGAGGTAAGGGGCACTCGGGTTGGGGCCGGAGCGTTAACGACCGGTACGGCAAGAGCCGCTGCGACAAATAGGATAACTCCAAAGATCGCGTGCATGTTAAAAGCTGCGCCTTGTATCAGTTGCGCTAAAAAAATAACGTAAATAAATTTATATAGACTCACACACATTCCCGTGTACAAGTCTATACATCAAAGATGCGACTCCTATTATTGCTGATTGCCTCGGCGGTTGCGGCTGATATACCTTGGGCGAGTACCGTAGTTAACATGTCTGTTGCTACCCCGGCCCCATATTCATGGGAAGCGTTTATGGAGCGTGTCCGTTACCGCCAACCCGCCGATTGTGTTGGAATTCCCAAGAATATCATAGGATCCGATATCCCGGCGTTGATATCGCAAACATTCACGAGCAAGACAACAGTTTACGATCGTGTTGTATGTTCAACTAAAACCTGCATGCCCGTTGAATATGCCGAACACAGCCCATTGTGCGTTCAGGTGTCGGTACCCGATTGGCGTGTTCGCGACGGTGAGTTTATCTACGGAGTGTTAACGAGTTCGGGTAAGTGCATATGCCGAATCGCTCGTTATCAGGACCTGATAGACTTAGTAGAACGCGTGAAAGCCCTGGAGGAACGTTGCGTTTGATATTAGGCCGAACTTAGATTTTTTTGAGCACGTCTAACGTTGTCAAGATTTGCTAGACTTGATGGAACGCGTGAAAGCCCTGGAGGAACGTTGCGTTTGATATTAGGCCGAACTTAGATTTTTTTGAGCACGTCTAACGTTGTCAAGATTTGCTAGACTTGATGGAACGCGTGAAAGCTCTGGAGGAACGGTGCGTTTGATATTAGGCGGAACTTAGATTTTTTGAGCACGTCTAACGTTGTCATTTAGACATGCAGGTATAAACTGACACGGTTGAGGATTCTCGGTCATGCAATGCATATTGGTGTTCTTGGTGCTCGTCGCCGCGGCCTACACTCTTCCAGTTGTCTACACCGAAAACACATCCCGCTTGGATGAGGTAGAACAAGCTGTAATCAACCTGATTGAACAGCAGCGAGGATGGCGCCCCTACATGACTCATCGGCGCCCCAGCGGTGACATAATAAAAGCTTACAACAAAGCCTGCCATGCCGAAAACGAAGAAATCATAGCCCAAGAAAAAGCTCAGGAAGCTCGCCGTGTAAAAGAAGAGGCTGACTGGAGAGTAAAACGCTATGAGCAAATGCGTGAAGCCTGCAACAAGTATTACACAGCTGAGAACTGGATCACGGAAACAGCTTGGCGAGAGTGTTGCGCGACAAGTTCACCAGATCGACCCAACAACATAGGATGTGATCTAGATTCTGGAACGCCTGGACACTACTACATGTCTATGGCTGGCTCGGTGGGCACCAAAATTCGTTGCAGTAACTGCTAATCTCTGAGTCGCTATATTTTTTCCTGAGGAATGGCCGTCTCGGAAGAGTTCAAAACATGCATTCGAAAGTGTATTTAGTGCATCGGTGCACTACCCTGCACTCCAACACTCCCCTAAACATTTAAAATCATCGGGCTTGTAGTTTTACTCTCTTAAAAAAACACAAAGTGAATAAAATTAAGCATCATTATCGGAGCCGCCCTGCAATCACCCAAAAGCCACTCCTCCGTCAATCTTCCACTATGAAGTTTGTCAAGGCTAGCTTGTTCCTGGCCCTGTGCCTTATCTGCTTTACCACGAACCTCTTGAGCCAGAGCCATCTATCTCAACAATGTCGCGACACTAACAAGGGATCTTACGCGGATCTCGTCGAGATAAACATCTGCGGCCCTCGCAACAGTTGCCGCACTAACACCACTGCTGTTATGTATGAGATTTTCGATCGGACGCACTCTTGGCGCACACACTCACCTCAGCTAAAATCCTATCCAACCATCACGGTTGTCATCACTACCCACAATGACGAGGAGTACCTCGAAGCATCCATTACATCCGTACTCAAACAGTCATACCCCAACCTTGCCATCCTCATCATGGACGATGCCAGCAACGATTCAACCGATTCTATTCTACAACGAGTCACTCAGCAGAACGCTAAAGTACCCGGTCGTAGCATCCGTGTTATAAAAAGTCTGATTGCGCACGGCACGTACTACAACAAAAACCTAGCCATGCTTGAAGCCACGACTGACTACATTACTTTCCAAGATAGCGATGACATCTCACATGTCGACCGCATCATGACTCAGTATTTATCCATGCGCAACAACTCTCGGTTGGTACTGACCATGGTAAACTACGTCCGCATACAGATCCCCAGCTGCGCACTAATACTTAATCGTGGCGCCGTTGAGCGTCCTGCCTATCCATCGTTTATGTTCAATCGTACGGCCATCATGCAACGCGTCGGATTTTTCGATAGTGTTAAGATGTCAGCCGACGACGAAATGTATGTGAGAATCCGTCGCATGTTCGGAAAAAATGCTATCTTGCCGATTCCAGTTCCATATTACATCGCGACACAACATCCCGGTTCGGCGACCAACGGCATTCCTCAAACCAAGTTAGACTTGGGCCAAAACAACTTGACTGCTTTCCTAGGCGTTGCACGCGCCAAGTACGTCCAAAATTACGAAGCCTGGCACAAGTCGTCCAAGACCCTTTACATGCCATTTCCGCTGCTGACGCGCAAGTTTCCGCGTCCTAACGAACACAGAATTGTGGGCGACGAGTTGACTGCGACGGTCCACGTATCAATGGCCTCAACTAATACTCGCGCTTCGTTGCGAAAGTCGTTGGAAAGCTTGGTAGATCAGGCGGATTACATCCACATCTACTTGAATGATTACGAAGCCGTGCCTACTTGGCTAAACGAATACAAGGGTCGACGCGCCAAAATCGAAGCCGTACTAGGCTCATCAACCGAGGGAAACATCAAAGACAACGGCAAGGTCTACTTTCTTAAACGTATCAACGGGTATCACTTCACGTGCGACGACGATCTCATATACCCCAAAGACTACGTCCAGCGAATGATACTTCTGTTGCAACGTTACAATAACCAAGCTGTGGTCGGCGTACATGGCATTAATATGACTGCTGACTTCGTCAGAAACACCTCGTTGCGATACTACGAATACAAGTCACGCACGGTCGCACATTTCGCAAAGCCAGTCCCATACGAGTCGCGGGCCATGATCTTGGGCACGGGTACGACCGCTTACCATACTAGCGCATTATCCACACTTAAGTACGAGGATTTCCCAGTGCCAGGCATGATGGACATCTGGCTAGCAATATACGCCAAGGATCATAACATTCCTATGATAACGATGCCCCGTGAAAAAAACTGGGTTATCGAAGAGCGCCCGGCCGTCAGCATTTGGTCAACCGGGTCTAAGAACGACGCGGTGCAGACAGACGTGGTACGCCGGCGACTCATCCCATTCAACTGAAGGGTTACGTCGACTTTCGCATACACGCACAAGAGAGAAAAAACTGCACAACTGTATCCAAGCACGATTAGTTTGTCTATTTTTTTTACGGGACACCAGCCCGACCCCACGCATCTACATGTATTATTTATATTTCGTAAGTTTTCACACGGCATGTATACGCTGACAACCCAAGATGAAGTCGGTTATTGTTCTATTTGCGCTACTCGCGCTGACATTCGCTCGTCCTAGCTATGCAGATAAGCTAGCTTTCGGTGGTGTTAACCCGCCTCATATCCCTACCCAGGCTGTTACTCCTGGCAGCACATACAGTGTCCCTTACTACCTAGGCGCTTTCTATTCCACCACCGGCTCCACTTCCACATGGACTCTTCCCCTTACCTACAAGAACGGCGGCAACGTTACCAATGGGCAGTCTTTGATTGTCGCTAACTTTGGCCCGGCATCGATTATCCTTGTCACCAGCTCCCCTGAGACCATCGAGGGCGGTGCTAGCTACACCGTTCCCTCTGGCGTTACTGCTGAGATTCTGAGCGACTATGTTGACTGGCAGGTCGTTGGTGTCGCCACTGGCAACTCGGCTCCCGTTGTTTCGGTGCTCGGCACTGCTAACCAGATCACATCTTCGTGCGCCAGCGGTGTGTGCACTGAGTCGCTGCCTTCGGCTATCCTTGCTCCGGGCAGTCTCCGCACCACTACTTATCTGGCAGTGGGCTCTCCCAGTGTTCCTAGCAACGTTGCGGCTGGTGCTATCACGACAACTCGCGCCGCCCCCGCATCGCAGGCATTTGGCGCCGTTACTGCTAACGCGGCTTCTGGTATCCTGACATTCACTACTACTCTGGCCGCGGTTAGCTGCGCCACCGCCGTTGTCACCAACACCAACGTGGTTGCCGGCTCTCAGGTTAGTGTGAATTTGCAGGGTTACACCGGTACTTTCTTCACTAACGGTCTTCCGTTCGTTTCCCGTCTGGACGCTTCCGGCAGCAGCGTTGGCAGTTTTACCGTGCAGCTGTGCAACACCCACGCCACTAACGCCCTGACTGGCAGTGTCTTCCTTTCGTTCCTTGTCATCAACTAAATGACTTAAGCGGATGTCTAGGCTAACATTTTATTTTTTTTCAAGCACCGCTGGGAAAATCCAATCTTCTAAACTCCTCTCCCAAAAAAAGCAAACAAACCCGGATGCAAGACCAAACCTTACTCAAACTGCAGCGTGATCTCCTGCCGCTTTTGTATCTTTACATGGAATTTCCATAGCACCACCAGGCTGCTCGTGATCAGCGTTTCTGTGGTTACTCTGATTGGTCCTTCCTCTAGCGTAAAGTCGTCGGCAAGTCGCAACACTACCGACGTGCGAGAAGTCGCGGCAACAATTTGTACGCCATCGGGTCGCCGGGTCAGTTTGGGAACGTCGGTGCTAAACCCCGGCAGGTAAAACGTCGCGTTGCCATTATTCACAATTCTAATCCCGTTGACAAATTCAGGCATGTTCCCCACACCGTCATAAAGCAGATGGTAGCGGATGGGTTCAGGCGCGGCTGGCTTCTCAATCGCGGCGGTTGTGTTTTCGACACTGGTAGCTTTCTTAGTTCCCTGGTTCTCGATCTCGAGCGGGCGCTTAGGCGTCGACATTGTCGGCCGTGGTTATAACGAGCAGCAAATATTCAAATTGTATTACCTGTGTTTAAAAAAATATAACAACCGCCAAGCACTAGTTAAAAAAATATAACAACCGCCAGGCGCACCCAAAAAAACATGGCAACTGCCAAGCACTAGTTAAAAAAATATAACAACCGCCAGGCGCACCCAAAAAATATAACAACTGTCAAACCCGCTCAGGACATACTAGGCGCTGGCAACTTCTCGTATACGACTCGGATGTGGAGGAATATTGGCTCACGATCGGCGGCCACTTGTATGATCTCATGTGACACTTTTACCGGTGTGTGATTGCTCGCAGTCAATATCACAACGCGACTGTTACCGAACTCGATCAGTAAGTTATTAGACGACGTCGGGTGAATTTTGGGTGGTGTTTGTGAACTGCCTGGAAGGTACAACTCGGCCGTTAGTGTTTCCGCGTTGTATCGGAGCTCCGTCAGCGTCCCATACCCGTTCTTGTACTTGCACACAGTTACCGCACGCGGCGATCCCAAAACACCCGAAACCTCGTCTGGCTTCTCGGACATCAAACTCGCCGTCGAGATTGCATCTGATTCTTCAGGACTTTCCTCGGTCTCGGAATGAGACTCATCCAACCCATAATCGGCCCGGCTTCGTCGCATTGCGTCCTCAACACTGCTCCATCTGTACATAGTCTTCCACAAATCCCAGTATTGAGGCGAACTGACATCTCGTGCGAGCAGCCTATGATGCTGGTGAAGATGGCATCCCTGGTACTTTTTTCGCACCACTGATACTTTGAGACCGAGCGAGTGTGCAATACGTCCCAGTGTGCCCTCCATTTCGAGTTGATTTAACCACTCGTGGTAACCGATTGGCTCCTCGGGACGAAACCCCACCAAAGCTTCAACAATGCGCTGGGTATCGTGCGTTAGGTGATAGCCGCGCTTTCGTGGCCTAGAGTCATTGTCGGCTTTGCGTTTGTTCGCCATTGCCGCGAGTGTATTCCTCGAGATAAATTCAACTTCTTACATGGTGTTTCTCTAAAAACATAAGAT
>Ga0247723_1002031_pt1 | contig 11195 bp, 21 predicted proteins | sample MSEWelMarce5H_FC_FD_189079 | JGI IMG/M metagenome (GOLD analysis project Ga0247723, IMG submission 189079) | Subsurface sediment microbial communities from gas well in West Virginia, United States - MSEEL Well Study Marcellus 5H_FC | ecosystem: Environmental > Terrestrial > Deep subsurface >...
GAGCTGCCATATCCCATTGGTTTTTGTAAGTTGATACGCCTTTAGCATAATCCGCTTCACGTTGCTGGATATAATCTTGCAATGTAGGGTCTAATTTACCCCAATGCTCCTCATAATCCTTTTTCCATGAGCTAGGGCGAGGTTTTACTGCTACTTTTTGCTCATTATTATCGTCAAATGCCTCTGTAACCTCATCTGAAGCGTTTTGAGAGCTTTTAGCAAACTTTCCATGCTCATCTCTAGGCTCATCTCTAGGCTTCTCTGTTTTAACGCTTTCTGTGACTTCCTGTGAGGTCGTTTCTGGCTCTGTTATTTCAATAGCATTTTCGATTGTATCTCGAAGGCTAATTGGCTCATCCTGAGTAGTCAGGTTTTCCATTTTGCGTTCCTTTAGTTAATTAAGCTGCTGCACCTTGTGTGTGGATGTAATTTAAGCCACCAAGACATACATAGATTGCTGAACGGTTTGTTAAGATTGTATCTTCTGCATTTACTGCACCTGCTTGAATAACACCGCCTACAGGAGGCCATACGTTGATTGTGTTAGCAGTATTGTTACCTACAACATAAGTGTCACCTGCACTACCTGCTGGCAATGTAGGGCCATAAGATGCTGTTGATGCTGAGTAAGCTACGATTTCAGCTTCAATTGGTTGTGCGCCTTGAGTTGCGCCTGATGCTGTTTGGTTTACTGCTGATTTACCGCAGATTGCAATTGCTGTGCCACCAGGAACGCCTGTTCCCATTAAGTTTTTTAAGATTGCCATTTGTTTCTCCTTGTTAGTAACGTAATTTGTTGTAAACTTCTCTTGCTATTTGCTCTTTCAAGCTATTATCCTTTGGCCTCTCAGGATTCCTTATAGGCATGTCACCAGCCTCAATACAGTTGTTACGCTTTAGATGTTCACGATGGTCACGCTTACCTTCAATCATTCTGCCGTCAATCATTGACTGATATGGCTTTACATCGTCTTGTATGTATGGCCCTGCGTTCTCTGTAGGCTGATAGTATTCTTCAGCAGGTATTAGCTTAAATGTCACAGGGTCTTGAACCCAACGCTTAGTGCCTGACTTTTCTTTCTTGCCAAATATTCTTTCGTGACCTTCTTGAAACTCTTTTGTGATTGTGCGACTAGCTATTACATCGCCTGTAATATCATTGATTGCTGCCATTAAATCCACCGTACATATTGTTGTAATTAGGCATCATTTGACCGTTAGGACTCATCATGTTTGGATTGTTTACTTGACCCATGTTAGGGCCAATTTGTTGCTGCTGATAAGGCATCATTTGTGGCATTGTATTAGACATTGGCATGCTATTTTGAGAGTCAGATGATGGGTTTCTTAACGCTTTAATTAGCGATGAAATTTTATCGCCCATTCCACCAAAATTGCCTTGCTGTTGTGGCGTAGGCTTGTTAAACATAGCGGCAGTACCAAAACCATCGTTGTTATCCATGCCTGTAACGCCACTTGAATACGAATCAGGAAGAAATTTCATATAGCTCCTTTAAATTAACATTAATAAAAGAGCTTCATCTTCTTGCTCTTGTTGTATTTCTTGAAATTTAGCAATAATGCTTTGTACTAACTCTACGTTCTTAGCTAGTTTTCCGTAATCAATAGAGTCGATTGAAAAGCCTTGTGATGGCTTGACGTATTCTGCTACTTCTTCTTTTAAATCTGCTGCAATTGGCTCATCAAATACTGTCGCTAAATATTCTTTTAACTCTGCTCTAGCTGATTGCTTTACGTGTTCTTTTTTCTTTTTACCTAAACCACCAGTTGCGCCCCATACGACAGGCGTAACGCTAGATAAGTATTGCTTGATTGATGAAAATGGGAGTGCTGCAAACGGACTAAAGCCAAACATTACGCATCCACAGCGTCAGAGAAATCTTTAGCCTTTAGTGCCAAATACACGGCTTCACGAGTAGCATCTTTAATGTAGTCATCGCCTGTAAATGTTAAATTATTCCATGCAACAGGATTATGATTTTCATCACGCACATCTTTAGATACATAGCCATTAATAACTATTTCAAGTGATTTGTTTTTGAAGTCCTCGCTAATAGAAAAGATATTCCAATAGTTTGCATCAATGCCGAATACTGTTTTTACTGATTTTAATAGAGCCATGATTTATCCAAACAAAAAGAAAAAGTTACTATTAACTGTTGTTGTTGCCGTGTTATAGGTAAATATAACAATGCCTTGACCGCCTGATGATGCTGTTGTTGATGATGAACCTGAACCACCTGCGCCGCCACCATAAGTTCCGCCAGCCCCGCCTGTTGGTGTAGCTGGATTAACGCAACCACCGCCACCACCGCCAGCACCTGCTGTTCCACCTGCCGTAGCAGTCCATGTTGCTTGCCCTGAACCACCTGCTGCACCATTAGTAAATGTTAAATTTCCGAATCCACCGCCACCGCCACCGCCAGATGTGCCTGCTGTTGCATTTGAAGCTACAGTAGCACCTGAACCTCCTCCTGTGCCAGAGCCATCATTGCCGCCATTTCCACCACGAGTGCCTGAAACACCATTTCCACCAACATTTCCTGCTGCAGTTAAAGATGCACCACCACCGCCACCACCTGCACCTGAAGTTCCGCCTACAGAGCCATTTCCGTTTCCTCCAGTACCACCAGTACCGCCAGCAGATGCTGCACCGCCACCGCCACCCTTAGCTGCGCCAGTTACCCCAGAGCCACCACTACCGCCTGAAAAAACTGTATCACCTACACATGAAGCGGAATTACCGCCACCACCACCAGCTGATGATGATGCAGCAAGACCGCCTTTGGCTAATGCGCCTGTAGATGCTAATGTTGGTGCTGTGTTTGAAGTATTAAACCAAGTATCGCCACCATTCGTAGGAGGTGTTCCAGCAGTACCGCCTGCACCAATAGATACATAAGCAGTTCCACTAGCAGTCAATCCTGTTACAGATGTAGATTTGGCATAAGCACCACCACCTGAACCCCCTGCACCGCTTGCTCTTCTACTACCACCACCACCCCCAATTGCTTCTACACTTACAAGTGAGCCAAAGTCACTAGGAATAGTGATTGTTGCGCTAGATGTATAAAAGACAACCTTAACTGCCATCATCTACTCCAATAGGCATAGGTGATACTTGCTGACCATCCCAATAATAGTTTTCTGGAATTTCAATAAGTTTGCATCCCAATGGTGCTTCAATTGTTGGTTCAGCCACAATAGTGTTGACCAATTCATTTGTTTCTAAATCAATAACAGCGCAGATAGTCATATTATGCCACCGCTACGCATCGCCATTTAGATGTAGCTGCGTTCCATACAAAGCCAACATCAAGACGATTTGTAGTTACTGTTGTTGTTGGAAGTGTTGCTGTAGATGATTCAAAAGATGCACCCCAAGTAATTGCTCTTGCTGCTGTACCTACAATGTAAATCCATAATTTCTGACCATCTGTAGGTGTGCCACTTAAATTTGTCGTGAATGATGTAATGTCAACCGCTTGTGCAGTCAAGCCAAATTGGTCTGTGTTATCTGTATTAATTGTTGGTGTTGCGCTTGATGCCGTTGTCGATACTCTAGGAACAATTCTACCTGATGTTTTACCATTAAGTGTAGTAGTGCTTGTACCTGTAGTAGAGCCAATAGCAATGTTAGTAGTTGAGCCTGCTGCACCATTAGTTCCAAAATTAATGGTTTTAGTTTCACCTGATATTGTTGCGCCTGCTTGAATATTGGTAATTTGAGATTCTGTACTTCTGCCTAGTGTAGTTGTACCTGTAGCACCTGTACCACCAATTATTACATTTCCTGTGGTTTGATTTGTTGCAAAAATTCCACCAGCTATGCCACCACTAAGTGATAATTGACCTGTAGCTATAAGCGCATTATTAAAAGTAGCAGTTCCACTAAAAATACTACTTCCATAAAAATTTACATTATCATCATAAATATATGTAGTAAATCCAGAACCAATACTACCTATAATAGTATCACTAAGCCCATTAGAATTTAAATACAAACCTGCTGTTGGTTCTATAGTAACAACTAAACCATTAAGAGTTGCGCCTGTTATAGTAGGCGCATTGCTTAATACAACACTACCTGTGCCTGTAGATGAAACTGCGCTTGTATCGCCTAGCAATGCCTTGGCTGAGGGATAGGTAACAAATACATCTTTATCACCAGCAGAAAAAGGAACTTTAGCTGTTGTGCCTAGACTATTAGCGAATACAGTATTACGTGCAAGCGTATTGCCTGTAGACCATGTGCCTACGCCTACTTCCCACTCGCTTGTTAGCGTACCATCAGGATTCTTGCCTTGAATGGTGTAATAAGTTGTGTTGCCGTTACCAATAACTGAGAATGATTGATAGCCTGTCTGTGCGCCTGTTAGCGTGAACGAACCTGTGCCTGTAGACGTAGAGCTTTCTAATACTCTGTCTTTAACAATTAGTGCCATCTATTTAACTCCGATTATCTTGCCGTTTTCATCACGAACCACTTGTTTTGGCTGTGTAAGACGTTCAATTAGGTTCATGTGAGCCATCGCTTGATGTTCCATTAGGTCTTTATGGCCTTGATGCTGTACATCCATCATAGCCCTCATGTTTTCATTAATGGAATGTACTAATCCCTTTAACGCTTCGGAACTCATTGCACACCTATAATCTTGCCATCTGCACCACGTACGACTTGCTTAGGTTTAGTCAATTGACCTACTAAGTTATCGTGAGCAGCTTGTTGTTGTAATACCAAGTCCTGGTTATGTTGTTGCTGTGTCTGCACCATCATTGCCATATTGTTGTTGATAGATGCAATTAGCTCAGACAATGCGCTTGTTGGCTGTTCAAAGCCATCAGGTGACATTTCTGTAAGCGTTTCCTGCTCTTTAGCAGCGTTAATATCAATAGATTTAAGGTGTAGGTCAGTCTTAGCAGACATCTCAGCGATTAAGACCTTAGTATTGTTCTCTAGCTCTACCTTGTATTTATCAAACTCTAGACGCTGTGCTTCACGTTGAGCCTCAGCTTGCATTTCCATCTGTTTGATTTGCGCTTCCATCTGCATTTTCTGTTGTTCAGCTTGCGCTTTAATCATTTCAGGTGATGGTGGTTGTGGAGCTGGTGGTTGTGAAGCCCTTTGCATTTGCTTTTCTTTCTCAGCGTCAGCAAACGTATCAAACTCACCTTCAAGAGTACGTCCTACACGGAAGCCTTGCACGCCAAACTTGAGTAAATCCATAAGCAATGGTGTAAGCTCAGGAACTTGTTGTGCGCCTTGTATAGCCTTTTCAATGAAAGCACCAGTAGCTTGCATAAACTCTACACGGTCTTGCTTCTCTTGCTGTTCGTCAGCATACAACATAGAGTCAGTAGCAATCTCTACACGGAATGTACGCATAGGATTGTCTTTTAGTAACTCAATTGCTTGTGGCACTAATTGTTGGTCTGTTTGGCTCAATAACTCTGCGCCACCAATCTTAATGATGGTTTCAGGTTGAAAGTGCTGGCAGATAATTTGTGCTTTAATTTGTAGGATTTGTGATGCAAAGCGAGCTACTTCGTCTTGGTATGTTTTTAGACGTAATGTAGCGTATTGCCCCTTGATTTGCTGTGCAGTAGCTGTTTCAGAGGCTACAGACGCACCACGAATAATGTCTGAGATGCCTGTAATGTCATAGATTTGTTGTTTAACTTGACCCATCGCTTGATAAGCTACGTTTAATGCTGATGCAATAGGGTTTAAGTCTACGAATGTCACAGCGCCTTGCAAGCCACCCTTTTCAGCGAAGGCTGCATAGTTCTTAACAGGAATAAGCGTATTGTTATCGCCTTCTGTGAATAGACGGTTAAGGTCAGGGTTAGCAGCATCATAGAAGCCACGCACCTTCAATGCGTCAATCAAGCCTTTAATACGGTCAGTCAATACGTCTAGCTCATTCGCTTGGTCTTGATACAATGTGAAGTCAGGTACAGGTACTAGCGTTTCGTTAGTCAGCGTAGCATACATAGGTTGTGGGCAAGGGAAAAACTCCTCTAGCTCTAGAGGGTCATCACGCTCATCAAGAATCTTGCCCATTGACTTACTAATCCAATATACGCACTTCTCTTCTTTATCCCATACTTCGTAAATCATTGCACGTTTAGTAACGCCTTCAGTCATCTTTTGACGAGGCTCATCTGGTGACGCATCTAATGGAATACGGTCAGCTAACTCACCAAACTTATCTTCAGGAAAGCGTTCACGCAGCATCTTACGTGTCATGTAAACCTTACGCCATACGCAAGTTACTTCATCCCATGTGCGAGCTGATTGATGACCAAAGTCACGCCAATGAACGTAGTCTACAGGCGCTTGCTCAATGTCTAAGTATTCAGATACAGAATCAGAATCAATCTCTGTTTCAGATACAAACAGGTCATCTGTTTCAATGATAGGCTCATAGCGAATCCATGACGTGCCACGACCACCTAAGAAGCGGTCTGATACGCAAGCACCAAGCGCATGTTGAAAGTCTGTTGTGTGTGTAATCTCGAAGTCTAACGCACGTTCTAATAGCATTGATGCTACACGAGCTACCGGGTCATTGTCTTTATGTCTACGTGATACGTCAGGCTTAGGCATACGGCTAAAGGTAGCAGACTTAAGTGTTTGTACGTTAGCCCATAAGATGTTGTAATGAGATTGAGCCGTTGTAGTCGTTCTATCATCACGATAGCGTCTAACAATCTTTTCTACACGGCCTTCCCATTTAGCAAACTCTTTTTCGTATTGGCTAAACATGTCAAGGTACGTTTGTACCTCTGATGCCACCTCTGATACTTTAGCCATGAGTTATCCTTAACCGAAGAATACAGTTGCGCTTACAGTTCCACCAATTACTATGTACAAACCAGCACCTAATGATGCAGGGATTGTGTAGTAAGTTGCAGCCACAGGTGTAAATGTTTCTACTACTTTAGCAGTCGTTGTTGTTGTAGCTGAGTCGTAGATAGTGATTGTAGGTGTGCTAGATGCTGCTGATACAAAAATGCCTAGCAAGTCTGTAGTGATAGGGCTTACGTTGCCTGTTGCTGTGATTAGCTTATAGCCACCAGTAATTACTGAGTTCATGTTAAATCCTCTTAGGTTGTTTTCTTGGTTGAGATGCCCATAGTTCGTCAAGGGTTACATCTGTTTGTCCTACCATAATGCCTCTAATTGGTATTTCTTCTACCTCTGGCTTAACTTCTTCACGCCAGTTAATAGAAGCGTAACGCATAGCATCCGCAGCATGTGATGTCCAATCGTGTCTAGGCTTATCTCTAAACATCTTCTTATCATCATCCCACTCACGCTGATACTGTTTCAATGCCTCTATGCCATCATGACAGCGCTCTTTATCAAACCATGCTCTTGGCATCATCTGACGTGTAGCTTGAATACCATCTTGCATCGACAAGCTAGGAGTAATCGCCATCTTGTTAATGTTTAAGTGTTCAGCCAGCATCTCAATCACAGACTTGCCACCAGAGGCCAATGTCTTAGCTCTAGCATCGTGCGGTAGGAAGTGTGTTTTGTATTTGTAAGGCTTGCTTAATACTTGCGCTGCGTAATGGTCAATAGACTTGCCACTAGCATTGTAGTAGTCAATGAAGTGAACCTCACCATGTACCACTTGATAGAACCAAATAGCTGTATCGTCTGAGTAACCCAAATCCCATGCCGTGTAAACATCTGCGTATCTATCGTACTCGACCTGTGTGATGCGACCATCTTGTTCAGCTTGGTAGAACTCTCTGCCCCATATAGCGCCTGGCAATGCAGCATCAAAGTCGCACTCCATCTCTTGCCGCCACGCATCCTCTGATAGCTCTGTCTTTAGTGAGTCTATTTCAGCCTGTGGCAATATGCCTGATTCATCTACTGTTATCTTTAACGCAAGCCAATCATCTGAACGAGTTGCCCTATCGTAGACTTCCCAAAACTGATTGCGGCCTTTTGGAGTACCGATAATAATTGCTTTACCTTGTCTGTCAGCCAGCGCAGGGCGTACCACATACTGGAACACAGTAGACTTCCAATCACCGTACTCATCGCAAATAATACTGTCAAAGTAAAGACCACGCAGACTATCGGCATTGTCAGCACCAAATAGCTGAATTCTAGCGCCATTCTTAAAATCGATACGAAGCTCAGATTCATTGACTGTGATGCCATCGATTACCCTCGTATAATGTTTAACGTAATCCCATGCAACTGATTTAGATTGCTTGTAGAAAGGTGCAATGTAAGCACCACGAAAGTTAAGCTGCTTAGATGTGACTGCATCTTTAATAAGCTGATTGATGCACGCTACTGTCTTGCCAGCTCTACGATGCGCTACTACTACCTTCCATCGCTTATTACTATTATGTAATGGGGCAAAGGCTTCACGTGGCTTATAGGGGATTACTATTCTTCCCATGAATACTGATTCACTTCAGCGTATAGCTCTGTTGTCTGCTCAATAGCTTTCAAATCAGGTAACACTTTGTCTAGTAAGGTTTTACCAATATTAACTTGTATAGCAGAAAGCTCTGTTTTACCTTCAAACGCACTATATAATCTATTAATGATTTGAGATGCCTGTATCTTGGCTCTTACGTCATCTTGATGTCTTCTTCCTAGTGGTCTACCAGCTTGTTTCTTTTCTTCTGCCATATATGTACATAAGAGTTGTCTTACGCTCCATAGTTAATATTTCATTAAAGCCATTGCTAGCTTTTTCGGGTCTTTCTTCTTGACACCTTCCGATGCCATCTTCTTTGCTTGCTCTTGTGGGATACCTACACGCTTTGCCACAGATTTGTCATGTGCAGCCGCTTCAAACAAACGATGCTGTGATTCTGTGTATGGCATATACGTATCCTATAAATAAAAAAGGGCCACGTTTTAAGTGACCCAGGACTCACGGAGATGAGTTGAAGCTTGGTATATGAATCTTTTGGACGCAACTATACCTGCAACCCGTATATTACCACATCTGACATTAAATGTCAAAAGGCAATTTAATACAGGTTCTTTTCTTTTAGCTTTCTTTGTAGCATCATCAATGCGCTATCAAAGTAATACTCTAGCACTCTAGTATCCATTGTAGCCTTTTGAGATAAGTAAACAACGTACAGAGCGTTCTTTTGCATTGTAGGCAGGTCATCTATCACCTGGTCAACTACTTTAGCTGCATCATGGTCTACTTCGTCAGCCATATCCTCAAATGAGTGTATTCCCCCTGTGTTAAATCCTGTCGACTTTGATTTGTATCCTAGCTTATGGCTATCCTGTTGCATGTAATCACGCCATAGGTCTAAATAATATGTTACACGGCCTGCCTCCATCATACAAAGTCCTCATATTGATTTAATATCTCGCCTACGTTCTCATGCTCAACCAACACGACTACGCATTTGCCACCCTTGACTACATCTCTACGCACTAGCCATATAAAATCTATCTGCTCATCATCATCAAACAATCCTGCTTCCATTAGCGCATCTGTAGCCTGCTTCTCGTAATTGCCAATATCACGCCTACGTTTGTCTGGTGGATAAAATGCGTAAAACACAGCAAGCCTTCCCTCTATCTTGCCACACTTTGCGTCTATTACAATTTCCTGCACTTTCTCACGAAATATCTTAGTAGACTTGCTTAAAAATTTGCGCCCTGAGCCGTAATGATGGCTGTGGTTTGTGGAGCTAGGCCAAGGTAAGTCGAGCTTTATCATCTAATTGTGCTTTCAGTAGTCTAATTTCAGGTTGGTCATACTCACGAATAGTTTTATTGTACAGCTCACGCAATGATAAGAACTGTGCTTGCTGATGGAAATACTTTTCTTTCCAATATTGTATTTCTTGTTCAGGCTTCATTTAATAGCTCCAATTGCTTTTCTAACAACTCTACCTCACTCATGCCTATCATAGCTTCAAAAGCCTTAACACCAGCATGAATAGCAGTACCATAGCCACCTGTGCGATGATGCGCATGACATAGCCCAAGCGCCTTACTCCAATGTGATTTCTGAGCAAGTCCGACTCCAGTTCGTATGTGATGTATCTCACAAGGGCTGTATCCGTGACCTTGCAATTGACACACCACACAGCCAATATCAGCAATTCTAGCATAATGCTCTTTCTCCTGCTTTTTAGACAAAATACTCACCATTCATTGTAGACTGAAAGCCACCATGATAATCAGCCTTGTAGTTTAACGCCCAGCGTTCTGTTGCTGCTCTATTGTAAACTTTAACCACGTCTGCGCTAATACGGCCTTCAAAGATTGCATCCCGTAACTCTTTATGTAAATCAGGATAAACTACCTTGTCAAAGTAATCACGCTGTGGGTCTTTAGACTCTGTGTAGGCTTTAGGCCACTTGTATTTGTCAATGTTGGCTGCTGCATAGACTTTAACCAATCGAATCCTTTTAGCTTTTGTCACAGTTGCAAAGCCGCTTCGTTCAAGCCATACAAGATAATCCCATGCTGATATTTCAGTCATGAACATAGCTTTGGCTAATTCTTCCACGCTTTTAGGGCTATCAATAATATGCTGAAACGCTATTGCATGGTTAAAAGCTACGACTTCTTTAATTTTTTTGTTGTGTGAGTTTTCTTTTCTCATAATTTCATTTCCGCTCTACGTGTAGCCTCTTCGCTACGTTTAAGTTCAATCCAAATTTTAATAGACTCATAGTTTACTTTTGCTTTTAATGCAGCTTTCATAGCATCTTGAGTGTGCTTTACGTGTTCTGTATATTCTTTTGATGCCTTTGCTTCTATTTCTCTTGCAGCAACGCTTGTAGCCTCTGATTTTAATGTTAGCTGGGCTAATACTGCATTTTTAGTATCATCTAGCACATTGTAGGCTGCTTGCTTATCAGCCCAATCATCACCTGCTTGCGTTAGTTTAAAATATAACTCATTTGCGTCCACGTTTCACCTCCGTTTTTTTATGTGTATGTGGCGTTATTTGTTTATACAACACATCTTCGTGTTTTAGCAACCACTTTTTGCTTTTATGGATTTTGCCATCTTCTGTGGTTACTTTCCATTCAGCATCACCAAACTGTTTGTAAAACTCTGTATCCTCAAAGCTCATAATATACCCTTTTCTTTTAAATGATATACCTGTCTATAAGTAACATTCATCTCATAAGCAATAGCCTTATAAGAC
>Ga0247723_1002034_pt1 | contig 11192 bp, 16 predicted proteins | sample MSEWelMarce5H_FC_FD_189079 | JGI IMG/M metagenome (GOLD analysis project Ga0247723, IMG submission 189079) | Subsurface sediment microbial communities from gas well in West Virginia, United States - MSEEL Well Study Marcellus 5H_FC | ecosystem: Environmental > Terrestrial > Deep subsurface >...
TATTTGCTTCCAAGGGTAAAACCAAGGGCACAATGATTTCCATGAAGGGCGGCAAGCCTCTGGGCATGAAAGCTGGCGGCATGAAGAAAATGAACATGGGCGGCAAACCCTGCTAAGGAATCAACATGAAACGACGTTACAACGATGGCGGTGAAACAGACGCACTTGAAGAAGCAAATAAACGCGAAGACATGGGGTTGAAGAACCCTAACGCCAAAGAATATGGCGAGTCTGGCACCTCTTACACGACAAAAGCCGAGCCTAAAACAAAGCCTAAAACAAAGCCTAAAGCCGTAAGAAGAGGCTTTGACGAGCCTGAGACTAAACTTATTGACGCCTCTAATATTAGAAGTGGCCGTCGTGATTTTGAAGAATCACAAATGGCTTCAGCGGATAAAACCAAAATGTCTGTGTCAGAGCGCGCCAAGGCAAACCGTGAGAGCGCTAGAAGCGGTAGCGGTTCAACCGATAAGCGTTCTGTTAACGAGCGTTTAAAGTCCGCATTTGGTATGAAGAGTGGCGGTTCTGCCTCTAGCCGTGCTGATGGTTGCTGTACCAAAGGCAAGACTCGCGGAAAGATGTACTAATCATGATGGCGAGCCGCGGTATGGGGGACATGTCCCCCAGTAAAATGCCAAAGGGCAAGCGTAAGGCTCGCCGTGATGACACCAACTTCACGCAGTACAAAGAAGGCGGGAAGGTCAACGCCGCTGGCAATTACACCAAGCCCGGTCTGCGCAAGCGGATCGTGTCTCAGGTAAAAGCCGCAGCTACGCATGGCACTGGCGCAGGTCAGTGGTCGGCTCGTAAAGCACAGCTTGTCGCCAAGAAGTACAAGGAAGCTGGCGGGGGTTACCGAGATTGAAAGCGCCTCAGAAATCATTGAAGGACTGGGGCGACCAAAAATGGAGAACCAAAAGTGGTAAAAAATCTTCTGACACTGGTGAGCGATACCTTCCTAGCGCTGCGATTAAGAGCCTCAGTCCTGCTGAGTACGCTGCGACAACGCGTGCGAAACGTGCTGGCAAAAAAGCCGGACAACAATTCGTAAAGCAACCAAAGACGATTGCAAAGAAAACGGCAGGATTTAGATGACTACTTCAGGACTCACCTCGTTTAACCTCGACCTTAATGACATGGTCGAGGAGGCGTTTGAACGGGCGGGTTCTGAGCTTCGCACGGGCTACGACCTGCGCACGGCTAGGCGGTCACTTAATCTGCTCTTTGCAGACTGGGCTAACCGCGGCGTGAACATGTGGACGTTTGAACAAAACACCATCACGCTGGCCACGGGACAACCCACTTACGCACTTCCTGACGACACAGTTGACTTGCTTGACCATGTCATCAGAACAAACGCCAACGTCGCCAATAATCAGGCCGACCTGACGATTACGAGGATCAGCATGCCTACGTATGCCACCATCCCAAATAAATTGATCCAAGCGCGTCCTATTCAAGTTTGGATACAGCGTTTGAGTGGTAACTCCAACGTGTTGGTGGGCACTGTGCAGGCAACCACATCGGCCACTGCTACAACCATCCCAATCACATCGCTTGAAGGCGTACCGACAGCCGGATTCATTCGCATTGGTACAGAGTTAATTGCCTACAACGAGACAACCCCTGCAAGCGGTGCAACACCCGCATACTTGCTCAACTGCTGCCGTGCTCAAGAGGGCACTGCGGCACAGCTAAACGCAGGCGCGGCCATTAGCTTGGTTCAAAAGAACAGCATCACTGTATGGCCAACCCCCAACGCAGGAACAACTTACCAGTTCGTCTACTGGCGCATGCGCCGTATCCAAGACGCTGGTGGCGGCACTAAGACCATGGATGTACCGTTCCGTTTTGTACCGTGCTTGGCCGCTGGCTTGGCTTACTACATTGCGCTTAAAGTTCCCGAAGGACTCCAGCGTTTGGACGTGCTGAAACAGCAGTACGACGAGGCTTGGGATCGCGCCGCAGGCGAAGACCAAGAGAAAGCAGCCGTGAGGTTTGTACCCCGTCAGATGTTCATTGGAAGCGGTACGTAAATGGGCAATAGGTTTTCGTCTGGCAAGAACTCGATTGCGGAATGTGACCGCTGTGGGTTTCGCTTTAAGCTGCACGAATTACGTAAAGAAATTATCAAGACTAAGAACTACAATCTCTTGGTCTGCTATATATGTTGGGATCCCGATCAGCCGCAGTTGCAGTTGGGTATGTACCCAGTGGATGACCCACAGGGGGTGCGCGATCCGCGTCCCGATTTGAGCTACTACCAGTCTGGTAATACAGGCTTGCAGATCGCGCTGACAAACAGCACGGCAAAAGATGCGGCAGGATTGCCGGCTGAAGGTAGTAGGGTGTATCAGTGGGGCTGGAACCCTGTTGGTGGGTCGAGTAATTTTGATGAGGCTTTGACGTTAAATTACTTGGTAGTTAACGTAGAAGTTGGTACAGTAACGGTTGAAACGACATAAGGAGTCGAACATGGACAAGAAAGATTTAGCCCAAGACAAGAAGATGATTAAGTCTGCTGTCGGCAAGCACGAGAAAAATATGCACCCCGGCAAAAAGCCCACAAAGCTAAAGGCTGGTGGTAAGACCAATAGCGACATGCTCAAGTATGGCCGCAACATGGCCAAGGTAATGAACCAGCGCTCTGTTGGTCGCGGAGGCTAATCATGGCTACATACAAGCAACCCACAAAGAAGCCCAATGTTGTAGTGGGCGAGATGCCGGTCAAGGAAGCTTTAAAAGCCAACATGTCGTTGGCCAACGAGCGTAGCAACCCCTACCCCGGCACTAAGACATCTGGCATCAAGATTCGCGGCACAGGCGCTGCGACTAAAGGTGTGATGGCAAGAGGCCCAATGGCATGAATTACGCCGCACTCAGCGCTAATATTCAAGCGTACACGGAGAATACCGAAGCGAATTTTGTCGCTGAGATACCCGTGTTCGTTCAGCAGGCTGAGCAGCGTATTTATAACAATGTCCAGTTCCCGTCCATTCGCAAGAACGTGACGGGGGTTATGTCTGTCAACAACAAGTATCTGGCTTGCCCTAACGATTTTTTAGCCGTCTATTCAATGGCGGTGGTTGACGCTACGGGCGCGTACGAGTACTTGTTGAACAAAGACGTTAACTTTATTCGTCAGGCATATCCTGTACCAACAGATACGGGTTTACCCCGATACTATGCATTGTTTGGGCCACAGTCCACCAACGCTGCGGAGTTGTCTTTTATCCTTGGCCCCACACCTGACGCAAACTACACGGCTGAGTTGCACTATTACTACTACCCTGAGTCTATTGTGACTGCGGGTACAACGTGGCTAGGCGACAACTTTGACTCGGTTCTGTTGTATGGTTCTTTGGTTGAGGCTTACACGTACATGAAGGGTGAAACCGACATGATGCAGCTATACAACCAGAAGTACATGGAAGCGCTTGCGTTGGCTAAACGTCTGGGTGATGGTATGGAACGTCAGGATGCTTATCGTTCTGGTCAGTTCCGTCAGAAAGTAACCTGATATGTCATTGACCCAAGGCGCAACCAACACGTTTAAGACTGGACTGGCTAACGGCTCGTTCAGTTTTAGCAACCCTGCGGATACTTCATACAAGATTGCGCTGTACACAGGCGCGGCCAACCTTGGCCCTGACACTACGGCGTACACAGCTTCGGGCGAAGCGTCTGGTGGTAGCTACACGGCTGGTGGTTCAACCCTCACAATTACCCAAGTTCCAACGCTAGGTAACCAAACAGGCTCTACGGCGGCGGCATATTGGTCGTTTGCCAACGTGACTTGGACAGGCGCAATCACTGCCCGTGGTGCTTTGATCTACAAGGACTTGGGTGGCGGTAGTACAGCTTCCGTCTGTGTCTTGGACTTTGGCTCAGATAAAACGTCTGCCAACACATTCGTTGTGCAGTTTCCCTCATCTACATACAGTACCGCAATTCTTCGCATCTCTTAAGGAGCTTCTATGACTATCGACAAAATGACTGCCACCGACGTGGTGCAAGCATCTACCAAATACAACACAACGCCTGAAGACACGATGTCTATTCAAGGTCATTACACTGCTGTCTGCTATAGCGTAGACGGTTTTGTTAAATGGGCTGATGACATCGAGAACCTCGTAACTACAGTGGGCAAAAACTTGACCTTGGATACAATCCTTGGCAACTCAGCCGCTGGCGCAGTTGTGATGGGTCTTAAAGGTGTAGGTACTGCCGCCGTAACAGACACGCAAGCAATTCACCCAACATGGTTAGAAGTTGGTCTGGCTAACGCTCCTACATACTCAGGCAACCGTCCTACACCATCATTTAGCTCGGCTTCTGCTGGTAGCAAGACAACATCTTCTGCGGTGTCGTTCTCTATCACTGGTACAGGTACTGTTGCAGGTTGCTTCATCAACATTGGTGGTAGCGCAACTAAGGACTCAACAACTGGAACCTTGTTCTCCGCTGGAGACTTTTCTAGTTCTAAAGCTGTTGTGTCTGGTGACACTATTGCTGTGACTTACACTGCTACATTGACCTAAAATGGCTGCGGGCTGGGGCGACAATACCTATGGCGAGTTCGGGTGGGGCGGTGTTACCGTCTACGAAGAAAGCGTCACTGAGTATTTACCCACGCCTAATAGCTGGGGAACAGCGGCATGGGGGGCTGACACTTGGGGCGGTATAACCACATTTACAGAAACCCAGACTACTACAACTCAATACAACGAGTCAATTGTCGAGCCTTTAGCTACGCCTACGCCTTGGGGTGAAGGTGCTTGGGGCTTTAGTACTTGGGGTGGGTCTGGCGAGTTTGTAGATACAGTATCTGGTGGGTTTGTTTTATCGGTTTCAGTTGCAGAAACTGCGGCTATATCTGAAACAAATGAGGCGATAACCAGCTACACCAACGCTGTTTCCGACAGTATGGCTACCTCCACTACGGAGTCAGCCACAGCCAACTTCCCAGTATCTATCACGGAAACGGCGGCAACAAGTACGACTGAAGAAGTGGCGGCTACCTTTGCCAAGGACATAACAGAGACTGCGGCAATCACAGAAGATCAAACTGTGGCGGCTACGTTTGCTCAAAGCGTTACTGAAACAGCGGCGTTGACAGATGAAAATACAGCAATAACGGACTACACGACTACAGTTACTGAGACTGCTGTAACGTCTACAACCGAGTCTGCCACGGCTAACTTCCCAGTTTCTATTACTGAGACTAACGCCATCTTGTCAGTTGAAGAGGCCGTAGCTATCTTTGTAGGCAGTGTGACGGAGTCTGTGGCTATTGCAGAAGAGCAACTTGCCACGTTGATTATGACCATCACAGAAACGATGGCTATAGCTGACTCCACGACAGTTGGAACATATTACATAGAATTTATTGCAGAGCTTGCGGCTATCATAGATAATCCCGTAGCGGCAACAACGTATCCCGTAAGCAGGTCTGAAACGGCGGCAATTACAGAAACAAACGGCGGACGATTCTTGTGGGAAATAATTGATGACACACAAGGCGTTACATGGCAAAATATCAGCAATCCACAAACACCGGGCTGGACTGCTATAGATAATACCGAAACGCCCGGTTGGACAGTAATTTCTACTCAGTAGGAGCAATAGATGGCAAATACAGCACTAATCGGCCTAACCCTTCCGACAACAGGAGCGTTGTCTGGACAGTGGGGCGCCACAGTTAACAACGCCATTTCCGAGATTGTGGATGTTGCCGTTGCTGGCACTCAATCCATTACGGTTAACACAGACATTGATCTGGCGGTTACCACAGGCACTTACGCAAGCACCGGCCTCACGGCTAATAGCTCTCAGTACGCAGTCCTCTTGTGCACAGGCGCACGTACAGCGGTTCGTAACATTAACGTCCCCAAGCAAAGTAAAACTTATGTTGTTATCAACAACACCACAGGCGGCTATGCGGTAACAGTTCGTGGCGGCCCTACATCTCCTACAACGGGTGTGACTGTACTGGCGGGAACTCGCGCAGTTATTGCTTGGGACGGTTCTGACTTTGTCAACGTGGGTGGTGGTCTGCCAGCAGGCTCTAACACTCAAATCCAGTTTAATAACTCTGGTGCTTTTGGCGCTGCTTCTGGTTTAACGTGGGATGGCACAACGCTGACGGCTAACGATTTTGTTGATTCTTCACTGACAGCCAGCAAGCCAGTCTTTACTGACGCAAGTAAGAACTTGGTGTCTACTGGAACTCTTGGTGTGGATCAGGGCGGTACAGGTTTAACAACGTTGACTGCCAACAATGTTATTCTAGGTAATGGCACATCAACACCCAGCTTTGTTGCGCCTAGTACCGCTGGTAACGTTTTAGTGTCTAACGGCACTACATGGACATCCGCTGCACCTGCGGCATCTGGTGTATCTCAAGCGAGAGCAACGGCTATCGCAATGGTCTTTGGCTTTTAAGGAACTATCATGGCAAATCCAAATCTTTTCGCCGCGACCACAGCGTCAGGCACAACTACATACCTTACACCCGGTGGCACATCCGCAGTGGTTTTGGTTCCTAACGCCGCTTCTAGCGGTCAGGTCTTCAAGATCAATCAGATTGTTGCGGCTAACGTGAACGGCTCTGCGGCTGTGGATACTACAGTGGCTATTTATACCAACGGCGCACAGGCTCAAGGCTCTGCTCCATCTAGCGGTACAGCTTACCCAATTGTGTCTACGGTGTCGGTTCCTGCTGATGCTTCATTGATTGTTGCAGACAAAACAACCGCCATCTACTTGATGGAAAACTCATCCATCATCGTGACATCTGGCACAGCCAGCGGCATCACATATACAATCAGCTACGAAGTCATTTCTTGATCGGGGTAGAAGATGTCCCAACGCTACCAAGCCGGTATTGTTACCGCTTCCTATAATGGGTTGAAAGTACCTGATGCGCCTACTATTGGTACGGCAACAGGCGGGGATTCGTCTGCATCTGTAACTTTTACCGCGCCTTCTAATACAGGCGGTGGGGCTATTACAAGTTTTACGGCAATTGCCACTCCCGGTGGCGCAACAGCTTCGGGCGCGTCCTCTCCTCTTACAGTTAGCGGTCTGTCTAATGGCACGGCGTACACACTTCAAGTATTAGCTACAAACATTTACGGGTCAAGCGCATTAAGTGCGGCATCTAACAGCGTAACTCCTGCGCCCTTACCTTCAGTTGAATACCTTGTAATTGGTGGCGGCGGTGGTGGTGGCGCTGGTTTTGCAGGCGGCGGCGGCGCAGGTGGCTATTTAACATCAACAACCACTTTAAACCCAAATCAAAGCTATACCGTATCAGTAGGTGTTGGAGGATATGGCGGCGCTCCCGGCTCGGCTAACGGTGGATATACAACAGGTTCGGCTGGTATACCCGGCGCAAACTCTATTTTTTCTTCTGTTACTGCTATTGGTGGCGGTCAAGGTACAACCGAAGCCTACCCTCCGCCAACTCCCACAACTGGTGGTTCTGGTGGCGGCGGTGCATATTCCAACGGCCCAGCTGGTTCTGGAACTGCGGGTCAAGGCTTTGCTGGCGGTGCTGGTACTAGCAACACACGGGGCGGAGGCGGAGGCGGTGCTAGTGCGGCTGGTACTTCCGCTGATGCCGGAGGAACTGGTGGTGCTGGTTTAGCATCAACCATCACAGGAACTTCCGTAACAAGAGCCGGTGGCGGCGGTGGTGGGCAATACAGTGGCGGCGGTGTGGGCGGTGCTGGCGGTGGCGGTGATGGTGGCGTTAACGTAGCGGGTAATCCGGGTACTGCAAATACTGGCGGTGGTGGCGGAGGTGGTGGTCACCCCGGCGGTATTGGAAACCAAAAAGGCGGCGGCGCTGGTGGTTCTGGCGTTGTCATTATTAAGTACCCAGATATATGGTCACTTGGTATTGGTTCTGGGTTAACTTCTTCAACCGCATCAGCGGGTGGGTTTAAAACAACCACATTTACTGCTGGTTTGGGCAACATAGCGTTCTTTGCCGCTGCTCCAACTATGGAATATTTAGTAGTTGCCGGTGGCGGTGGCGGCGCAGGAGGTGGTGGTGGTGCGGGTGGCATGATAACTGGCGTTACTACGTTCACAGGCTCTTACACAGTAACAGTTGGCGCGGGCGGAAATCTTAATTTTCAAACCAGTGGCAACGCTTCTCCCGGAACTAATTCAGTGTTGACTGGATACACTGCTATTGGCGGCGGGTATGGTGCTGGGGGTTATACAACAGCAAATGGCGGCCCCGGCGGTTCTGGCGGCGGCGGCTCTCTTGGTTCTAGTGCTACAGGGTACGCCCTTGGTGGCGCTCCAACAGCGGGTCAGGGCAATTCGGGCGGCAGTGGACAGGTGTGGAACGGCACTTACGGTTGGACATCCGGTGGCGGTGGCGGTGCTGGTGGACAAGGCTACACCGCTACAAACTATGATACAGGAGGCCCCACTACACGCTCTGGCGTTGGCGGCCCCGGCTTGGCATCATCCATTACAGGCTCTGCTGTAACTTATGCGGCTGGCGCTCAAGGCTACTACAACACTTACGGTGCAGACGGTACAGCAAACACAGGTGATGGCGGTGCTGGTGCAAGAAGCCCACAGGCTGGAAGTCAAGGATGGAACGGTGGTTCTGGCGTTGTCATTATTGCTTACCCCGATTCACTCCCTGCATTAACAATTGGTGGTGGATTAACATACAACCAACCAACTCGCTCTGGTTACAGGGTGTATAGATTTACTGCTGGTACAGGCACTATTACCTTCTAAGGAAATTAACAATGCCTAATTATTCAGGAATTTGGACAGCCACACAGCAGATGCAAGCTATTGCGGCTGGCACTTGGACTAATCTTCCTCTTACCGCTAACTATCTTGTAGTGGGAGGTGGGGGTTCTGGTGGTGGAAATTGCGGCTCTGCGGCACAAACCGGCGCTGGAGGCGGAGGTGCTGGTGGATATAGAACTGGAACTTTACCTCTGGGCACATCTTTTACTGTAACTATTGGCGCTGGCGGTGAGGGTACTGGCGCTGGAGACGGTACTAGTGGAAGCAGTTCTGTATTCAGTTCTATAACTTCTGCGGGTGGTGGTTTTGGAGGTACGCAATCAACTGGCAGTCTTTCTGGAGGAAATGGCGGTTCAGGCGGTGGTGGTAGTTCTACTTCTGGGACAAACGGTTCTGGAGGTTCTGCAAGCCCATCTGGGCAAGGTAATGCTGGCGGTGGTGGAGTCTATACCGCAGGAGCTTATGGCGGTGGTGGAGGTGGCGGTGCGGGGGCTGTTGGTGCAGCTGGTACAAGCGCTGGTGGGGGTAATGGCGGTGACGGATTAGCTTCATCTATTTCTGGGACTTCTACATACTACGCTGGTGGTGGGGGTGGTGGTCGTTATACCTCTGGCACATTTGGTGCGGGTGGTTTGGGTGGTGGTGCGGCTGGCGCTAGTGGGCCACCTGACGGCGTTAGCCCTTACCCGGACGGTACAGCAAACACAGGCGGAGGCGGTGGCGGTAATGGTGGCTTTGCGGGTTTCCGGCGCGGTGGTAACGGTGGTTCTGGTATTGTTATTATTTCTTACCCATCAACCTATCCTGACCTTGCATCAATTGGTGGCGGTTTAACCTACACCAAGACATCTTCTGGTGGAAACACCATTTACACATTTACCGCCGGTACTGGCACAGTTACTGTTTAAAGGAGCAAACATGGCACATTACGCATTTTTAGATTCAAACAACATGGTTACCGAAGTCATTGTAGGTAAAGAAGAGGGCGAAGACGGTATTGATTGGGAGCAACACTACGGTGAGTTCCGTGGTCAGACTTGCAAGCGCACAAGCTACAATACTATTGGTGGTGTTCACAAAAACGGTGGCACTCCTTTCCGCAAGAACTACGCAGGTATTGGCTACACATACTACCCCGCAAGAGATGCTTTTGTTGCACCAAGACCATTTTCCTCTTGGGTTTTAAATGAAACATCTTGTGTTTGGGAACCTCCAACACCAATGCCTATTGAAGAAGGTAAATTCTTCCGTTGGGATGAGCCGACAACATCTTGGGTTGAAGTGACACTTACACCTGCGGTTGAGGCTCCTAATGTCTAAGCAGTATCCGGGTGGTTTAATTACCAAGAACCCCGTAGTGCCTAGTGGCTCGTATGAAACTGATACAGCTTCAGGAATATGGACACTAGAAGATCAAGCGTACTGGGCAAAGCTTGGACAGTGGCCTACAGCGGGTAATGCTGCGCCAGCAGTAATTGATTTCCTTGTTATTGCTGGCGGTGGTTCTGGCGGTCTTCAGTCAAATCGCGGCTCTGCTGGCGCTGGTGCTGGTGGCTATAGGACATCTTATGGAACTTCTGGCGGCGGTGGAAGTGCGGAATCTGCATTTTCATACACCCCGTCAACTAATTACACAGTAACAGTGGGTGCTGGCGGCGCATCTATAAGTGGCGCACAGAATGGTAATGTTGGCTCTAACTCAGTATTTGCGACAATTACTTCTGCTGGTGGAGGTGCTGGCGGCGGCTATAGCGATGCCGGTGGCGGCTCTAAAAATGGCGGCTCAGGCGGCGGAGCAGGTGGCTATGCTGGTGCAAGCGCGATCCCGGGAACAGGAACAGCAAACCAAGGTTATGGCGGTGGATTAGGAGTAGATAGTTACGGCCCTGACCCTACCGGTTTAGGCGGTGGCGGTGGCGGTGCTGGAGCAGTTGGTAGTGCGGCTACGGGGACAACTACTGGTTCAGGTGGTTCAGGCGGCGTAGGCGTCGCGTCAACCATTACAGGCTCATCAGTATTCCGCGCTGGTGGCGGTGGTGGCTCTGTCATAAACAATGGCGCTGGCGGTCAAACTCCCGGTGCTGGTGGCAACGGCGGCGGCGGAGGCGGTGCTTCAGTTAGTTCCGTAAACGGAGTTGCTGGAACTGCAAACACAGGCGGTGGCGGTGGTGGTGGCTATATTAACGGGGGCGGTATTAGCGGCGCTGGTGGCTCTGGCATTGTTATTCTTAGATACGCTGGTTCGCTCACAATCACAATTGGCGCGGGTTTAACTGGTACAACTGCTACTGACGGCAGTAGTAAAGTCACAACAATCACAGCAGGGACAGGTAATGTCTCTTGGGCGTAGCAGCCATGTGGGACTGGGCTGAAGCATTTATTGCGGCGGCCTGTCTAGTGGCCTT
>Ga0247723_1002035_pt1 | contig 11186 bp, 17 predicted proteins | sample MSEWelMarce5H_FC_FD_189079 | JGI IMG/M metagenome (GOLD analysis project Ga0247723, IMG submission 189079) | Subsurface sediment microbial communities from gas well in West Virginia, United States - MSEEL Well Study Marcellus 5H_FC | ecosystem: Environmental > Terrestrial > Deep subsurface >...
CTTCCAAATGCATCAACATTATTACCACCGATTGTAATTAACTGACCATTACCAACATTTATATTTTCACAACTCATTAGCAGCCAAACCTCATGTTAAACCATGTAAATCTTTGTAGATCTTGTTTTAATTCTTCTTGAAAAGAAAAGTTTAATTGATCTTTTAAAGTCTCTAAAGCTTGTAAAACTTGTCTTTGATTATCCGGTGAATACTGTTGACTTGGTTCTGGTATATATGTTGTAATTTTTGCCATTATCTTCTTCCATCAGGTTGAATATCTACTCTAAATAATCCATATCGCCAATTTTCATCTACGGATTCATTTTCAATTTTAATACTCATCAATCTATTCCTTGCTCTTGTATCTATCTTTGTTGTAGATGAAGTTACCGTATACGGTCCTAACATCTGGCTATTTTGTGTTTGAGATGGATAATCTCTTAACAATAATGTTACTTTAGCATTTCCGTTAAGTATTTTAAAGTCTGGTATAAATCTATTTATCTTCATTAAATATTGACCATCTCCTTCTACATCTAAATCAAAATCACCTGATTTAATAAATGCTGGAATAGCAGTAGTTGTTTGTGTTCCACTTACACCTAAACTTACATCATTAACCCCTGTTTCATGTTCATATATTACAGATGCCCCATTTAAGTTTGTAACACCATTAATCACTGGAAAAGTTGGAACCATAGTAGAATCATATTCAGTTGCATAAGGTAATTCAAATACATCAGAGTCTGCATAAGATGTTCTTTCTAAAGACATAGTTGTCCAAGTGTTTTCTAAATAATTATATACTACAGTTCTATCTGTTTGAATGGAACCTGATTTTGGATAGAACCATAAAACTTCATTAAATAAACTATTATGAGATCCATAAACAATGTCTCCTGAATCATAATTAATTCCTAAATTATCTCCACCTGTTGTGAATACAAAGTCTTCAACTAATGATGGTAACTGTTTAACGGTTCCATCATAGGCAAAAAATCCACCAGAATTACCCATCCAGTATATAGCGCCTTGAGCAAATATAATTGAATTTTGTCCAATACATCCACAATTAGTTCCAACTTGTCTAACTGAAAATACAAAAGGAGGTCCAACAAATTGTATTACATAAGCTGCAGTATTGGTTAGTACAAAAATATAATCTTTTCCTTGAATAGCGCCGACAATAAAATTCCCTGTATCCAGTCTAAAGGTTCCTGCTGTATTGGTTGCAGTTGGATTCCAAGTATTAAAATCTTCTTGATTTGAAAATCTTATAAACATTGGATCTTGGGTTGTTGGATCTCCAATAGTTGTCTCTGTTCCAAGTGCAAATAAATGTCTATCTCTATCTGAAACAATGGTCATAATAGATTTTGTTGGAGCATTTGAAATAACCGTTGCTCTATTTAAAAGAGGAGTTGCGACACCAGGATTCCATGAAAATGTTTTACCATTTCTAATGGTTGCAACTAATATCTGTCCAAAATTATCAAAGGACCAAAGTCCAGGACTTAAAGATGTAATTGCATTTGTTGTAGATGAACCCCAGCCCGTACCTCCAGTATAAGAACCCCAGACGCCAGTTCCCCAACCATAGCCAATCGTTTGAAATGCAGGGCCAATAGTTACATAAGGAGTTGTGGTAATAGTTGATCCTCCTCCAGCCATACCGGTGCCTGCTTCTGCAACGGGCATAGTAACGGTGAAAGCATTTACAGATACAACGCTGGTAACTTCAAATACATTAGTTGTAAAATTAGCGTTTGAAAAAGTTGTAACACCACCACCTGCTAAACTTGGAGATGTAAATATAATATAATCTCCAAAAGATAATCCATGATTATTTTTTGTAACGGTAACGGTTGTAGATCCTGTTGTTGATGCTAGGGTGCAAGATGTTAAAGGAGTTCCAAGAGGAGTAATATCATAAAATGCACCATCAAAATAAATGAATAAACATTTATTAGTTCCAATGGCTGCATAACGATTGCCATCAATGGCTGCCCAAGTTAAAATTTCTCTACCAGCACCTGCAAGTCTATTACTTAATATTTGAGTCCAGCCACCTATTTTCTCAGGATAGCCATAGCGAAAACGTACAAAATCTCCATCAATCCACTGACCTTCTGCAGCAGTTGCGGTGTCTTGTTTATTGAAACCTGATTTAATGGGTATCTTTTTTAGTGGCATGGTGTTATTTTACCACCTTTCTTAAAAAATGCTAGGTGTTTTACCTATTTAGGGTATTTGGCTTTTATACTTGCTATTCTTGTTTTCCAAGCATCTAAACCTTCATGATAAATTTCATCTAATTGAGATTGCCAAGAACCATATTCTTTAACTCTATTTTTAACAGCATTAATTTCTTTTTCTACCTGTGGAAGTATAGCTAGTATTTGATCTTTTGGTATTGGTGGTGTGTCATTTTCCCAAACGATTGAATTAATATCTTCTTCACTTACACTAACTTGTGCTGTTGGATTTAATTTTAGTATTGCTTCTATAATTTTATTTTTCATATTACCCTGCTATTTCAAATGCTGTTATATATTGTTCAGTATTATTTCCACCTGTATAAGACGTACCAGAATTTGCTTTAAAATAAACTTGATAAGTAGTTGCAGAAGTTGTGTTTGGGGAGTCTAATTTAGTATAAGCCCCCATTATACTTACATTACCTGATGCACCAGTTAATCCACCTGTTGCATTACCTATGTTAGTAGCACCTCTAAATAGTGTCCACAAACCATCAAGTGCATATACATATATATGTACTATTAAAAATATTTTATTAGAAGCTGAACTTGGAGTAATTGTTACGGATAAAGTATTTGAACCTGTAACAAAAGTACCAGATGTTGTACTTCTTTGAGTGGAATCTGTTGCAGTAACAACTTGCAACACCGCACCCGCTCCCAGCTTCGTCGTCGTGATGCCGGCGGCGGATACAATACCTAGGTTTCTTAAAAATGTTAGTGGCATTATTTTAATCTATTAGCTTGTTCTATTTTAAACTGACTATAAGCACTTCTCACCTCTGGTGTCCATGCTGCATTACAAATATCTTTAACTTTTTGTTCTTGGTTTGTTATATCACTATCTGGATTTAAAACCCAGCGATGAAATGTTTTTGATACAAATACACCATCTTTTTCAATCGTTGTAGCTTGACGAACTTGGATATTCCAGTTGCCTACCACTTCTATTCTATCTATCTCTATTTTTTCTGTTAGTGCCATAATTAAGCTCCTGTTGTATAAATCATTGTTGCTCCAAAATTATTTGCTGAACCACCTGTTCCCAAATCATCTGGATTTATGTTAGTAACAGCTGTGGTGCTAGATTTATAAAAAAGGTACACTACTGAAGTACCATTAAAAAGAGTCCAACCATCAGGTATATCTCCTGCCCAGTTAGCTGTGTTATATAATATTGTTCCAACAGAAAAAAATCCATCAGATTGAAATGGAAGACCAGCTATATAAACATCTCCTGCTGCTGAACCTTTTGTTATAGCATTAGTAGATATTGCAACAGTTAAAATAATTATTCTTCCAATTTTTGTATATCTTCCAGTTTGTTGTTCATAAGTTACAGATGAAAAGTTAGTTCCACCAGCTACATAAGTAGGTGTCCAAGTACCTTCTTCATAATCATCTAAAGTATTACCATTTGAAGATAGTGAAGCTGTTGCTGGAAAAGTGATACCTGCACCCGATGCCGCTGGAGTTGCACCACCAACACCTATCGTTGAAGCAAAAGTCATTGTTCCAGTTGTTGCAAGTTTAGATAGTGCTATTGCTGCATTGGATGCAACACTTGCATTCGTCACACTACCATCTGTCGGTTTACCAATATCAAACACATTTCCTAAAATTAAAATAAAATCTATAACGTCCGTTGCGGATAATGTACTTGCAAATGTAATCGTTGATCCTGATACTGTGTAAGCGGAAACGGGGGCTTGAACAACACCATTTAAAGATACGATACAATTTTGAGCGGCACCTGGAATTACAGGCGAGCTGCCAACAGTTAAGTTATAAGTTGCCGTTGCTGAAGTTGTGATTGCGTCACAAAGTTGATAGGCGCCGGTAAGAGGGGTTTTTCCGATATATGGCATTAGTTATTCTCCTCTGCTGGTAAAGGTGTATTACCTTCCTCAAGCCATTTCAAGTATTCTTGATAATCGGTATTGGCTAAATCAAATGGAATAAAAGCATTGTCAGATAAACGCTGAACAACTTTAGCTTCAACTAATCCGTTAGGTGTTTTTTGTTGTGGTAATAATTTATACATTTATAACTCCGAATCCATTCGTATTGAAGTATTTCCTAAATTATAAAGAATAGAAGCAGCACCACCAGTTAAACTTCCATAACCACTTCCTTCTAGTGCAAAATTATTTACACTAATTTTTGCTGCAATATGAGTTCCTGTTGAAGGATAAGTAAAAGTAGCTGTTAAAAAAGTCATATTACCTGAACTTTGCCCAGCTGTTGGTATAGTAACTGTTGGAATTGCTCTCATTTTTTTAAAATTAATATCTGCAACTGCCGCACTAGTAGATCCACATGCACCAACAGAAACTACACCATCATTTACATATTGTAAAGTTTGATAATATCTCTCACATCTTCCTAAATTCACATCAATAGGTAAGAACTCAAATCCACTTGCCTGTGACCCTGCTTCCAGCTGCACGCCTGTGATTAACCAATCATTTGCTGTATTGTCGGCTATATTAACTTGACCAACTGCTGCGTTAGCATCTACATTAGCTCCCCATGAAGTATTTAAAGTTCCTGATGTAAAATTTGAACCAGCACCTAACCAAAACCATACAGCTAAACTAGCACCATTATCATTACCTAATGTGCCAGTTGTGTCTCCAGCAAATGTAATTGTTTTAAATTCCCAAGTATTTGTTACACTTACAGTGTAAGATTTAGATATGCTTCTTGTATTATCAGCATCATAAATTTCAGCAATAAAAGTCCCAGTTTTTGTAGATTTAACCCAAAAAGATAAAGTTAAAGGTAGAGCATTAGCGGTTCCTTTTTTTAAATATTGTAAATTTTGTCCCTCAAATCCTGTATTTAAAAAAATATAATCTCCAGCAGAAGGTGATGCGTCAGCAGTAGTACAATCTAATTTTAAAGAGTTTGCAAAACCTTGTCCAGTTGGAACATCTGTTGATTGCGACATTGTCCAAGTTCCAAGTGTATTTACTGCTAAATTCATTCTATCTAAGGTATAATAACCACTTGTAGTTATAGAAGCTACACTTGTATTTCTTTGTGCAATTTGCATATCACCATTGATGACGATATTTCTAAAGTCAACTGGGTTCGAGATTCCGGCGAAAGGTACTTGGCTAATGGGCATTAGTTATTCTCCTGTTATAGCTTTAATTTCAGCATCATTCAAACCTAAAGCTTTAAGTTTAGATATTGCTGATTGTTTGTTAACTTCTTTATTTTGTTGTTCATTAATTAAATTTTGTTCATAAGTATTAGCTTGTGCTTCAAAGGCATCTAATTGTGCTAATGTTGGTTTAGGTATATCAAGATTCCATTCAGCTATATAATCTTTTCCGCCACTTTCAGCATCATTTTTTAAAATAACATCTTTAAGAAAATCTACTTCTCTATTTGCATATAGTTTTATTTTATTTGATAAATTTGCCATATTATACTCCTATTAATCTGTAGCCACCGAAAAATGTAAGAGATGCTCCACCAGCTCCACCAACAGTTCTACTTCCGCCTGATTGTTGAAGAAAAATAACAGAAACAAAATCACTTGTTCCATTCATATCTAAAATTCCATTTAATGCTAGTACATCTGTTGATTGTCTAGTAATAAAACAAACTTCATCAGTTGAATTAGCATCCGCTGCATTATTTTTAGCAATAAAAAACATATTAAAATTATTAGCAAATGCATTTCCAAAATATAATGAAGCAGTAAAAAAATATTTTCCAGCAACTTGTGGTGTATAACGACCAGTCGTAGTGTTAAAAGCACTACCAGTATCAAATAGTTCTGTATTAAAAATAGTTATTTCTGTACCTGTATTATTTGAAATTGATTGAGTAGTTGATCCATCATTAAATGCCATAAAAGCTGGAGCATTTCCAAAATTAGCAAATGTTATTTTTCTTAAAGCTGTTGCAGAAGTATCATAACATAATAATACATCATCTGTTGCAGGAGTTGTTACTGCAGTTTGTCCAGTGATAACACTTGGAGATAACATAGTATTTGTAATAGAAGAAGCAGCAGGCGTAACTGTTTGCACAGCTCTACCAATAAATACTGCATACATTGTATCTGTTGCTAAAGTTGCTGATGTTAATGTTAAAGTAGTTCCTGTTGCAGAATATGCAAACGATGCACCTGGTCTTTGAGCAACACTATTTATATAGAGTGCAATATCATTCTCATTTGAAACTGAATAATCTAAAGTGTAAACTGTTGTTCCAGCTGTAACTGTGAAATTTTGTACGGCGAAACTTATGTAATCTAATGCAGGAGTGTTTCCAATATATGGCATATAGATTATCCTATGAGCTTATATCATCTACTGTCGAAACCCAAACGTCTAAAGATGCTGCAGTGTCTGATACTATTTTTAAAGCATCATTATTTTGCATTACAAATTTTGCACCACCATCTAAAACTTGAAGAGCGGATCCTGGGACGATAGGAGCACTTTTAACTAAATAAATATCGTTTGTTCCATCATTGATGTAAACGTCTACATTAACTGTTGTAGATAAAATATTTGAAATTGCAATACCAATAACAGTATCAAAACTGTTTGCTGTAAATGAAGTTACAGGAGTTATCCCAACGTTGTTGTTTGTAAATCTTCTAAAATTTTGTGCCATTGTATTTCCTTATATTATAGTGCTATCGCCATTGCAATAGAAAAACCAGCAGTTGCCACACTGGTAAATCCTAAATTAGCTGAGCCATCTGTAGTTATAGCCTGTCCACTACTACCATCTGCTGTTGGTAAAGTAAATAAGCTTATTGTTTTTAATAAAGCATTAACATTAACTACGTTTGTTCCATCTGAATAAACAAGTATTGCGCCTTTATTAGTCGTTGAAAATGTAACACCTGTCCCTGAAACTGTTTTAAATTGAACAGTAAAAGCACCTGTAGTTCCATTAATAATAGTGTAAACTTTTTCAATACCATCTGGAATTGTTACAACTTGGTTTCCTGTAATTGTACCTGTAAATTTTATAACTGCATTTCTTGCATTAGAAAGAGCAGCATCGGTCATTGCAAGAGCTGTAGTTTGAGCTCCACCTGCAATTGATACTTCTTGATAACCCGCAACAGCTTGTTGTAGTAAATTTAAATTTGTATTTGTTTTAGTTCCCCAGGTACCGGCGTTTTCGCCTGTAACCATAAGCTCTAGTTTTAGATCTGTTGAAAATGATGATGCCATATTTAAATCCTTGTCTTTTTTAAATTATTTATGCAGCAGTGTCAATCTCTGTCCAATTTACAGAGGTGCCTGTATTTACACCTGAATAAGCTACTGTATCACCCGTATTGACTTCTGTCCATATACTAAATTTAACATTTCCAAGAGTAGCAGTTAATGCCTGACCTGTTATATTTACAGGGGCATCAATTTGAACACTTAGAGCACCTAAATTAATATTTAATTCTTGAGCTACAGCATTAACAACTACATCAACTACTATATTTACACTACTTATTGCACTTGTTAATTGTTGACCTACTAGTGCAACATCTGGACTTGGATCTACACTACCTAGTGTTCCTGTTAATTGTTGACCAATTAAAACTACATTAGCATCTCCAATAGCCGTTACTGAATTTAAAGCTGTTGTTAAATTTTCACCGGTTACTGGTACATCAGTAATAATTGTAACGGTTACTGAATTTAAAGCTGTTGTTAAACTTTCACCTGTTAAATCTACATTAGCATTAGCTAAAGGAGTAACTGAATTTAAAGCCGTTGTTAAATTTTGACCTATTAATGAAACATTAGCATCAGCTAAAACTGTAACTGAATTTAAAGCTGTTGTTAAACTTTCACCTGTTAATGAAACATTAGCTGTTCCTAAAACTGTAACTGAATTTAAAGCTGTTGTTAAACTTTCACCTGTTAATGAAACATTTGCATCTGCTAATACATTTACACTATTTATATTTGTAATTAATGGGTTCTCAAATACTGGAACAGAAACATTTCCATCTGCAGAAATACCAACACTACTTAAAACTGTTGTTAAATTTTCCCCTGTTAATAAAACAATTACATTTGATGTTACTGTTACAGTGACACTATTTAAAGAAGATGTAAGTTGTTCTCCTGTGACTTCAATTGGAATGTTTTCATTCCAGGCGCCCTGTCCCCAGGTGCCTCTACCCCAACCGTCAACAATGTCAGACATGACTTAAACTCCTATTAAGAGATTCTGATAATAGCCGCTGTAGATGTGAAAGCTGGAAATTGAATTGTGAATGTACCGCTTGTTGCTGTTTTATCTGATCCAAAATTTAAAACTGCAACTGCTGCATTTGAAAAAGAAGTATTATAAATTAATGCTCCTCTTGCAGTTATTGTTACACCAGTAAATGATAGATCAGCAAAATCTGTAAAAGCAACAGTTGATACAACTGATGTTCCAGAATTTACTAATGCTTTTCCGCCTGATGTATATGTTCCAGAGTTTGCTACTTGTCCACTTGTTGTAAATGAAGTTGTTGCAGCACCTAGTGTTGCAGTTGATACATAAAGAGCTAATTTAAACTTATCTCCACCAGCGCCTGAAGTTGAAAAATCTTGATCACCATCTAATAGTTGTTTTTTAAAACTATTTGGTAACGCTTGTGTAATGGCCATACTTGTTTCTCCTATTGTGGTTTACGAACTATACGAGGTTCTCCATCTAGAAACTCATCTGTTCGTCTTCTTCCCATTTGTTCTAATGAGAATCCTTCGATAGCTTGTTTATATCTATTTTCATAGTATTGCAACATATCTGTTGGACCCTTCAAAAATCCATAAGCTTCAACTAAGCAAGCATATAATAAGCCATTGGGAAATTGCTGACTTAAATATGTATTTGCGGTTGTAGCTGATAATCCAGTTGGTTTCAAGATATAATTTAATTGAATTGTATAAGCCTGATCTGGAATAGGTGCAAATTCTATAGTATTTTCATTCCAATTTGCATAGTATTTTGGAACTCCTGTTACACCCGTTGAATTATATTCATTTATAAAACTCATATCTCTAATATCTAAAAAAGATCTAGTCCCTGCATTTATAACTTCAGCAGATCTAATTACTAAAAGATTAGCTGGAGTATTTAAAAATCTTTGACTTACTACAAAAGTAGAGGTGTCATATTTTCTATTGTTATCAGAATCTACATCTCTTAATATTCTAAATTCTGCATTTTCAATAAATCCATTTATAATAGTTGAACTTAATACATTAGAATCTACTTCTGTATAATCTCTAATTTTTGTAACTAATTCTGTGTATGTCATATTAAGCCTGTAGTGTAACCGGTCCTGCAGAACATTGTGCCCCGCCGCCAGCTATATTTCCTGTTGTCGCCGTACTTGTACTTAAAAAATAAAAATAATTTAAAGTATCACTTACAATACCAGATGAATCAATTTTTCCAACTGTAATTGTAAATCCATTTGCATTTGAAATATCTGTAACATTATCAAATGAAGGAACTAAATCAAAAGAATCTTCTCTAGAAGGTGTACCTACAATATTGACTTGCGGCGGGCCTCTGAATCTTACGATATTACCAGTAGATCTTCCATGATCCTCTGAATAAACATTAATATAAGTAGAACCTGCATATTTAGTAGTTGAAAAAGGATTTGGATCTAAAGCTACAATTACTGGTGGTTCTTGTCTATCAGGATGAGCATATCTTAAACCTTGAGGATCAGCTGTAGTTGGTTTTGGTTCTAACTGAGGTTGTTTTGGTTCGTATTCTGAAACATGTACCCATGATCCATTCCATTCTTGAACCATTTCTTGGTATGGAAATCTACAACCAGAACGGTCAGAGATCATGTATGCAAATCTACCACTTGAGTTCTTAGACATTTGGGTAATAAGTTTTTGGAGTTATAAATGAACTTGAAGAAGATCCATCACCCTCTAAAGCTCTATTTAATTCATCTTCATATAACATTTTTAATTCTTGTGTTCTTTGCGGAGCAAGTTTAAGTGAAACATAATAAGCTAGTCCCGCGCACATACATGGAACAAATCTATATGGAACATCTGTTGCATTTGTATAAGCTCCAACATCTTGAATTCTTTTAGCATAGTAATATTGCATTACATTATTTACCTGCGCTGCTCCTGGAGTTAGGTATAAAGTAATTGTAATTTTATCTATAAATCTTTGTACATAATATTGTGTTGGTTGACCTTGTGAATATTTAGAGGATAGCCCACTGTAAGCTGATCTATTAATTTTAGTAAGTGGAAAATCAACAACAGGAACTTGTTCTGTGTTTCTATAAACTGCTTCTAAAATATCATCTGGTCCGTAAGTAATAGAATTATAATCATATACAGTTGCATTATCTGCATGAATTGCAGCCGTTGTACCATTAGCACCTCTTGTACATCCTGTAATTGTCATAGAAGATGTATCTGTTCCTGTATAATTAATTTGTTCAGATCCAATTAATAATGTTCCAGTTGTTGGAAACTGCCAAACTGAATCTAATGTAATTGTTGTAGCAGATGCATTAATTGCACCATTTAAATAACTAAGTGTTCCATCTGAAGTACCATCGGAAGTTGATCTATAGATAGTATAGGTACTTTGCCCTTGGATCATGGAAATAGTATTACTTGCTACTTCCCAATAATGAAGACCTCTGTTTGCCCATTCCTGGAACATGATATTTAGAGATCGTCTAGTAGATTCTAAATCTTGTCCAGTTCTTGGTGCTGATAAACCAATTCTCTCGTAAGCCTCTTCTATAATTTTATCTATATAAAAGGTTTTTTCAAAAATTGTAGTTCCAGAAGTAGTGTTAGCCATTTAGCTTCTCCTACGCTGTTAATCCAGGTCCAGAATATTTATCTGTTAGTAATGTAACTGCCTTAATATTAGTAAGGGTAGAAACATAAATAC
>Ga0247723_1002036_pt1 | contig 11181 bp, 12 predicted proteins | sample MSEWelMarce5H_FC_FD_189079 | JGI IMG/M metagenome (GOLD analysis project Ga0247723, IMG submission 189079) | Subsurface sediment microbial communities from gas well in West Virginia, United States - MSEEL Well Study Marcellus 5H_FC | ecosystem: Environmental > Terrestrial > Deep subsurface >...
TTGAGTTCTACGAAGAACGTATTGCTACGCTGAAGTCAACGGTGCGCTTGCGTATGACCAGTGATGAATACTTTGCTGGCAACAACACAGTCAGGTTTGATTTTATCTACATTGATGGAGACCACACATCCCATCAGGTTGCTAAGGATGCAGACAACGCTTGGAAGTTACTGAAGTCTGGTGGCATTATGGCTTTTGATGACTACTTATGGGGCAAAGGTTTAGAACCTGAGTTAACACCTAAGCCAGCCATTGATAGATTCTTAGCAAAATATACTGGTGAGTACGACCTGCTCTCCCAGGATTACCAGTTATGGCTTAAGAAGAAATGACAAAAAGACCCCCAAGAAGTAGATTGCTCTACCACTCAGGGGTCTTCGTGTCTTAAAACCGCCTTAGAAGGCGTATAATCGGTACTCTAGGTTACTTTGAACCGCGTCCGAACTCAGGGCTATTGGAATCCAAAGCCTTCAGTACTGGACCAGCGACTGCTGCTAGTGCTGCAGAAGCCAAAGCCTTTGGGCTTGTCTCTCCTGCTAGGTATAGTGCTGTCACTGCTGCGAATGCTGCACGGAAGTATGTGCTAGCGATTGCGATTAGTTTTGCCTTCATTGTTTTCTCCTTAAGATTTAAAGACTGGCTTGCCGAAACCAACTACGGTTACGACTTGAGACTTTCTCAATTTAGAACCATTCTTCTTCTTGAATGCACGCACCTTTAGGCATACTTGCCCTCCGTTGCGTTGGTCGCCCTTCTTGTCTGGGGCAGTGTTGCCCTCAATACAAGTCACGGTACCATCTCCGTTATCCTTGACCACAATCCCAATATGTGAGATTCTATCTACACCATCATTAGGAAAGTCAAAGAATACTATGTCACCTGGAAGTGGCTGAGCATCATCGCTTGCCTTTTCCCATTGGTTCTTTTTCATAAAGGCTGAGGCTCCCGCTGGTGTATACACACAGTTAGGAATCTTCAAACCAACTTCATTAGCACACCAGTTTACAAATGACCCACACCAAGGTTGGAAGTTAGCCTTTGTAAAGTGACCGTACTTTGTTTCATTATCTTTAGGTCCTTCAATAACACCAAGTTCACCTTGTGCTACTGCGATAAAGTCTGCACGTTGTCCCATTATTCTGCACTCGCCTTCTTATCAACCTTTGCAAATGCTGCATTGATTTCTTCAGCGGTCAGTGAGCCATCGTTCAGGAAGAAGCGAGCAAGTGCTTCAAGGACTCGTGCTGCACCTAGTGCACCAGCAAGAACTGCTGCTTGCCATACTTCAATACCTACTAGAGAACCAGCACCAATAACACCTAGTGCTTCGGCAGCAATAACTGCACCGATTCTCATCATTACATTCTTAAATGTTTCCATCATCATCCTTTGGGTTACGTGCCTTGTATGTAACTACCCAAACAAGAGTTGTCACAACAATGGCATAGCCGACTACCGTCTTTGCCGAGCCATCTAATACGACCCAAGCAACGAACATTCCTAACAAGGTCCAAGCCTGGTTAAGGAAATCTGAGAGTATCTTCTTCATTAAGGTTTTCTCCTATACGTGGATGACGCTGCTGCAGCCGATGCTGCTGCTGCAACTGCTGACTGTGTTGCGATTTGTCCCACGATTACCGCTGCCAAAATTGTCTCGGTTGATTCTTTTCTTTCTTCCTCAGACATATCAGCACCGATGTTAGATAGTGCTGTTAATACTTGAGCAGGGTTTGTAAATATTTCTGATAATAATTCTGTTGGGTTATCAAATAATTCAAGTGCTGCTACAACATCAGCAGTAAGAACTACACCGTTCTCTAATTGGATTGGTGTATCTGCTGGTAGTTCAGATGCTTCAACATCTTCTGCTTGTACAACTTCTGGTTCTTCTTCTGCGGGAGGTTCAGGTGCTTCCTCTGGTGCAGGTTCTGCTTCAGTAGGTGGCTCCTCAACAGGTGCTGGTGGTTCTTCTTCAGGCGCAGGAGGTTCCTCTGCTGGTGGTTCCTCAACTGGAGGTTCTTCGGCAGGAGGCTCAACAGCAGGTGGTTCTTCTACAGGTGGTTCCTCCGCAGGAGGTTCTGGTGCAGGAGGTTCTACTGGTGGAATATAAATTATTGGGGGTTGAACTGGTTCAGGCTGTGGCTCAGGTTGTGGTTCTGGTTCAGGTTCTGGAGTAGGTTCTGGTGTTGGTTCAGGTTCAGGTGCTACAGGTTCTGGCTCTAATACTGGAGCCTCTTCAACCTCAATAATATTTACTTCTGATAGTGGAACAACTGTGCCATCAGTAAGTACAGCACCAGTGCGTTCGTTACCTGCTAATGGACCATCTACTGCATAACTATATGCAACAGTTCCATCGGTTTGAATCTGTGCAGTAATAATAATGCTAGTTGTATCGCCAGTGAATGTTCCATATGGACGATAGTTACCATCTACCTGAAAGCCACCTTCACTTACATTGATAATGAAATGAGTATCTGGCATCTGTTGAGGTAGTACCCACCAGTCTTTAGACTCAATAGATACAGAAGGTGTTGTTGGATATGTCCAGTATGTACCATCTGGTCTACCAAATGTAATGACTGAGTTGGTAGTTGCATAAACATTCTCATAGGTAACACCATCGTATACAACTGATACTGTCAGAGGGATATGGTAAGAAACATCATCTCCGCCGTTAGTTACAATTGTAGTAACTGCTGGTGCTGGTTCTGGTACTACGTCTTCTGCTCTAGCATAAGATAAAAAGAAAAGATTTCCTGCAAGTGCTACACAAAATACTGCTAAAAGATTTCTAGTTTTTCTCACAAAGGATTGTGTAGATTTGGTCAACTCGGGTTTCCAATCGGGTAATGCGTCCCTCTAGGTTATGTCCCCCGTTGCCATCAGGCTTAAGTTCAGACAGGTAATGCTTTACCATCCATCGGATAGAACCAGCAAAACTTGCTACGATAGTTGCTACTGCTACGGCTAATCCAGCCCAATCTGTTGCACTCATTAGACTGTCCTTATTGTAATTTCAATGACTCCACCAAAACCATCAAAGCGTTTATCAGGTGGTGTCATACGGGTGAATGTAACTTGCTCAATGATTGCTTGACGAGACTCAGCAGTAGTTAAATCTTGCCACGTTAGTACGTCACCAGATTCTTCTATCTGTTCTAGTAACCTAATACGTTCTGCTGCTCTTCCTTCAAAGCCAACCATTGTGTTGTAACGGTCTGTCTCTACATCAAAGCAGTAGACAGGAAAGCGCATTACGCGCTGGCGTGGAGTTGCGATAGTAGCCTTTGCTTGATAGCCCTTGAACACAGGACCTCTGCTTGTGGTTGTAGTATCACGACTTAAGACAAACTTGTAAGCAACATACTCTTGAGCAGTTGCAGGTGTAGATGTAGTTACTTCCACTGGACTAATGGTTGCATCGTATGAGATGTGGTCATACTCTGTACCATTCTTGTCTACAGTTTCTAGAACCATAGAGCCATAGGTAAAGTCACCGCGTCCAAGAAGACGCTTGAAGTTCTTAGGTTCTAGTGTTCCGTAGCGGATATTACCTGTAGTAATGTAGCCAGATGAAATAAGAGTAGATGCAGACTCTGCGTATACTGCACCATTTTCAGATGAGGCATAGGCTGTAGCAAACATCATACGGTCAGTAACAGTTGGGTCTGTGTTGCCATCAAAGCAACAAGCAGTGGTAACGTGACCAGATACTCCCGCGTAGTAAACATCATTTGCATAAGCAAAACGTAAGGTTTCTAGTTCATTACTTAAGTCAAGACGGATAACTCCTGGTGCTCCGTCTACTCCAGTAGCACACCATACATAATGGTCACGTGCTGCAAAGTCATAGCAAGGTTGAGTTGTCTCTACAATAAGTGGACCATAGTTGATTGAACCATCTTGGTCAGATACAACTGCGGCACGAATGCCTTTGTTTGTACCAATAAGCATATAGCCTAAGTAGTAGTAAATCTTGTGGATAATTTCACCAACTGGCATCTCTGCTGCAACCACCGCTGATGTCAGTGTTGGCATTACACCTGATGTGTTTAAAGTAAACTTTTCAATAGTTGATTGTGAGCCTCTGTATCCAGCAATGTAGATAGCAGGACCAGATGCTGTGATGCTTGTATACACATAGTCAGATACTGGGTTTGTATATAGCAGAGTAGGTGTTGATGCTGCAGCGGTAGCACATTCGTATACCTTGTTGTCAGCGCAAATAACTAGACGTGACTTTACGTAATCAATAATAGAGTGAGATACAATCTGGCTATTGTCAAAGATTTTAAACTCATCTGCTGTACTGGATGAATCACCAGTTAGTGGTTTACCATAGACAGTAAACTTAGTAGTACCACCTGATGTAGCATTAGTTGTCCAGTAAGCATTCTTGCCATCATCACAGATAGCGTAAACAGGATATACACCTACGCCAGCAGTGTAGTCAATAAAGTGAACTGGATTGCTTGGGTCAGTTACTTTAATTTTATCTACGTCATACTCATCTAGTAGTAGAGCACCAGTAAATGTACTCCACTTAATAGAACGCATATGCTGTTGAGGTGAACCGTTAGATGCAATTGCACCAGTAGTAATGTGACCTGACTCTGTATCTTTAAGTAGTGTTACCTGTCCTTTGGTCCAGACATTGACACCTTTGCTATCTGCAAAACGATAGTGCCCATTCTCATCAGTAGTAGCAGGGTCATAGAAGTTGATACCATCACCAGAGTGGAATGACATCTGACTTCTAATCCACCAACCAGTAAGTGATTGCTCACCTGGCTCTGCTCCATTGTCAAACTGGTCCTTCTTAAAGGGTGCAGTCTGGCGGATATACGGACGTGCATCATTGATTGCATAGATGAATGGAAGACCACCCACTGCAACGTCATAAGCAACGTCAGTGTTCTGCCAGATGGCAGTAGATGAAACTACACCTACGTCAACTGCAATCGCACGCTCAGCACGACCATCGGTAATATCACGACCAGCCACGTTACTCCTTAATTAAATGTATTTGTTTTAGTGCAGTTATCGCAGTCTTTGCACATTAGTTAAAATAACCAATTTCAGAAGAACCTAATGCGTTTTCTTTACTTGGTGTCCAACTTGTAAATGTTGGAGCAAGAGCGGAATCAGTTCCAGATGCCCAAGCAACAGTAGTCAAAGGAGAAGCAGCATCAGTATATGTAGATGTTTGATAAAGTACCTTTTGCCCATCAACAGTAAAAGCAGAACCATCTAAAATGCTTGATGTTCCATCTGTTTTTATTCTTAATACAGAAGCAGACTTTGCTGCACCTTTTGCTTTTAATCTACCAGAGGCATAAAGATAGGAACCAGAAACTGTACAAGCATATAAATATGCTCCATCTGTTCCATTTCTTAAAACGCGTTGCCATTGTAAATTTCCACTAGTATCATATTTTGCTAAGGCAGTTGTAGCGGTGTTTGTTTGATTTGAGTTTAAAGTTCCCATTTGACCAACTACATATAAAGATGTTGAATCTAAGAAAACTCCATACCAAGCACCATTACTTAATCCACTTAAAGATTTTGACCATTGTATTGTTCCGCTAGTATCAAATTTTGCAATAATTCCTACTTGCGCACTGCCACCGTAACCAACTGCATAAGAATTTCCAGATGAATCAACTGCTAAATCAAAGAACCAATCCGTTCCAGTTCCAGTTGTTAATGCTGCAGTTTTCCATTGAAGAGTTCCAGATGAATCGTACTTAACAATTACAGCATCGTTTGCATTTGTTGTTCCACGATATGCGCGACCAATAACATAGACATTACCAGAAGAATCTAATTTAATTCCAGAAGCATAAGAACCAGAGGCATTTGTTTCCGTAATCCTACGAGTCCAAACAGAGTTTCCAGAAGAATCAAGTTTTCCAATCATATGAACTGATTTAGTAGTAAAAACTACTCCACAATAATAAACATTTCCAGATGAATCTACATCTACTCCAGCAACATATTCTCCGTTTCCACCAGTATCAGAATTAATATGTTTTGCCCAAGTAATAGTAAATGTTGATGAAAGTTTCATAACAAAACCATTATAAGTTGTTCCATCATATATCATACCAGAAAGGTAAATATTGCCTGATGAATCAATTGTTATTTTTGGATAATCAGGGTCAAATCTCCAAGTTGTATTATAAATAATAATGCTTGAAAGTTCTTCACCAATTGAATTATATTTATTCAAAAGTAACATATTCCAAGCATTATTTACTGGATATTTAATTGTTCCAATTGTATATATATTACCAGATGAATCTTTTGCAATTCCATTATTGATTGTTTCCATACTAGCGTCATTTGGCGAGTAGTAATCATAAGTTCTTAACCAGTTAGAATTTGTTCTATCCGTAGTTATAGTACCCCAAGATGCAGTAGTGCCATCAGTAGTTAAATATTTACCTGAGTTACCTGTTTGAGAAGGCAGGGTTGTAACGGCAGCCCAAGACTTAGATGAGCCATCAGTAGTTAAATACTTACCTGAGTTACCAGTCTGACTAGGCAGGGTTGCTTCCTTGCTATCAATCTGTGTTTGAATTGCAGATGTAACGCCATCTACATATCCTAACTCTGTTGCTGATACGGTAGTTAGGGCTGTACCTGCGTTGGCTAGGTCACGGGCTTTACTCATTAGTTATCCTCCATTGATGATTTGAATACATCTTCAACTGGGTCATAGATGTCTCCTGAGCCAGCATACTTACCTCTAAAATTTGCATTGTATGAAGTCTGTTTCCATTCTCCACCAAATGTGTCAGCGCAGAATTGTGCGCCAATTGATTCTTGTTCGGTTCCGTTCTCATCAAGAAGAACTTCATTGTTAATAACAATTACTTGACGAACTACGCCGTCTTCAATTTTTGCAAAATGAGCCATAATTATCCAACCACCACCACTACGTATCCAGAGCCACCAGCACCACCACTTTGCCCGCCACCACCGCCACCGCCACGATTAGCAGTTCCTGCAGTTCCAGTTGTAGTGTTTGACGCAGCGCCACCACCGCCAGAACCTCCAGCGCCAGGAGTACCAGATGTATTTCCAGCACACCCACCGCCTCCGCCACAGTATGTTACAGATGTTCCAGTAATTGAGTTAGCAGAACCAGCACCGCCAGCACCACCATTTGGGTTACTGGGAGCACTTCCTGCAGCACCTGCACCACCACCACCTGCTCCAATCCCTTGTGCTGAGTTTCCAGCACCACCATTATTTCCTAAACCCGAAATAAATGCAGAACCTGCTGAACCAGTTCCGCCACCACCGCCACCTGAACCGCCACTATGAGCATTATAAATACCTGTTCCACCACCTACGGTTAGTTTTGATGCTCCAGTTCCGCCGCCTTGTGCGATATAATTATGAATATAACTTGGGTTAGCCTGTGAAATATTTGGACCGCTACCTTGTGCAGATGCACCAGCACCAACAGAAACAGTTAGTGTCCCAGAGGGCAAGTATGCAGAGGTATTATACAAATATGCACCAGCACCTCCACCTCCAGCGTAGTCTGTTGTGTATCCGCCAGCACCACCACCGCCAATTACAAGAATTTCACAAGAGCCAGCAGTGCCAATAGTAATGGAACCAGAACCAGTAAATTTATAAATAGTTTTACCAGCACGTGAAGATGTGTCAACGGTAGGAGAACCTGTTGTTCCAGTTACTGTTGCTTTAGGTGTTCCACCTGCAGATACAGGACTAAATAATGGCATTGTTTCTCCTTATGCGTACTTAATTGGACCAGCACCGAATACGGTGTAGGTTGCTGATGCTGTTTTGATAATTGTAAATGTATATACATCAATTGAAGATGCGTTTCCAGATGCTGGAGCAGTTCCACCAGAATACTTAGGAGTTACAGCAGAACCATCAATTTGGAATCCAGTCTGATAGTAGGCTGTAGTTCCATTGGTTACTAAGAAAGAAACAGTAATTGCATCTCCAGTAGCCAAGATGCTATCTAGTGTAGCACCTGAACTACCACGAACATTGAGCGTCCAGTTACCAGAAGCATTAGTTGTATAGTAAAGAACACCTTGAGTTGAAGCGTCAAAGTTAATAGTTCCAGTTGCAGCGGTTGCAGATACAGTTGTGCGTTCTTCTGGGGCAATAAGAACTGCAGCATTAGCAGTAGGGTTTGTAAGAGTTAGACCAGCAATTGTAGTTACTGTTGCGCCAGAGGCAATTGATGTTGAACCAATTGTTGGTGCTGAGTAAGTACTGTCTGTAGCCCACTCTAAACCTGTAGCAGTTGCTGAGTTAGCCTTAAGTACTTGACCATTGCTTCCAACGGTAAGTTTACCTACAGTGTCTGCAGCGGTGCCTACAAGAATATCACCCTTAGCATCAAAGATTGTCTCCTCAATTGCAGAGGCAAGTTCAAATGATGTAAAGGTAATTACTTCTACAATGTCATTGGCAGCAAGGGCTGCAAGAGATGTAAGGCTTGTGCCGTTAGATGCTGTGTAATCTGTAGTGCGGACTAGAAGTACACCATTGAGGTATACCTGCTCTTTGCCTGGAAGGTAAGAAAGTGTTAGTCCATTGTCATCTGTGCCAGAGATTGTTGTTTCTCCGCCAGCAGCAGTAAAGCGGTAGCGATAGATTGCAGCAGTAGATGAAATTGAACCCCACTCTGTTCCAGTCCAAGCGTACATAGCATTGGATACTGAGTTCCAGTAGATAGCACCAGTAAGAAGTGCATTGCCATCATTGTCTACAGATGGAGCAGTTGACTTAGCACCTAGATAGCGGTCATCAAAGTTGTCGTAAGTTGTAGCAGCAGCAGATGCGCTTGCTGCAGCAGCAGTAGCAGAACCTGCCACAGTATCTACATAAGCCTTTGTAGCAGCGTGTAGGTCAACTGTAGGAGCACCTGAAAGGGTAAGAGCACCAGTCATAGTAGAACCAGCCTTGAGTACGAATGACTCGTAGACAGTTCCACCCGCTTCAATTGCTGTTGCAATCTCACCAAGAGTATCAAGCGTAGAAGGTGCTGAGTTAACTAGGTCTGCAACCTTTGTATCAACATACAACTTAGTTGCTGCATCAGCGTTAGATGTAGGTGTACCAAGAGATGTAATCTTCTGGCTGTTGACAGATACTGAACCAGTAGGTGCAGCCATCTGGTCTAAGCGAGATGTGCGTACCTGTGTATCAAAGTCTGAGATAGTAGATGCAGCCTGTGTACCAGTATGGTTAGCACGAGCATAAGGGTCAGAGACCATTTTGGCTGCAGTAATAGTTCCATCTGCAATATCTGTGGCTACGATAGTTCCATCAACCAAGTCAGCAGAAGTAATAGTTCCACCAAGGTTTAACTTAGTTTTATCAATAGCAGCACCTGCATTAACATCAGCATTACTAATTACACCAGTGCCAATAACAGTTGTTAGACTTACATTGCCAGTACCATCAAAGGTAACTCCGCTTGCTTCTACATCTCCAGTTAGTTGGAATGTACGACCAGTAGCCAGAGCAGTTGCTGTTGCAGCATTGCCTGTTGTGCTACCAGAAGAACCAGTTACGTTACCTGTAAGGTTTCCTGTAAAGGTTCCAGCAATAGCGCCAGTGCCAGTGATGGTTGGGCTAGTTAAAGTCTTGTTAGTAAGGGTCTGTGTTCCAGTTAAAGTTACTACACCAGTAAGGGTGTTATCTGCTGCACTAATTGTTTTGTTAGTAAGAGTCTTTGTATTGGTAGTTGTAATGACATCTGCGATAGTTAGACCGTGAGCAGTTGTAGTGTTCTCAATGTGGGTATTGGCTTCGCGGTAGTCGCGACCAATAGCCATATGACGAACTACTGCACCAGCAGAGTGAGCCTGTCCAGTTGAACCATCAACACCACGAGTCAGTGTCAGTGTGTTAGTGCTGACGGCAGTGACATCTACAATTTCTTCAAGTGCTGTATCTGGGTCAATGACTACCGTGAAGGTTTCACCAGCAGAGATAGTGACACCACCAAGGAGCGCTGTGCCAGATACGACAGTGGCAGTAGTACCTGATGAGGTAAGTGCTGCAGTCAGCGTTGTCTGCTGTGAGCGGGATGAGTATTTTCTAGTTGTCATTCAGGTTCCTATCGGCGGGAGAAGTGAACTTTAGGTGGATAGTTCTGTTGCTGTGCTTTTGTCTCTTCAGCAAGACGCTGTGAGTACAAGGCGTAAAGTTGTTTTGTTGCTGTCTGTGAAGCACCATATGGGCGCTTGCTATCTGTCTCATCAGCCTGTGGGCTAACCTGAGCAGCACGTGCTGGGTCAAGGAATGAGAGCAAACGATAGGCTGCGCCAAGAATTACAACATCTCGTGTTGATTCTGGTAGACCAGTCTGTGTAACATAATCCTGTGCGTTAGTTGTAAAGGCTACTGGGTCAGTTGCATAGACAACCTTGACTGTACGACCAGAGATTGGGGCTTCGCCCAATGTGATTGTCTGTACTTGGTCAGTACCAGATGTATAACCAAATGCCTCTGGATTTGCTACAGCATCAAAGTCATACTTGCGAATTGGACGCCACTCTTTAGATGGACCAATATCTTGCCAGTGAATAGTCAAGATGTTCTTGATATTTAAGTTAGCAAAAGCGTAGGTAGATACTGCAGCGTTGAAAGTAAATGTAGTTGTCTTCATTGCGAAGATGCTTGAACCAAGAGAACGAATGGTGTCATTGATTGCACGCTTAATATTAAAGCGTGGGAATGTAGGAGCGATAGTTACCTTGCTATCTGCAGTGTGAGTTGCTGCTGTTGTACCTAGGTATCCGCGACCATAGGGAGCCACTGTCGCTGTATTAGCAACGCGGTCATATGAGTCAACCCATAGGAGTTCTTCGTCAATTTCAACAATACCCTTGCCAAGTGATTCAGTAGAACCAAGACTTAAGACTAAAGGGGAAGCAGAAGAAGATGTGGTTGTAGATACTGCAGATGAGATGTAGGTTGTACGGTCTTGCTGAAATGTGTAACCAGCAAGGTTGACCTGAACCTCATCCATCATATTGGTTAGGGTAGTTGTCATTAGATAGTCCTCAATGCGTCAACCGCAGATTTGCCAGTAGTTCCAGCAAGTTCATTGCAAATACCATTCAAGTCTTTGAAAGCAGATGGCTGCCTCGCAGCACTGGCTTTGTAATT
>Ga0247723_1002037_pt1 | contig 11179 bp, 19 predicted proteins | sample MSEWelMarce5H_FC_FD_189079 | JGI IMG/M metagenome (GOLD analysis project Ga0247723, IMG submission 189079) | Subsurface sediment microbial communities from gas well in West Virginia, United States - MSEEL Well Study Marcellus 5H_FC | ecosystem: Environmental > Terrestrial > Deep subsurface >...
GGGTATGGATAAAAGGATGCAAGATGCTAATAAATTATTTTCAACGCAAGTTCTCTTGGCTGCAGAGTCAGACCCAAAAGTTGCTCAAACTATGCTTCAAGAAAAATTAGTTTTAGAAAAAGACCCAAATAAACAACGAGCATTGCAATCTTTTATTTCTGCGTTTGATATTGATCCAGCAAAAGCATCAGGAATGATAGAACTTTCAGGCGCAGCAACATTTGGAAAAGATTGGTATGAAGGTATAACAAAAGCTAGAGATGAACGAAGAACCTCATTATCTGAACCTGCAAGACTTGAAAAGCTAGAAAATGAAGCAATAACAAGTGGAATTGATGCACTCTATGCTAGAGACTTTGCTAAGGCAAAATTAAAGAAAGAACAAAGAGAGGGTCTTGCTCCAAGTGTTCAAGAAGCTATTGATTTCCAAAACCTTACACCTGATCAAAAAGGTTTATTTCAATCTATACAAATTCTTAAAAAACCACCTGCTGCAGTTACTAATGTAAATGTAAATAATTTAGAAAAATCTGGTCAAGCTGAACTGGCTAAGTTATTACCTGATTTATATAATCAATCAAATTCTGCAGCAACTCAACTAAGTGATATTCCAAGATATAGAGATGCACTAGACAAAGCGATTGTTGGGCCATTGGCAGATCAACGTCTATCAATGGCAAAAGTAGCACAAGCTATAGGATTTCAAGGAAATAAACAGGGTATAGAAGCATCAAGAACCTTAATTCAAGGTCTTTCTGAAATGACATTAAACTCTCGTTCACTTTTACAAGGGCAAGGTGCAATTACTGGGCCAGAACAAGATTTATTAGCTAAAGCAAAATCAGGTGAAGTTAATTTTACAAAAGACGAATTAAGGATTATTTTTGATGTGGCAGAACGTGCATCAAGAGAACAATACAAAAAAAGTACTAATTTATTAAAATCTGCTGCAAAAGATAGTCCTACTGCACAAATGTTTTTAGATAATGTCGTACCATTGCAAGCACCTAAATCAGCAAACAGCGTTATAGTTAATGGACAAACTTTTACTAGACCAGCAAACTTTACTGATGCTCAATGGGAATCATATAAGCAATCACAGGGGATAAGATGAGTCCTGAAGAATGGTTAGCAAGTCAGCCTAAATCTGCTCCAGTAGCAAATCAACCTATGTCTCCTGAGGAATTTATTGCAGGGCAACAAAAGCCAGAGATGGGTTTCTTTGAAGGCATGGTAGAGCAAGTAACAGGAAGGCAAAGAGCTACTCCTGAGACACAGACTTTGCCTGAATGGACATCTATGCCAGAACTCGGTTCAATGAGTGTGGCATCGTTTAGGACTGCTTTAGGGACACTTTTAAGTAATCCAAAAGAAACAGTACAGATTTTACAAAGCAATTATCCTGATATTGCAGTTCGTCAAGATGAAAAGGGTAATTACATTTTAAAATCTTCTATTGATGCTAAAGAATATGCAATACCACCAGGCTTTACTATAGGGGATATTCCAAGAGCAATCGCTGGATTTGGATTATTTACTCCAGCAGGTAGAGCAACTACAATAGGTGGTGCAATGTTGAAGGGTGGTGCTACACAAGCAGGTATTGAAACTTCGCAAGCATTGGCTGGTGGTGGTACTGGCATGGAAGAAGTTAAAGAAATCGGTATAGCAACAGCAACTGGGCCATTAGGGCAAGTAATTCAACGAGCAGTTCCTCCAGTTGTATCAGCAGTTAAACAAGGTGTTCAAAGACTTACAACTCCAACTCAAGTTGCGACTAAAGTAGAGCCTACAATGGGTGCAGGATTAGCTGAACCATTACCACCTGCAGGAACACCACCAGTTACTCCACCTGTAACTCCTCCAGTTGGAACAGTTACTATTGAGGGTATTTCTGAACAAGAAATTGGTAATTTAGTAAAAAGAGCATCTGGAACAGGTGCTGGTTCACAAACTGCTAGAGATCAATTAGCTGATTTAGCACAAGTAAATATTGGTGCAAAAGAAGCAGCAGATCGTTTAGGTATTCAATTACCAGCAGATGTTTTTAGTGATAATCCACAGATAAGGGCTGCAGCAGGTTTAACTCGATCAGTCGCTGGTGGTGAAGCTGAAGCTGCATGGAGAACTACAGTTTCAAATGCAGTTGATAAGGCTGATGATGTTATTAAGCAGTTTGATGCTACATTTGTAGAGGGTACGATTGCACCAGGGGTTGTATCGCAAAAGATTAAAGATAGTCTTATTAATCAAAAAAAGGTTTTGGCAGATGAAGCTAAAATTCTTTACGATGGTGCAAATAAACAAATTAAAAAAGAAATGATTGTTGGCTTGCCTAAACTGAGAGAGACTTTAGAGGCAGTTGAAAAAGAAGTAACGAAAGAAGGAATGTCAGCAACCGAAAAGAATTTACTAAAAATGGTTACTGATGGCAAAGCCACATATGGTCAATTAATGCGTGAAAAAAGTCTTATTGGTAAAGCATTAAAAAGAGAAGAATCACCTTATGGAAGCATGGCAGAAGCTGATTTAAAACGCTTATATGCTGCCTTGAGTGAAGATCAACTTACAAATGCTTTTAATGTTGGAGGTGACACTTTAAGAAAAGAATTAAGGGCTGCGAATCTTTTATATACTAAAGAACGTGCATTAGGGCAGAGAATTGTTACTGCTTTTGGTGAGGACATTGAAGGAAGTATTGCCAATAAGATGCGAACAGCTATTACAAGTGCATCAAAAGGTGATACTGGTGACTTTAATCGATTATTAAAGGCTGTACCAGAAGATTTGAGAAAAGAAACTATTGCTACTGCTTTAGCTTCTGTGACCAGATCAACCAGAGGTGCTGAAAAAGGTGGCTTTGGGTTCTCAGAATTTGCAGATATTTATCCTAAACTAAGAGCCAATCCACCTGTATATAAGACGATTGTAGACACTTTAGGCACAGAGTCAGCAGGTGTATTGCGTGATTTATTTGAAGTCTCTAAGCGTCTTACAGATGCTAGAGCCAATGTTTTAACAACAGGAAAAGCAAATCAAGCACTATTGCAAGGAATGCAAGCTGAGAATTTACTTGGAAAACTGATGGAAAGCACTATTGCAAAAGGTACAGTTGTTGCTGCTACTGCAATGGGTGGGCCTGTTCTTGCTGGTGGAACTTCAATGGTTATGACAGCATTAACCCAAGGCAATAAAGATGGAGTAAAGGCTGCAGGTAAGTTATTTGCTGATGAAGGTTTCCAAAATCTTTTAATTGAATCTGCCACTAGAGGAACACCAAGTAAGGCAACTATTACTAAAGCAGCTAATTCGCAATCATTTAAAAGGTTTGCAGATGCAGTTAAACTACCAAAACAAGTAGATCAACGAATACAGTATTTAGAAAGTGCCTTACAATCAGGCAGAAACATTGAGGAGAATCAATAAATGAGCCAATCAGTAGAAGCTCCATATCCAGCATTTGCTGATATTGATGGACAACCTCTTGAAGATGGTTATATTAATATTGGTGCAGTTAATTTAAATCCAATTACAAACCCAATTAATGTATATTGGGATAGTGGATTAACGATTACTGCTGCTCAACCTATAAGAACATCTGGTGGTTATCCTGTTTATCAGGGTACACCAGCTCGTTTTTATGTAAGTGCTGATTATAGTATTCAAGTTAAGGATAAAAAAGGTACAGTAGTTTATACTTCACTTAGTGGAAATTTAGGTTCTGCAAATGTATTAGCAACTAATGCAACTGGAACTGGTACACAAACAATATTTACTGTAAGTTCTGATCCAAGTGCTATTTATATAAATGGTGTTTATCAGAATCAAAATACTTACAGTTTTACCAATGGTAGTGTAACATTTAGTGAAGCACCACCACTTACATCGATTATCGAATTTGTCTTTGGTTAAGGAAAATTATGTTAAAAACAATATCATCCATTACAAACGCACTAGGTGCTTTGAACTATAAAGGCACATGGAATGCCTTAACAAACAGTCCGACATTAGCTGATGGAACTGGTGCAAAAGGTGACTATTATGTTACCAGTACAGCAGGAACACAGACTTTTGGTGGCTTGTTATTATTCTTTGGCATAGGTGATTGGATAGTTTATAACGGTGCAGTCTGGCAACGAGTTGAAGGTGGCTCGGATGGTAATTTTGCTAATATAACTCTTAATTCTACCGATGCTGGTGCTAGTGCAGCTCCTTTATTAGACTTATATAGAGATTCAGCAACTCCAGCAGCTTCAGATACTCTTGGCGAAATTGAGTTTAATGGTGAAGATTCAGCAGGTAATAAGCAACAATATGCACTTATTCATGCTTCAATTCTAAGTCCAACTTCAGGTGCTGAACAAGGACAGCTTCATTTTGAAACTGCAACTGGTGGTGCATCTACTGAAAAGATGATTATTGGTACATCTAACTTAGTCATTAATGAGATTGGTGCTATTTATAATGTAAGAATAGAAGGTGATACAGATGCCAATTTATTCTATACAGATGCCACAAATAGTCGAGTTGGTGTGGGATTAATAAATCCTACTGAAAAATTAGAAGTTACAGGCAATATTAAACTATCAGGCAATGTAGTTATTGCAAATGGACAAGGTATTGACTTTTCTGCAACATCAGGCACAGGCACAAGCGAATTGTTCAATGATTATGAAGAAGGTACTTTTACACCAACTATTGTAGGAAGTACAACCGCAGGAACAGGAACGTACAATACTCAAATTGGAACATACACAAAAATAGGAAACCGTGTTTTTTTTCAAATTCGTTTAGATTGGACTGCACATACAGGAACAGGATTTACTCAAATCGCAGGATATCCTTTTACTAGTAGCGCAACTTCTTATGGTTCTTTTGCATATCGTTTAGACAGCGGTATTATAGTGCCTGCAGGGAGTGCTCCAATGTGTGCCTTTTTATCGGTTTCTGCTACACAAGGATTTTTAATACAATACGAACTTGCAACAGGAAATTCAGGTGTTATAGCAATAACTAATACTGGTTCAGTTACTGTAAATGGTCAATATGTTGTTGCTTAAAATAAAGTAAGGAAAGATTATGTCTTTAACTAAAGTTACATATTCAATGATTGATGGGCAGTATTTAAGTGCTACTGACTTTGGTGCAACTGGAGATGGCATTACAGACGATACATCTGCTTTAAATGCAGCTTATGCTGCTGCTGCAACATCAAAACAAAATTTATATATTCCAGCAGGTAATTATCTTTTTACTTCCCAATTAGTTTGGGATAAAAATGTAAGTGTTTTTGGGCAACGAGAATTTACAAATTTAAATAAACAAGGTAATTTTGATGGTGTTTTAATAACTGCTTCTGCTGCTGGATGTACATTTGACTCCTTTAATGTTAAGGGTTTAGCAGGGAATGGTAAAAGTGGTATTGTTATTCGGGGTGTTTCATATATAAATGTTCAAAATATAGGTTCTTTTTCTCATGCCTTGGATGGTATTTACATCGACAACACATTAGCAACTGGAACTAACGGAACTTTCAAAGCAAATTTTGTAAATATTATTTGTTCAGCCAATGGTAGAGATGGAATTGGAATTGACGGTACAGGCCCAGGCACTTTAGGTGCTCCAGATAACGTCTGTAACGTCTGTGTTTTTAATGATATTAATCTTACTGGAAATGCAGGTTACGGATTTAAACAATATGGTAATGCCCAAGCTGGATATCATGTTGGTGTAAATGTGGGTTGCGAAAACAATACTATAGGTGGAATGTTAATTGAAGGTATAGCAAATTTTATATCTACTTATGTTGAAGCAAATGGTTCTGCTGGTTTAAATTTAGGATCAACATCTGTAAGAAATATAATTGTTTTACAAAATGAAGATGCTAATACTTACAGGGATGTTGGAACAAATAATCTAATTATGGGTGGTGGTTTGCCTGGCATTAGAACTAGTAATATTAGCGCACCGTTAAATCCAGAAAATGTTGTTGGTCGTGATTTAGTTCTTGGTGGTGCTTCTAGTTCTTCAACATCAGCAGCCTTAAAAGGCGGTGATTTATATCTTTTTGGTGGCAATGCAGCTGGCCCTGTAGGCAGTTCTGCAGGCGGTCAATTGCGTTTGCAAGGTGGAACTGGAATTGGTGGCGATCCTTATGGCCCTGTTGTCGTTCAACCAGTTGGTGGTGGGGTTGTAATCGGTTCTGAAAATTCAGGCAGTACAAGTGTTTTAGTAAAATTTGATAGCACAACTCGTGCAGTTCAATATGCTGGTATAACTACAACACAAAGAAATGCTTTAACACCATTGGCAGGTATGGTTATTTTTAATTCATCAACAAGCAAATTACAGGTTTATGATGGTGCAAATTGGGTTGATTTACATTAGTTTATTTTTAATTGGAGATTAAAATGGGTTTAGAAAAAATTGAAGTCGTAGATAAAATCGAAGTAGTCGAAAATGGTTGTGTACAAGTACGCACAAAGACTGCAATTATGGAAGATGGAAAAGAAATTAGTAGTTCGTTTCATCGTCATACTGTTGCCCCTGGTGATGACTATAGTGCTGAACAAGATCGTGTAAAAGCTATTTGTAATGCTACACATACTGAATCTGTGATTGCACAATACATAGCTGCACAAGAAAGGATTTAATCATGGCACAGAATAGTCAAATTGCATTTGCACCATTAGGCGAAACGGTAGTAGTTGCTGCTGCTGCTTCTGCACCAACTGGAGTGCAAGCATTAGTTGATGCAAGGTTCGATGCACAATCAACAGGACAATATCGAATTATTAATTCAAGTTCTAATATTGTATTTTTAGGAGTAGGTTCAACTGCTGCACTTGCTACTGCTAATGCTGTTGCACCGGTAGCTGGTGATCCAAGTCCTGCGATTGTATTAGTGCCTGGTGCTGTTGAAGTCTTACGATTTACTAGAGAAGCCTATTTTAGTGGATTAGCTACAAGTGCATCTACTGTATACATCGTTCAAGGCGAAGGTATGTAATGGAAGCAGAAAACGATAAGCGTATATCGGTTCATGAGGCGATATGTGCTGAAAGATACCAGAGAATAGAGGAATCTTTCGAACGAGGCTCTAAGCGTATGGCTCGTATTGAATATATGCTTTATGCACTTATTGTTATTACATTTTTTGGCAAAGATAATTTTATGGAACTTGTACAAGCAGTAGTAATTAAATAATGGATACAGTAGACATCCTAGCAAAGATATGGCCTTTGTTAGTAGGGTTTGTTACTCTAGTTATTGTCCTTGCCAAAATGGATAATAAAGTGTCTGTTCTTGAAGAAAAAGTTAAGACTCTGTTTGAACTTTGGAATAAGAAATGATGCCAGAAGGATTCCTGATTGAAAAACTAGCACCTGCACTTGGTGGATTATTTGGTGGATTAAGTCTAGCAATGTTCTGGACTCCTGAAAAACTACAAGAAAAAGGTAAGGTTGCATCTGTCTTTATTGCCGGTGGTATATCTGCAATGGCAGGCTTTGCATTTACAGGAATAGCTGCAGAAAAGTTAGGTATTAGTTCTGAGAAATTAGATGTGTTAATTGGATTAGCATGGGTGCTTGGAATGTGTAGCGTAGCTGTCATTAATTGGGTATCTAATTACATGGTCAAGCGTGAACACATGGACATTGGTGAAGTGGCAGACGAAATTAAGCATAAAAGAGCAAAGAAATGACATTAATTCATTGGCTCATGTCTATCTTGGTAATTGAACTGATTGCAGTCTTTACAGTAGCTTTTTTAGCGTTTAGTGGATTCTTTACTGATATGCGTATGCTATCTAAAATTGGCATATTTGTAATGACTACTGGTTTAATGGTACAAGTTATGAGGTCACTACATTTCTTTGAGTATGGTGCGTATCCTATAGATACTTTGTTTCCTCTGTGGATAACTAAGGATATTGGTGCATCTATTATTATTTTTGACTTAGCATTGCTTCATTTTAGAAAGGCTAAAGAATGTTAGGACTTGATGCAATACTAAATATCGGTGGTAAGTTAATTGATAAGTTGATACCAGACCCAGAGGCTAAAGCCAAAGCACAGTTAGAATTGGCTACACTAGCCCAAAACGGTGAGCTGGCTCAACTACAAGCAGATGTAAGCGAACAGCAAGAACTGACTAAGCGTGTTCAAGCAGATATGATGTCAGACTCTTGGTTATCTAAGAACATACGCCCTATGACCCTTATATTCATTCTGGTAACATATACAGTATTTGGGTTGATGAGTGCTTGGGATATTGAAGTTAATAATAATTATGTGGAGCTGCTAGGCCAATGGGGCATGTTAATTATGAGCTTTTACTTTGGTGGTAGGACACTGGAGAAGGTTATGGAGATGAAGAAAAATGCTAAGTAATTGGGATAAATCTTTTACTATGGTTGTAGCCCATGAGGGCGGATTCACTAATGACCAACGTGATAAAGGTAATCATTTACCTGATGGCCGTGAAGGTTGCACCATGTGGGGTTGTACTCAAGCTAACTGGGAAAAATATATCGGGCACACTGTTACTCAGGATGATATGAAAGCGTTAAAGAAAGAAGATGTTAAACCACTATACAAGAAAAATTATTGGGATGCCGTTCGAGGTGATGATTTACCTAATGGTGTGGATTATGCCGTGTTTGATTTTGCTATTAATGCTGGACCAGCCGCTGCTCGTAAAATGATACAGAAAGCGCTAAGAGTAACTCCAGATGGTATATTTGGACCAGCAACTATAAAGGCAATCCAAGAAGCTAACGGCTTAGACTTGCTCAAAAAGTTTAGTAATAACAAAGAAGAGTTTTACAAGTCACTGGATAACTTCCCAACATATGGTAAAGGATGGCTCAAGCGTGTAGCCGATGTCGAAACTGTTGCATTAACCATGATTGGCTAATTACCAGAACCAGTTTTTAAATAACATCCACCAAGAAACCTCTTTTTTAAGGAGTGCTTCTTGGAGATTAAGCATATCTCGATCATTCTCAAAATATGCTCGTGGTTGGCAATTAATCCCTATCTGAACACCTGTTCGAGTTGTGTATGGAGTCATGGTTTGGATACCAATCTATACATTTTGAACTTCCTACTTTCATGCCATCTATCTTCAATAATGTAACCCTTGGCTCGAAGTTCTCCAACTCTGGTTGATAGTTTCATCGTTCCAGCTTTGTGAAGTGCATCCAAAGGGCTAATCCATTTACTAAGTGCAATAACAATCAATTCGTATTGGCTCATCATGTTCTCCTTAAAATGGGATAATTTTCGTTCTGTAAACATTGCAATTCTTGATTAATTTCTTTATGTCTTTGTTTATGACAAGGTTGGCAAAACCATATAACATCTAAAGGCTTATCGTAATCTTCATGGTGAGCAAGACTAATTTTATTGCCACATTTAATACAAGGGTTCTTACTTAATAACCCAGATTTAATTGCTCTTGATACTGCGTTATGGCACATTTGTCTGCGTTTATCTTTAACTCTCCAAAGCATATTATTTATAACATTGGCTTTTTTCCTTTCAGGATTTTTTGATCTTTCTTTGTCATATTCCCTAATTTTTTTTAAATTATTTGCTCTATGTTGCAGAACATCTAACTTGGCACATTCTTTGCATTTTCCTAAATAACCATCAGCCATTGCTGAATGTTTATAAAAATCAACCAATGGTTTATTAAGATTGCATTTAAAACAAGTTTTCATAATTACTCTCCTAGAAGGGTGCATCGTCTTGTATATCATTTAAACTTTTAGGAAATGCGTCTTTAATAGGCTCAGGATCGTTTAAATAAGCAATTAGACAACCATCTTTTAAACTAAGTAATGGAATAGTCTCTAGCTTTAGCATGAGGCCATTCTTAGTCTCTAGGATGATTCCTATTGATTGATACTTTTTCTTTGCCTTACCATCTTTATCTTGGTACTCACTAACTGCTGCCTTAACATAATATTTGATTCCCATTTCATTCACCTTTCATTAAACTTGCTTCAACTTCTACTTCATTCAAGAACTTCAAAACTTCTTCTTCCATCTTCTTAATAAATTCTTCTTCTCTTAATACTTCTTCAATATACAACTGTGATCGAGCTGGCATCCTTGGGTCAAATGATACAAACCAGACTGATTTAGCACCGGTACAACTCATTTGTGCTTGGATTTGGGTATAGTATTTTGATGGGCAACCATCCTTAAAATATGACCAATGTACTGCTGATTGATATGGACACTTCAATTCGAGCAAAGAATCACCAATAATGCCATCAGGTGAGCATCCAAAATCTTTAATCGTAGGATGATCGACAAATGCAACTTGATCTACAAAGACTTGATGAGCAACCTCAAACGCTGTTCTAGCAGTTTGTTCGTTATCCGTACCCCATTGCATAGCATCATTGGTATATGAGGCTTCTATAACCCCTGTTACCCTTTGTAAGGCCAACTCTATTAAATAATTGCCTCGTGATGCTGATACACCTGTTTTAGTTTTAGCCATGACATCGGCAACTCTACTAGCTGTAACTTTTCCAAGCCTAAGTTGTAGCCATGCTTCCGAGCCTTGTTCTATTTCTTTATATATCATTTTTCGCTTTCTTTAAAATTGCTCTTGCAAATTCAATTACCCCAGTTTGCCAATCCATATCTAAATGTTTTTCAGATAATTCATTTATTTCCTCATCGGTTAGTTCTTTTGCTGACGAACAACAACATTGACTAGGTATTCTGTGGCATTTGCTACAAAAAATATTTTGGTTCATTTCTCACTCGCTTTCTGTAATATTTCTCTTGCAAATGTATAAATATCACAATTTTTAGGTGCTAAATGTTCTTTACAAACGGATGCAATTTCCCTATCTGTTAGTTCATGCATTGCATACAAAGGTGTTAATTTAATCATTGAATCAGGAGGTGATTCTTTAAACAATATGCCACCTTCTGATATATAAGCTATTGGTTTCATCTGTCGTTCCTCTCTTGTTTAGCAGCGATACACATTTCAGCAAATCTTTTAGGAATGTCTGGATGCCAACCTCCCATTAACATTGCACAATTTACTTCTGATTTTCTACCTAATTCAGTCAAATAAATGACAAATCCACACAGTAGAATACCTATTACTATTGACCAAAAGAACTCTCGACTCATAACACATCCTC
>Ga0247723_1002039_pt1 | contig 11174 bp, 20 predicted proteins | sample MSEWelMarce5H_FC_FD_189079 | JGI IMG/M metagenome (GOLD analysis project Ga0247723, IMG submission 189079) | Subsurface sediment microbial communities from gas well in West Virginia, United States - MSEEL Well Study Marcellus 5H_FC | ecosystem: Environmental > Terrestrial > Deep subsurface >...
TACTAATAAAGAATTTCGCGTTATTTCATTTTACAAATCAATGAAAGATGCAAATTTGCGAGTTAATGAAAATTGGAAAATTAAATCAGTGGAGGTAATGAAATGCTTACAGAATTAGATGACCTGCTAGTTTGCCTGGCAGCGTACCAAGAGGATGAGGCAGACACGATCTGGTTAGAAGCAAAAGCAGCAAGCGAATCATTCAATAACGCAAAATTCGATAAATGGTTTTTTGGAGGAATGAAAAGTGACTTACTCTGAAGGAATTGAGGCAGGAATAAAGATAGCTCTGGATCAGATCAATGAGGAGCTAGGCACTGAGTTTAATCATCTAGGACAATTCATCAATCACTTGTGGGATGTCCAGCGTAAAGCAACCACAATCGGCGTACCTTATACAACTGCTAACTTTATGAAGATGAAAGAAGAAAACCAATGAAACTTTTAGCTACCGATGATTGGCTTGCAAGACACCCTAAAGTCATTGCTATCATATTGTTTTCAGGATATATTTTGGCTTCATGGTTGACGTAGGAAAATAAATGGATGACTTTAAATCAATCTTAGACGCAAGGTTCAAGTATGTGCCAGCAGGTAAAACTGATCTTGAGAAAACTTTTAACCGTATTAGAAAGGAGCAAGCAAAAGCAAAGGAAATTCAAACTCTATCGGAAGTTCGGACATTCAATAATGTCATCGTTAAAAAATTCAAATAAAGGTAAATAATCATGCGCCAGCAACAGGAACAAGAAGAACAGCAACAATGGCTAGTCTACGAAAAACTGCAAAAAGCCCGTATTAAATTGCAGCACACAGAGCTAAAGAAGTCAGGCCACAACAAGTTTGCAGGATATAAATACTTTGAGCTTGGCGACTTCTTGCCAGCAATACAGTCAATTTTCTTTGAGTTAAAGCTATGCCCTGTCGTGTCGTTTGGCACTGAGCTGGCTACCTTACGCATCATTGATACTGAGAATGGTGGTTGCGTGACGTTTACTAGCCCAATGGCAGAAGCGCAGCTTAAAGGTTGCCACCCTATCCAGAATCTAGGGGCTGTAGAGACCTATAGCCGCCGTTACTTATACGTCACAGCACTTGAGATAGTAGAACACGATGCAATCGATTCTAGCGAGCCTACAGAGGCTAGACCTGCTAAACCTAAATCAGCGAAATCAGTTGCTGCTGATGTATTTGATGCGTTACCACTTGAAGAGCAAGAAATATTACGAAATGCGGCAATGCCAGCCCTTTCAATGCTTGCAAAAGATGACTTAGCAGGCGCAGTAGATTGGATTGTAGAGTTAGGTTTAGATGCAGATGACAAAGTAGCTTTTTGGTCTTTATTTACCTCAAAGCAACGCAGTTCAATAACAGAGTTTATTTCAAAATAAAGGTAAATCATGGCATACGATCCAAAACCAGGTAGTTTCTCACTTTTCAAGAATCAACAAAAGCAATCAGACAATCATCCTGATTACTCAGGCGATGGCAAAGACTTAAACGGTAACGCAGTCTATGTATCAGCTTGGCTAAAAGAAGGCAAATCCGGCAAGTTTATGAGCTGCTCATTTAAGTTGAAGGAAACAAAGCCAGCAGTAAAACAGGAAAAGTTTACGGATGATAGTTTAGATTCTATCCCTTTTTAGAGTTTGCACGCCTAGCCGGTAGTGGCGGGTAACACCGGCAGCAGGGGCCAAGTTCTCCTTCAGTTTCATCGAATTGGTGACCCTGCACTAAATATTTAAGTGGAATATTCCAAAATAATTGAGAATATTCCTCCCTTCAAAGGATAAAAATGGAATTGTTAGACTATTTGATTAAAAATCACGGTTTCAAGAATGATCGAGCTATTGCCCTACATATGGGTATCGGTATCTCTACCCTGTCAAAGATTCGCAATAAGAAGATAGTCCCGTCAGCAGAGATCATCCTGCGAGTGCATGAGACTTTTGGTATTGATGTCAAAAAGATCAGACAGCTATGCGCTGGGGAATGATCTTAATCGTAGTTGTAGCGTCTATACCTGGCATTGGATTAGGTGTCATGAACAGACTGCAACACGAATATCACCGTGGATTTACTGAAGGAGTAGCGTCAGTCACATCGCCAGACATTGACAAGCAATGTGTAGGCTGGATGTTCGAGTCTAACTTTAAAGACGCAAAGAAAAGGATATGCAAATAATGTGGACATCACTAGAGCTTGACGTTATCCGATGGGCAGAAGCTCGCGGAATCATTCCCAATGCTGAAGCCAGCACTCAACTCATGAAAACTGTGAGTGAGCTAGGTGAGCTATGCGACGCTGAGATTAAAGACGATATATTAGCAATCAGAGATGGTGTCGGAGATGTACTGATAACGCTAATAATCTACTGCGCCATCAAAGACATATCTATTGTTGACTGCTTGCAAGATGCCTATGCAGAAATTAAAGACCGTAAAGGATTCTTAAATTTCAATGGAGTATTCGTCAAAGATGAGTGAAATGAAATACAACACAAAGCCATCAGAAGTAAGAATGGCTAAGTTGCTCAAAATCCTTGAGACACCATCAACATACACGGAGATAGAAAAGCAGTTCTTTATCTCTAATAAGTGGATGAAAGGCTATATCAAGCATTTACGCAAGATCAAGCTCGTCTACATTGATAGCTGGATAAAAGAGCAGAAAGAGATAAAAGAAGTCTATGTGCCTATTTTTTGTATAGGCAACTACAGCGATGCAGCTAGACCTGCGCCATTGTCATCAAAAGAAAGAGCGCAAATAGCACGTAATAGACTTAACCAGGATATAGACAAGAAAGACCTATTCTTAGCTAAACGCAGGGCTAAACTCCAACCAGTTAAGGCTGATTGGACATCGAGCTGGATTAAACCGCGATCACCTGCCCTCGAAAACACACAAGACCTTTATCCTCATCAATGACTTCTAACATCTCCGGAGGCAGTAACTTGCCTTCGTAGAATGTCAGCACCACAAAGCCGCTTCTGTGGTTTCTAGTACCGTCCTCTGTATATTCAAATTGAGCGCCCCATACATCGGCTAAAGAGCCTGTATCAACACCGTAGCGAGTACCTGTCAGATCAGTCCAAGGCGTTACTTTGAGAGAGTGTAGATGACCGTTGACCGTAGATACACCAGACCGGAGAACAGCGTTATAAGCAGCATGGATTCCGTTATAGTTGCGATGCTTGATTTGAGTGTGGTCATTTACCATCACCGAAGTAGAAAACTTCCAACGTGGGAAGTGATCTGTCAAATTCATGCCGTGGATGCCCTCAAACTCAGGAGCCTGTGAGGACAGTCTGCTATTCCAACGGATGTCGTGATTACCCCAAGTCCAGTGTAGCTTGGCATTGCCAGCAGCGTCCTCGATCTCACAGATACGATCTCTGCAAGCCTCTAGCTCTTGTTTAACGCTTGGTCTGGCTTCCCAACCTGTTCGTGGATGACGAGAGATATTAGCCCCGTCAAACGCATCACCGTTCATGATGACCATCTTAGGGTTTAGCTCTTTAACAGCCACTACAAAGGCCCTGTGAGCTGTGGAGATGATGCCAGGCCAATAATGAGCATCTGAGCCAACGATAACAACGCCTGATTCCAATCCAACATTAACTCTAACGCCGTTAGCTGGCAAAGTTACATTGAAATCAGGGCTGTTTTTAGCAGTAGCAAGCAACTGGACACCTTGCCGCTTTTCGATGTTTCTACGCTTGCGATTAACAAATCTGTGGTTAATGCCTAGAATCTCAGCTACTTTAGTAACTGAGCCGCATGAGTTCCATGCCGCTATGAACTCCTCATCTGTTACTGGGTGAGTCATTATGACACCTGCCTTTTAAATTCACCGCACCATTCGTTAATCCCAGTAATCGGGAATAAACTCTCGAAATCATCGTCGCCAAGAAAGAACATAGATGGAGGATAGCGTCTGCAAAGCCCAACTTCATCGTTCTTCTCACGATCAAAGAAAGCGCATGATTGGCACATCGGCATACAATCAGCAGGTATCTTTTTAGTAACCATTATACGCACTTTACTTTCTCTAGTTTCTCAAGTTTATCTTGTAACTCTTTGATTTTACTATTAGCGTAGTCAATGCGTATTTCAAGCTGATTAAATTGCTCAATGGTTCTATAGACTTCTTCTTGAGATAGAAGCAAATTACCGTCTGCGTCTTGTGTTGCCGAATATACCGAAACTGATATAACTAACAAAAGACCTACAATAATTTGTTTCATGATAACTCCTAAGATAAGTAGATTTTCATTTCGTCTTTGCGTCTGTTTACCAACCCTTTTAGAACCTTACCGCCACCTTTTGTGTATTTCAGAAACTCAGCAGCAGCACCATCAAAGTCACCACGGTTGTGTTTTTGGCGCAACGTACTCCGCTGTAAAGTACCTAAACCGACATTAAAACTAAAACTGACCAAAGAATCGAATTGCCCTTGAGTAAGAGAATTAGGGCAATAACGTAGTACACCTCGCTCAAAACGCTGCAAGTCTGCTTTAAGAATCGCATCTACCTCATCCTTCGTAAATTGTCTAAAGTCCTCAACACGCAGCCCTATAGAGCCTCTATCTGCCACTGGCAATAGTCCCTGTTTGGGATACAAAACATGACCAACGCCAACAGTCCATAAACCAGCAGGGCAAAGATATGGCTTATATCTAACACCCTCATGGTGGATTATGGTTTTAAGTGCCTTGTCGCTTACTTTCATTTCTTGCTAAATGCCTGTGTGCCAAACCAGAAACTTATAACAGAAGCCCAAATTGTTTGCGTATCGTCATCCCAAACCAGCGCCATCATCTCTTTGAATGGAGCATCTTGCGTCCAGGCATACCAAACACCAGCAATGTCAATAGCAACTAGCAATAAAAATAGACCGTAAGTAATCGTAGGACGTACCATAGCCCGAGCATTAACAACCCACTGACTAGCACCTTTACCAATCTCGATGTCGTGAGAATACAACGCTATGCGCTCATCTGCTTGCGTCTGGATGCCGATCTGCTCAGTCTTAATATCTTCAATGTGCGCTTGAGCCTCAAAGCCCTTATTAGCCATTTCTAGCTGCTGCGCCATCTGTAATTGAGCAAGTGCTAACTCATGCTTCTTATCTTGCTTGTCTTGAAAGAAGTCCAGTAACTTAGGTAAGCCACCAGATAAGAAAGAGATTAGCGTAGTAATTAATGTCATCATTAGTCTTTACCCCCGTTTTTAAACATCCACCATATTGCATACATTACGAAACTACTAATAGAAACGCCTAGCACTACAGCTAACCATTCCTGAATATTCTGTATTTTTTGCTCTTTCTTGCGACGTATTTCAGCTAGACGCATACGCTCCTCGCGTTCAGCATCTTCGATCTCTTGTTTACGTTCTAGGATAATTGCATCTCGACGATGACACATCTCGTCGTATAGACCTGATTCCTGGCTACCGTAGATTAGAGCCTCTTTAAGCTCTTTTTCTAGCCGGATCATCTCTCTATGTGCAAAGGTAGCTTCTAACGCCTCTGCGGTAGCACTACGCTGCGGAGAACCGCTTTTAACGGCCTCTAGCTTCTGTTTCTTTTGCTCGATGACAGCAAGCTCTACTTCTGTTTGCTTATCGAAAAAGGTAGCTATGTCGTGATAGCAGTCTTGGATTTCGTGACCTAAAGAGATTAGCTCTTTAACTCCGGCAACAGCAGTTTTAGCAATGGCAACTGCTGCGCCGATAGTTAGCGGGTCGATTTTAATCTCCGAATAGTTTTTTAACGCTCATAGTAATGATCGAACCTAGTGCGCCAGCAGCAAAGATGATTGTGTATAGACCACCCTTACCTTGGTTAAGCATAGCAGTGACATCAGCCATCTCTTTGCGGAGTAAATGTATCTCAGCAGTTAATGTCTTAACATCTGCTTGCAATGCGCCGAATTCCTGTGGATTGATGTCTGACATAGTAATTACCAGCTATAAACGCGACAATAACCAGCGCCACCAGCGCCACCAGCACCGCTATTTCCACTTGCGCTACCATTACCACCACCACCGCCACCACCAGCACCAAATGTACCACCTGCCCCACCAGCGCCGCCATTGCCAGTGCTATTAGAGCCACCACCACCGCCAGCATTTCTACCTACACCTGCCCCACCAGCGCCGCCACCACTTGTACCACCTGCGCCACCACTACCACCTGCGCCTGGTACAGTTCCACCAGCACCACCAGCATTTGATGAACCACCACCACCGCCACCACCGCCTGGGCCACCTTGGAAAGATGCACCACCTGCACCGCCGCCGGTATAACCACCAGTACCACCACCACCACCGCCATATGCTGAAACTGAGCCAGCAAGACCACCACCAAATTGACCGCTACCACCAACTCCAGATGTTGGTTCTCCGGCAGTGCTAGACGATCCTGCACTTAAAGCCCCTCCGCCACCAGCACCTGCTGTTGTAGTAGCACCAGCACCATCAACTCCACCACTACCACCACCACCACCATATGAAGTTAAGTAAGAGCCAAAAGTAGAATTAACTCCAGCACTACCAGCATTTCCTGATGTATTTGCTGTTGTTTGTGCAGCACCACCAGCACCACCTGTTCCAATAGTTACAGATACTGTTGACAATAAATCAGATGCAAGAAAAGTTTTAGTAACGTAAGCGCCACCACCACCGCCAGCACCACCATCTCCGTTAGTATCGCCTTTTCTACCGCTACCACCACCACCACCGCCAGCCCATAATTCAACCGTTACAAATACATCTGTGGCTTTCTTAGTCCATGTGCCATTAGATGAGAATACAGTTGCAGCACCAGTTACAGAAGCCTCTGTGTAACCAAGATTACCTGATCCATCAGTAGTAAGTAACTGACCTGCTGTGCCTATGGTTGTAGGCAGCGTCATCGTATAGTTTGCAGCTAACGTAGTAGGTGCTTGCAATGCAACATAGTTAGATGAGTCAGCATCCGATAGTCTGACATCACCTTGAGCCAAAACAGTAAGATTACCGCCAACAGTAAAGCTATCGCCATCTGTACCTGACTGCTGGTTCTTGAGCTGCGACATAAGCTCACGGATAGCGTTATTAATGCCACTAGGAGCGCAACCTTCCGCGATGTTAATACTGTCAATGTCAGTATTTAGCGCTGGATCGGTATTGAATTCACTAATCTTTGTCTTTGCCATTATTGACCACCATAAATTTGTTGGAGTTCTTCAGAGCTAATCTGTGGAGAAAGCAAACCACGAGTTGCGGTAATAGCAGGATATGGTGAGGCTGGTGGCTTAGTCATTACACCGGAGCGCATCATGTTAGCTAAATCCTCAACACTTCCTTGTCTCATTTTAGTCGCTGCTATTCTTGATAAAGTAGCACCAGCAGCTATTGGCAGACCGATAGTAGGCTCGTACATTGCTGCGCCACCAGAAAAAGCACCACTAACAGGGCCAGTAGGTGCAAATCTACCAAAGAATTTAAGAAGGTTTTGAGTATTGCCACCTTTAGCAGCAGCCTTAATTGCATCTCTTTCACCAGCAGTAAACAAGCGCATCTTCTTATCGTTTTTAGCTAACTGGCGTAATTGCTGTGCAAGTGAATTCTCAGCACCAGATGCCGTAAACTTACTCACATCTAATTGAGCGTTCTCAAGCATCTTTTCAAATACTTCGCCCTTCATTAGCTTTGAGTATTCACCTCGTGCTTGTTTCCATGCTTCAGCGCCACTTTTAGCGTCACCAGACATAACATCTTTATCAGGCGCATTTAATACATAATCATCAAACTTGTCTTTTAAGATAGTGGCAATGCGCTTTTCAGCAGGATCAATACTAGCCTGTGCATTTGTAATGATCTTACGTAAAGCCTGTAACTCCACAAAATCCTTTGGTCTAGGATTAAGTGTCAATTCTCTGATAGCCGATTCAACTTTAGGATAAGCGGTAGGCGTGTAACCTTCATTACGAAGATCAACAGATATATCGCCCATTTGCTTGTTAAACCTAAATGGATTTAGAGCAATGCCAGATTGTTCGGCGCGTCTAAATGCGGCATTAGATTGAACTGCTAGTTGCTCTCTCGATACACCGCCAGGAACCTTTACACCGACACCAAATGGAGCGCCTACAGCCATACCAGCAAGTTGACCCGCAACAGGGCCAAAAGACTCACCAGTAGCTTGAGCAGCCATAGCCGCAGGAGCAGCAGCAGCTAATTGACGTACAGGCTGTTGCGCTAATGTTCCAGCAATATTTCTACCAAGTTCGGTAGTGGCAGTCTTAGCGACGCTTGGCAATGCAGCCAATTGACCAGCAGTGCCAGTTAATGCACCACCAGCAGCTTGAATTGCTCGCTCACTAGTATTTTGTGCAACAGGAAAACCTAATTTTGTAAGCAGTCCTTCAACCGCACCAGACGGTGATGGTATTTGCATATTTTTAGGTAAAACTATATTTGCGCCTTGTGTAGCCATTTCAGCTAATGGCAATGCAAGTCCACCAGCAACCGAACCTATAGGGCCACCAGCTAAGAATCCAGCGCCAGCACCAGCAGCAACAGGCGCTGCGCCTCTAATAGCTAGAGCAGCTCCACGAGTGAAGTCTTGCATTAGGCTAGTTTGCTGTGGCGTAGATACTTTTTGAATAGCCGCAACAATCTGCTCATCTGACATTGAATCAGGGAACTCAACTAATCCTTGGCCTGGGACATCAATGACTTTTGCCATTATTCAAGTCTCCCCGTCGCAGGATTAAATTTCCTTACAGCAGCTGGAGCAGGAGGAGCCTGTTGCTCTAATGAGTAAAAATCAGCAAGTTCAGCAGTATCAGGACGATTACGCAATCTGCCTAAGTTTTTCTCATGCGCTTTAATCTTGAATTGTGATGTTTTCTCAAGAGCATTAAGCAACGACAATACTTCAGGCTGTGTAAATGTCTGCAAATCACCGCCAGCAGCACGCTTAATTAAACTACGCTCATTTTCAGTAATTGCGCCCTGACCCTTCATAGCTTGTGCAGCAGACAATTCAAGACTTGCAAGACCTTGCATAGCAACAGCGGTATTTTTAAGTTTTTCGCTATTATCTTTACCAGTTACACCAAGACTTGTAGCTAATTGATCTACTACTCTAGGAACACTACTCAATGGGCCAGCATATACACCAGCCTGGATTAATGGGCGAATACTTTGAATTGCACCAAGAGTTGATTGAGCGCCTTGAGCCGCAGAATATGTATTGTTTACAGATTCAGCAACACCCTTACCAAACTCAGTACCAAATGCTTTGTTAGCATTAACATTTACATTTGTGCTTGTACTAGGAGTTTTGCTTTTTAAGAAATCTTCATACGTTCCCTTGTATCCTTGCTGTTGTGCAAATTGAAACTCCTCAATACTTGTAGCTACTTTCCCATCTTTACCTGGGCCAGTACCTGAAATTAAACTAATTTCTCCATTTGCATTAAACTGATATTTCCCCGTAGTAGGTAAATCATACTGCTTAACTTCTTCAGGAGTAAGTATTCTTCCTTTTGCTTTATCAGCAGCAGAAGATGCAAACAATACATTACCAGAACGATCAACCAAAGTTGCGTTTTGAGGTACAACTGTAGGCTTATTGGAAGCGGCCTCACGCTCAGAGATAATTCTAAATGCGCCAGCAGGATTAGTATCAAACTCATCAGCAAGATCAGGATACTTTATTTTCATTGCAGCAATACCTGCTTGCTGTCTTTGTTGCAGCATTAGTTGCTGTTGCTGACCATAGTTAGTTATACCTTGCTGGATAGCACCCTGTGAGGCTTGTAATCCACCACCAAGCGCACCAGCGATATTTTGTGCAGCAGTAGTGCCACGCGTACCCATGCCGCCTAGCAAGCCAATAGCAGCGCCTAGCAAGCCTTGTGTATTTGCTCTGCTTTGCAGTGATTTAGCTTCTTCAGCGCCAAGCAATCCACTGTAATAACTAGGCACTGTGCCTAGTATGTTTTGCATAAAACTTGGTGAATTATCTTGTGCCATAGTCTGCCTAGGATCATTTGGTTGACTTTGAGGCGCAGTTGATTGATTCGGAAATTGCGCTGCTAAATCTGGTTTAAATAACCTTGCGAATAAACTTGGCTCTAAATCAGGTCTTTTATCTATTTTTATTGGTTGATATTGTTGATTATTTACATTACCAGAAGAATTAGGTGCGTTATTTTGTTCAATATTTTGTACATTTACAGCATTAACGTCAGGTGGAACACTTGCATCAATTCTTTGTGAAACTGGTGCGCCTGATGAATAGTTTCCAAATTGATTAGTTTGACTAAATAAATATTGTGCTTGTTCTGCTGGAGATAAGCTATCAAATGGTGATTGAGCTGGAACATATTTTTGCAATGCAGATGACCACACTAAAGGATTTTCATGCAATCCTTCCATTCCTCTTTGATAAACTTCTACTCCTAATGGTTTATACGGATCGTAAGCCATAATTATCCTAACAGTGAAGTGCGACGCTGCATCTGCTGTGGATTTTGGCTAAGTAAGCTCATAAAGTCCACTGGAGCGAATTGACCGCTTTGAATTGGTGGTGCTTGCAATACTTGTGGTGGTGGTGGTGGTTGCATCATTCCACCAGCAGCTTGTTTAGCAACGCTAGTTAATGCAGGATTCTCACGCATTAAACCTTGGATGTTTCTGCCAGCACTCATAGCGGATTGAGCAAATGTAGGCGGAGCGCCAGCCATGCCCATTCCTGTGTATGCAGGAGTTCCAGACAATGCTGCTAAATTTGGTGCTGCAAAAATACCAGATGCTGGAGCAGCAACACTAGGAGCAAGAGCAGAAGCCGTTTGGAAAGCAACTGCTGGAGCTACCGCAGCCGCAGCCGCTGGAGCCAAAGCAGCCGCAGCTATTGGAGCAGCAGCGGAGCCAATTAAAGTTCCAGTTGCTGCGCCACCTGCGAGTGAAGCAAGAAAAGCATTACCTGCTATTGCTGGTGCTGCTGCTGACATTGCACCTGCTAATGGGATTGCTGCTGCTGCCATAATAATTCCTTTAACGAATGTAATCTAAGTAGCTACTGCCGCCTGTTGTATTTCTAGCGGCAGCGGCTGCTTTTTCTGCTTCTGTTTGAGGCTCAACATATTCTGTTGTAATGCCACCACGCGAGTAAG
>Ga0247723_1002043_pt1 | contig 11147 bp, 10 predicted proteins | sample MSEWelMarce5H_FC_FD_189079 | JGI IMG/M metagenome (GOLD analysis project Ga0247723, IMG submission 189079) | Subsurface sediment microbial communities from gas well in West Virginia, United States - MSEEL Well Study Marcellus 5H_FC | ecosystem: Environmental > Terrestrial > Deep subsurface >...
ACCCTACACTTTACAGGGGATTAGGTTTCCCCTGTAAAAACAACAACTTACGCTACCAGAGCCACGAATCGATTGAGTAGGACTCGACTAGTCTTCTTGACATTCAAGAATTTGCCAAAGTTTCTTGCAATTGCTTTCGCATTTGCATCGGCATCTACATTCAACTCACCCTCTTCAATTCTAGTAGAGGATTGTGGGATGATAAACAAGTCATCACGACCAGTGTTTTTGATAGATGCAAACCCTTGTGCACGGAAATCTTTTCTCCATGTTTCAATGACTGAGAATTGATCGCCACGGAAAGATGGTAAATTAGCATTCAGAACACCAGATAAATCACGACGAGTGTTACGACAGATATGGAATCCTACCAATGCAATACCATAACGATCTTTCATCATACGCAAAATCATTTCTGCTTGGAAGTTTGAGTAACGACTCATCTCATATGTTTTCTGAGTCACTTCATCACGCATAAGATGTTTGGTTTTGATACGCTTGTATTCACTGCCAATAATTTCAGTTCTAGATTCTTCAAGATAACGATGTCCATAACCACTCAATGATGCACCCTCGCCATCAGTAAGAGTAATGAATGTCATCTTCTCAATAGAATTGTTCTTCATGTAATCACCAATGTTCTGATAACACCAGACCAATGCTTCATTCAATGGTGTTCCACCAGTGCTGTATCCTTCATTCCATTGGAAACGATAATCCAATACACGACGAGCCATGTTATTAAACTCGCTGGTAGTCATTTTGTTGCTAAACAATTCAAGAAGATGGAAACCCTCGATCTTAATGATATCGCCTTGTTCTACCTTTGCGTTGTAAATTTCTTTTAGTTTTTCGCAGTGTGCAGCCCAATCCTCTGCAGCAACTTTATTGGCTTTATCTTTGTATCCATCAGTGAATGCAAAGACACGATATGGAATCTGAACACGATTACAGAACATCGCCAAGTTAATAACTTGTTTCAATGTATCTTGTAAGACTTCACTCATCGAGCCAGACCAATCAACAAGCAGAATCATACCATGATTCTTACCTTTAGGAATTGTTGTGACACGCTTGAACAAATCATCTTGCAATTTGTATGCATAGATTTTTTTCATGTCAAGAGAGCCGATCTTTGATACTTGTGCACGCTTATACAATTGTGCAGACTTTTTCATCTCAAATTCTTTGACAAGATAATTTACAGTACGAATTGATTCTGTCTTGAAGTTATCAAAATCTTTTGATTGCACACCAGAGATGTGTTGCATGTCTTCTTTACTAACATAACGATATCTGCCATCTAGTTCTTCTTCAGCCCAGAGTTCAGGTGATTTAGTTTCATTTAGAATCTGTTTGTACCCAACAATAATATCTTTTGGAGCAGGTTCAAACTTCCAATACTTGTACTCTGTATTTTCGTCTGCGAGATCTTCTAGTTTGCTTTGGAAAGCACGATCTGTTTGAGATTCCAAATCAGGTTCATCATCTTCCTGTTTGCGTTCATCGTTTTGATTCTTTGGTGAAGATGTTGGTTTCAAATCAGGTTCATCGTCTTCCTGTTCATCCCAATCACCATCCATATCCAAATCATCAAAGTCTGCGTAAATTGGATCTTCTTCCTCTTCGTCTTCAATGTCTTGAGGATTTTCTTCTTGCATGCGTTTCTTACGCTCTTCTGATTGTTGTTTAGCATAAGCATAAACATCTTGTGCTAATTGAATAACTTCTTCAACTGTTTCAGTACGCTCTGCACGATTCACAAATACCTTTTCATCAGGTGTGAATGTAACACCACAAGAGAATCCTGCTTTGAAGTATAGATTGATTTTGTCAATCAAGAGAAGATCTGCAAAGTTTTGGACTTGTTTAGTGCCAAAGAAATCACGATCGTTGAGTTGTCGGTATCCTTCATTCATGCGTTTACGCAATCCTGGATACTTGCGTTTGATTAGTTTCTCGATACGAACATCCTCGAGAACATTCATGTAACCCATAATCTTAGGATTTTCCCTAATTGGATCTGTGTATTGGTCTAGCGTATACAATGCGTGACCAACTTCGTGACCAATGAGCATGTCTTCAATTTCGGGAGTCATGTCTTTCCACATCGGAAGAGTCAACACTCGTGACTTGATGTCGAAAGATGCAGTGCGAGTTCTTGCACGAATCACTGAGAGATTTTCAGTGGCAAGAAGTCTTGCGGATAGATCAGATGCTTTCATTTCCATAATATATTTATTCTCCGAATGCCATTTCAAATTCGTGCTGGGTTAGCAGTGTTTCAATTTGTGCACGATTACCTAATTTCACAGGCAAGATTTCTACAATCTCAAGTGCATCTTCGTATCCGTAGTCAGCACACAAACATGCCAATTCAAAGTCATCAAAACCACTCCATTGATTTTCCATAATTTTCTCCATAACGATAGATTGAATTATGGACTAAAATTGAATTAAAGACAACAATTATTTTTACCCCGAATCTACAGGGGTTGGAGGGAGAGTGACTACTTACTAAGTTGCAATAACTGAAAAATCGTTGCGTTTTTCAAACTTAATAACGGATCTAAACTTGTCAAACAGCTGATCACCTTTGTGAGAGATTACAAATATGTTGGTGTTTTCACCGAATGAACCCATCAATGATAGGAAGTAATCTGTTCCTGCCGTATCTAAAGATGAATCAAAGATCTCATCAAGCAGTAGTAGGTTTGTATTGACAGAGTTTTTCATCTTGGCAATCTGTCGCCATGTGAATAGAATTGATAAGTCAATACGCATCTTCTCACCTTCAGAGAAAGAAGCATATGTAAAGTCATCACGATGTCTTGACTTAACAATCTCATTGAATGCTTCATCTAACTCGAAATGAATATACGCATCCATGGCATTTAAATACTTGTTGATGAGTTTATTCATTACAGGTAAATACTCACGAATAATTGCTGTCTTAATTCCAGTGTCTTTTAAAAGAATCGAAGCAACTTCTTCTAGATTTCTTTGTTCTTGTAAAGATGTTTTGGTACTAATTTTAGTAATGGCATCAGTAGCAAGTTCTTTTAACTTACGCTTCTCTTCATCGATATTTGTCGTATCAGTTTTTGTGCTTTCAACTTCAGCCTGCATTTCTTTAATCTGTTTATTGAGCAAGGTGATTGTTGAATTTCTTGTAGATAGTTCAATATTCTTATCGGTAATCTGCGATTGTACTTCATTGATTCGAGATAACTTTTCATTAAGATTAGAGAGGACAGTTTCAAGTTCACCAATCTTTGTGTTGTTGTCCAACATTTTTGCATTAAGGTCTTTGATAATCGTCTCTTTGTATTCCTCTGCGATATCTTGGTTACAGCTTGGACATACATGGTGCTCACTAAAGAACTCTGTGTTATGCTCGCAAGTTTCGATTTTTTGAAGCAACTTTGATTTGATTGATTTGGCTTTCTCAATTCCTTCAGTAACATCTTCCTTATCATTGATGCTTGCTTTAAGAGTATCGATCTGCGAAATGATAAGTTCGATCTCGCTCTCGACAGATAGAATCTCAGCAGAGTTTGCAGAAATCTTGGATAAGATGTTGTTGATATTTTCTGTCTTCGCTTCAGTGATGGTTTTGATAATCGCTTGTTGTGAGTCAACCTTATCTTTCGCACTGGCAATTTCGTTTTCAATTTTGAATATGGCATCTTTAGTTTCCTGTGCCTTTTCTTTCAAGAGTTGATTCATTGTAGAGAAAATGCGAATGTCAAGAATATCTTCAATAACTTCTCTTCGTTGGGTTGTTGGTAACTGCATAAATGGGACGAAAGAAGCAGAACCAAGAATAACAACCTGTGTAAATGTTTTGTAGTTTAACTTTAGGATTTGTTGCTCAAGAACTTTTTGATAATCTCTAGATGCTGCATCTTGATTAAGTAAATCGCCATCACACCAAATCTCAAATATGTTTGGCTTTATTCCACGGATTATTTTATAATCTTTTGTACCTATAGAAAGTTCTATTTCAACAAGACAGTTCTTTCCATTGATGGAGTTGACTAACTGCCCCTTGTTAATATTACGAAATGGTTTACCAAATAACGAAAAGCACAATGCATCTAAGATTGTGCTCTTACCTTCACCATTCTTACCAATAATAAGAGTTGTTGGGGATTTGTTTAGTAATACTTTATTCGGAGAGTTACCAGTTGAAAGAAAATTCTTCCACTGCACTGACTTAAATTCTATCATTCAAATAATTCCATTTGTGTCCATTGACCAAAGTCTAATTCTAGTTGCATTATACCACCTCCACATTAACTGCTTCAGTATACAGAGTCCTCATGAAAGTTTTGATTTGTTCTTTATCAACATCCGTTTCAACCGAGTCAATGTAATTAGCAAGTACAGATAGCGTATCTTCAAGGTTAATTTCTTCACCGATCTCGCCATCTTCAAACTCTGATAGATCTTCAATAATTTTAATTTCATAACATCCCTTATTATACAACTTCTGTATAAATTTGTCAAATTTATAAAAGTCATTTTTATTCACAACAACTAACTTTACAAACTTTTGATTTAGATCGATTGCATCGAGGTCGATGGGCTCTTGCTCTTTGTCGTTGTATTCGATTCTTTCAAACATAGTATTTGGATTTGGTATGAATTCGAGTCCTCTGTTGTTGAGATCAAACAGGTGGAATCCTCTAGTGTCTTTGTAATCCTGCCAAGTAAGTTCATAGGGATTGCCGAGATAGTAAATATGACCATCATCTGAACGATGATGATAATGACCAGAAAACACAAGGTCAAACTTATTAAATGTTTCTTTAGATAATCCTTCATTGGATTGCATTCCTCTATACATGGCGAATCCTGCGATCTCGAAATGTCCCATGCAAATTTCGGCAGTTGTAGTTTCTAATTCATCCAATGATGCCTGATAGTTTTCTGGACATATCCATGGCATCATACAAATGTTAAACCCACCAACATCAATCGTTGTGGGTTTGTCTATAACTTTAATGTTTTTATATTCTTTTAATAAAAGGTCTGGTGAGTTCACATCATTAGTATTCTTATAGTAAGTGTCATGATTACCAGCAAGCATATAAACAGAAATGCCTCGATCAGAAAGTTTGTTAAAGAACATTTCTTTGGCTCGTTGCAGTGCGTAGAAATTAACATACTTCCTACGATCAAAAGTATCGCCAAGAATAAGAACAGTGTCAATACTCTGCTGATCAAGTGTAGTAAAGAAAGTGTTATCATAGAATTTTTGGAAGAAATCTAAGAACGCAATACTATCATTTCTTGCACCAAAGTGCTGGTCTGTAATAATTGCTACTTTCAAATAAAACCTACCTTTCTTTCTTTTGGCTTATGTTGCTGTTCATTAAATACTTCAGCAATAGAATAAGTGTCTTTGATTTCTGGGAGAGATACATTTAGTTTCTTCGCCAAGTCAGTTGCTTGACCATAACTCAATGCATCAAATGTAACAATATCAAAGCATCTTCCTGGACGAACCAATGCAGAGTCAATGTCACGGATGCTTGGAAGATTAGTAGAGAAGATCATCTTCTTACCTTTGGTTGTAACAAGACCATCACCAACATTTAAGAATCGATGCATCATTGTGTTGCCATCGCTACGTGACTTTAGGAATGCATCACTGTCTTCAAGAACCATAACCTCTGCATCATCTTCAATAAAGCGAGCAAAGAAACCATCCTTCTCAAGAATTGCTGCATCATATGTAACGATTGCTGAGCAGTTACGATGTGCAAGCAAACCACGAATGAATGTAGTCTTGCCAGTTCCTGGAGGTCCAATCAGTAAGAGAATGTTCGCAGAAGATTCCATGTAACGATCGTAATAAGATTCTAGTGACTCGTCTTTAAGAAATGGATACATTTCTTCAACAGGAAGACGATCACGATTTAATGGAACATTTACAGAGTTACCATCACCACCATAAATCCATTCAATGTATGAAGTTACAACAGAGAAATTCTCTTCAACAATTTCGATGATATCATCTGCAAAATCAGTGTCACCAAATGCACGAACAGTTGTTGAGTTGGAGTTTACATCGAACTTAATGAAGTTGTTTGTTTCTTCTTCGATGATAAATCCATTAGAAGAATTTGTTTGAACGAAAAGAAAATCTTTAAAGTTTGCTTCTGCCCAATGTTTCCATGTGTCACGATTTGCGAGAACAGTTGTCTCTCGTTGAACAGTGGAGTTGTTGGCAAGCACACGATGTTCCATAATCTGAGATGTGATTAGATCATCAAAATCAGAAACACCCAAAAATATTTTATTATCTTCCATAATATCTTTCAAATTAAACTGCCCATCAGTGGCATCCCATGTAAATTTTCTAAGAAATCTTTCAGTACGCTTTTTTGCTCTTACTTTAGATCTTCGACTTGCTCTTGCTAGTGCTGGTTGGAATCCAACAGTACCATCACCCAAGTCACGAATCAAGTCTCTTATCGATCTGCTCACTGTCATCATCTTCACCTATAAAGTCATCTAAATTCGTTTGTTTCTTTTTCTTCGCTTTTTTGCGTTCTATAAATGTATCATCGAAAGTATGATTCTGTTGCATAAAATCCATATATGCATTATGATAATCTTTATCATCACCCTCTTGGACTTCAAACATCTCAAATGGCATATCTTGAATCAACTTACCTTTAATATAACTCTGCTTCTTTTCTTTGGCAATCCTGCGAAGAAAAGCATACCATATAATTTGGGTGAAATAAGCAAATGGATTGTTAGATTTTGAGGGATCAAAGTTATCAATATACTGAATGCAATTTTCAATACCATCGCTAATCATATCATCACGATACGAGTAGTTTATAAAATTTGGTTTATAAGAAAGATGGGTTGCTATTTTTAGAATACACTCACCGATATAATTACTAATTTGTGGTTTCGGTAAATTGTTTTCTTTAGCGTGTTGAACTTTCAGTCGATACTCTGAGATAGCTGCAAGAAAATCAGCGTTGTTTACGTATTGAGCCATAGCATGGGAGTTCTTTCATAATTAATATACCGTAAGTATACATCAAAGTTATTGAAAAGACAAATCTTTTTTATTGTTACAATTTAGATTTGCTTTTATATTTGTCTTGGGGCATAATAACTGTGTTAGGGTTGATAAAGAGATTAGTGTACTGTATCGTTTCCTTGAATATAAGTTCTTTCTTCCTCTTTCTCTATCGGTTCACCACCGACAATCTCTTGTAGCATATTGATTCTCTTTCTGACTTCTTCTACCGTAAGAGGTTCATCTTCCCAAGTAAGTTCTTCTTTGGTTTCCTTTGTACCCTCTTTTGACATGAAAGATACTTTCTCATGCTCTGCAACAATACGACGATAGTGAGGAATAAAAAGATGATGAAGTTTCTTACAAAAGACTATATCTTTTTTATGTATTACAAAGACTCTATCATCGGAGAATTGGCAAAGCGGAGATGCAGTGATGTGCTCACGATTTGCTTCTAAGACTGGAATGGTGCGAATGCACATTGGAGTTTCAAGTAGAATTGCATCATCATCTTCTTCACGCAAGACAGCCATCATCTGTTCACCAGATGTTAATTTCAATATAACATACAACTCTGTGCCATCTAACATAAGTCCACCTCTACTATTTTAGTTTTAAATTCCTCTTCAGCATAGGTTTTATACCTTTCTGCTGCATGATTTAGAGTATGGTTTTTCCAAGACTTCCAATGAAGGTCATCCGCTATATCAAATAAATTACAGGATGTTTTACCATCTTTTAATCTTAATCCACGACCAATACTTTGCAGATTACGAATCTTGGATTTACTTGGCGATGCGAAAACGACATTCTCGATAGACGGTATATTGATCCCAGTTGAGAATGTACCAAAACTAGCAATAATAATAGCATCACTTTCGTCTTCTGTAATGTGACGAATTGCTTCACGATCGGTGACTTCTGTCCCACCATATACAAAAAATACCTTTCTAGTATCATGTGCTTTATTCTTAATTAACTCGTAGAGAATCTTTCCATGTTTTTCAACATACTGAAATAGAACAAGCGTGTTTCCTGTCGAATTGATTGCCAGATTACGAATAAATTTATTTCTTTGTTCACAACCTACAAGCCAATCAATTTCCTCTTGATACGTATTGTTCTTTCTTTCCTTACGAATCTCTTCTGAATATTTCAGAATAAGACACATAATATTTAGTGTTGCGAGTTTATTAGAATCCATCAATGCTTTGGTAGTAGTTACCCTATGGATTGGACCAAAGATCCCTTCCAATACCAAACGATGAACTTTCTTGTTATCGATAGTACCAGTGGTTCCAACTCTATAACGAATTGAATCCATCTTTTCCATAACAGTCGTTAAAGACTTTGCTTTGAATTGATGTGCTTCATCACCAAAGATAACATCGAATTGTTTGAACCAAGACTTTGGTTGTAGATAAACTGATTGCCATGTTGTAATTAAAACATCTTTAGTGAATTCTTTAGTGAATCCACTATACAATTTTTGGCAATGTTGTTTTGTTTCCCAACCATTGGCAGAAGAATAATCTTCAAAGTCCGTATACAACTGTTCAACCAGAGATGTTGTTGGAACTATAATGATACATTTACGATTATTTTCTAAATGCCAACGCATCGTTGTATAAATGATAAATGATTTACCTGATGCGGTTGGAGATAGTAGAAGTGTTCGCTCTCTATCAAGTGCAGTCTTTACTGCTTCGACTTGATAGTCACGAATCTCAATAGGTTTGCCATGACCCATCGGCTGTAATGATTTGGCATAATCTTCAATCTGTTCGTGCGTTATACCATTGGATGTAGAGATATCTGTTTTATATGTAATTGAATAATCATTTCGTTCGCAGAACTGCTGAACATATTCAATCAAACCAATGTAAAGAGTTTTTCTTACTTGGTCATATAAACGAACTTTACCATCCCATAGTCTGGCACGATATTGTGGTGTAAATCTTGCACCTGGATATTCATAGGTAAAGAAGTCTGTTAGTTCCTGTTCAATACTAGCATCAGAAAACACACGCATGTAGACTTCATCTAACTTCTCAATAGTTACCATTACATTCCTGCCAAGAATTTCTTCCATTCAACTGCAGTTTTAATCTGCCAGTCTCTGGCTTTAATTTGTTGAAGAACTGATTCAAGAAAATAAATCATCGTTTCAAGATATTTAATTTTAATATCCATAGTGTTGAGTTCGGCATCACCTTTTAGGAATTCATCCATTTCATTCTTGATTGGTTTGACACCTTGCCACTGATCCCACTGCAGATCTTGTAACTCATCACGAGAAAGTTCGCCACGATAGTAGCGAAACTTATTCTTACGAGTTAGGTTGTAATCTGATGAGAGTTTGGTGTGCTTGAGTTTAACCTGCACAAGTATCTTTAAATACTTTGCATGTAGTTTGGGAGTCGCTGTGGAATTTTCACCGAGATAATTGTCATCGATCTGACAATCTTTGTCCCACTCTTCTTGCAATTGTTCAATATTCATAATAACCTCACATTTATATAACTGCTATTATACCGCAGTTATTACAAAAAAGCAAATTTGTCTTACAAGAATTTGTAAAGTGCGTATCGGAAAGTTGCATTTCCAATTAGATATTGGACATCATTATTTGTTCCTGCAAATTGCAGAGAGTCAATACCAATAGGAAATAGATCAATAAATTGCACTGTCTTTGCAGTAGCATTGTTGGCTGTTAAGATCTGTAGTGTAGCATCAGAATAATTTTTTGCCAACTCGCTATAATTAGCAGTGTCATTACCTGTGAATGTTATATACTGATCATATGATTCTGGGAAACCAAGAGCAACAATCCAATTGTAGATTGACTGATAATTTTCCATATTTTCATCAACTAGAAACTGCACTGTAAGTTGATCATATGTTAATGTTTCACCAGGAATTGGAGCAATATTAAATGGATTACCAAACTCAGGTGCACCCAAAGTAATTCCAGGAAGATTAACAGACTGACAGAAAAAAGAAATTTTCGGTAATTTCTGAATGTTAAACAGGAATCCATTAGGTGATAATGGATTTATGTTAGTTGGAACAGGACATGTAATTGTACTAGCCATTTTGTCTTTTCTGGATAAGTGTCATACTATTATTTAGGAATAAAAAAGAGGGATCCGAAGATCCCTCTAAAGTACCGCTTCTATGTCGGCTTAGTGCCAACTCGATGGATTACATCAAGTTAGTTACTTTAACACGACGGTAGTAGTAGTTAGCGTTAGCTGTTAGGTCACCAGTTGAACCAGATGCGTCATCTAGGTCAACGAATGGGTTAGCAACTAGACCATAACGAGTCTTAAAGCCAATCTTTGGTTGGAAGCTGTTTGGATCAACAGCACGAACCATTTGTAGTGGAACATATGGGCAATAGAACAAACCAGCATCGAATGCTGAAGTACCCTTGTAACCAACTACGAAGAACTGAGTTGCAGATACGTTGGCAGTGTATGGATCAACATATACTTTGTACTTGCCGTTTAGAACACCAGCAAAAGTAGTAGAAGTATCATCGATGTTCAATGCGCTGTTACCTTGTAGTGCTGGAGTGTAGTCAAGAACACCAGCCATCGCTAGAGCAGACGCTACGTCAGCTGAAGTGATGATGAAGTTACCACGACCACGACGAGTTTGTTGACCGATTGCATTGGCTTCACGCTCGATTTGGAACATTAAACCTTTGAACTTCTCAACAGACCAACGACCATTAGAATCAGTATCTAAGTCGAAAGTACCAGCAGTAGTAGTACCAACTGCTGCACCTGCTTTTGCAGTTTTGTAGATTGTACGGATAACTTCACGATTGATTTCAGCAAGGATCTCTGTTGAAAGAATGTTGCTCAATTCGCCTTCAGCATCAAGACCATGAACAGATTTCATATCTTGTGCTAGTTCGATTGAGTACTCAGCTTTCAAAGCACGAGTCTTAGCAGTTACAGAAGTTTTCTCGATAGAGAAAGCCATTGCACCGAAAGAACCATCACCAGTGCCACCTTGACCAAGACGCTCTGCTGCAGATGTTGCTAGACCAGTACCAGTAGTTTCAGAACCACCGAAGTCATAAACA
>Ga0247723_1002045_pt1 | contig 11140 bp, 8 predicted proteins | sample MSEWelMarce5H_FC_FD_189079 | JGI IMG/M metagenome (GOLD analysis project Ga0247723, IMG submission 189079) | Subsurface sediment microbial communities from gas well in West Virginia, United States - MSEEL Well Study Marcellus 5H_FC | ecosystem: Environmental > Terrestrial > Deep subsurface > Rock...
CTTTGTCGTATATTTATATATACACAAATTAAAACGTTATATGGCAGAATTTAAAATTCCAACCGAAATAGTTACATTACCATCAAAAGGTTTATTGTATTCTAAAGAATCACCACTATCTAAAGGTGAAATTGAAATGAAATATATGACCGCTAGAGAAGAAGATATTCTTACTAACGTTAACTATATTCGTCAAGGTATCGTATTAGATAAATTATTACAGTCATTGATTGTTACTGAAATTAACTATGATGATTTATTAGTAGGCGATAAAAACGCAATTTTAATTGCAGCTCGTGTATTGGGTTATGGTAAAGATTACGATATTACATACACTGATGAAAATGGTATTGAAATCAAAGCAGCTGTTGACTTAACAACATTAGAAAACAAACAAGTTGACTACTCAGTATACAAATCTGGATCAAATGAATTTAGTTTTTCATTACCTAAATCAGGAAATGTAGTTACATTTAAATTATTAACACACGGTGATGATAAGAAGATAGAAGCTGAAGTTAAAGGATTACAAAAAATTAATCCAATGATTTCACCAGAAATGACTACACGTTTAAAATACATGATTACATCTATCAATGGCCAACGTGACCAAAAAGATATTCGTGATTTTGTTGATAATGCTTTTTTAGCACCAGATGCTAGAGCGTTACGTGAATATTATAATTCAGTATCACCAGATATTAATTTAAAGTATTATCCAAACGGTAATTATACAGGGGAGGGTATAGCGATTCCTATATCACTTAACTTTTTTTGGCCTGACTCCAGAGTATAGATTATTCTTATTTAAAACAATCCATGAGATTGTATTTAATAGCAATGGTGGGTATGATTGGGAAACTGTATACAACATGCCTACATGGTTGCGTAGATTTACGTTTGAAACGTTAAAAGAACACTACGAAAAGCAAGCTGAAGCTAATAATAAGGCGGAAAACTTATTACAAAATAATAATCCAAAAGAAATAGCACGCCCTGGCATAGCCCCAAAACAACCAACATATACAACAAATAAAGCGCCCAAGAAATAGGGCGCTTTAATATTTATACGGCGCAATACTAAAATATGGCTGACAATACAAACATACCAGATCCTGAACAAATTGATAAACTGACCCGTGCGGAACAGATCCTTAGAGATCAGTTGGAAAAGCAATTAAATATTCGTTTTAAATCTAATGAAGAATTTAGAAAAACGATTGAGTTAAATAAAGAATACGATAAGAAATTAAATGATATTGAAATTGCTTTAGAAGGTCAATTGAATTTATACACTGAAATTAATAAACAAGTACAAGATTTTGGTAAAGGGTTACAAGATAATATTAAAAAAGCTAAACTACAGAGTAATACTCAAGTAGGATTAAAAGGAATATATTCTGCTTTAAATAGTTTACAAGGTAAATTAATTACAAATCAAGAAGATTTACTTAGAGGTGAATTGTCATCTAACGATATTGCTAAAGATATTTTAAAAAATAGATTATTAGAACAAAATCAACAAAAGATTTCTAATGATTTAAGATTACAACAAAAAAATCTTACAAAAGAAATTGGTGATTTCTATACAGAGGTAAATGCTACTGGAAGAAAAATTACTGAGAATGAGGAAGAAAGAATAGATGCAATTATTAAACAAAGAGATGCTATAGCTGGTCTTGTATTTTCTTTAGATAGTGCTAATGAAGCACAAGCTGGTATAACAAAAGAATTAGAAGCTCAATTAACTGCTATTTTAGAAATAGAAGCTAAAACTGGAGTAGCAGGTAAACTATTAAAAGGGTTTAGTAAAATTCCTATATTAGGTGATATGCTGGATATTCAAGGAGCTCAAAAAGCTATGAATGTTGCTGCAGCTACAGGTGCAAGTGGTTTTGGAACAATGTTAACCGGAGTTAAAGCTTTAGGACCAAGTTTAAAAACAGCATTAGGTCCTTTAGGTTTAATATTAATGGCTGTTGATGCTTTTAAAGCACTAATAGGTGTTATGTTTGATGCTGATAAACAAGTAACATCTATAGCTAGAAATTTATCTGTAAGCAAAGAAGTAGCAGCTGATATTAGATCATCTTTTAATGCTATTGCTACTGCCTCTGGTCTCCAATACAATAGATTAGAAGATATAATTGAGGCTCAAATCCAGTTATCTGAATTATCAAAATTCACTATACTATATTCTGCTGAAGCTTTAACAAACCAAGTTTTATTAACTAAAGAAATAGGATTATCAGCATCTGAAGCTGCTAATTTAAATAAAACCTTTATTTTAAATAATAAAGAAGGTAAAGCAGGAACATTAGTAGTTGAAAAACAAATATTATCGCTTGCTAAACAAACAGGATTATTAGCAAATGGAAGAAAAATATTACAAGAAGTATCTAAAGCAAGTGGACAAATTCTTCTTAATTTTAGAGGTAATTTACCTGCACTTGCTGATGCCGTATTACAAGCTGATAGATTAGGACTTAGTCTAGAACAATCTAGAGATATATCTAACTCTTTACTTGATTTTGAATCATCAATTAATAATGAATTAGAAGCAAGTGTATTTTTAGGTAGACGTTTTAATTTAGAACAAGCTAGATCATTAGCATTACAAAAAGATTATGTTGGTGCTACTCAAGAAGTGCTTAAACAAGTAGGATCAATAGAGGAATTTGAAAGCATGTCTGCTATACACCAGCAAGTAATTGCTAAGGCAGCAGGTATGACTGTAGACCAGTTAAGTGATTCATTAATGTACCAAAAGTTCTTAGGTATAGAAAGTGAAAAAAATCTTAAGCGACTTTTAGATGCTGGTCAAAAAGATTTAGTTCTTAGAGCTGCTAGAGGTGAATTAGCTGAAGGTGAATTAATTAAAAATTTAAGTGCACTAGATGCTCAAGAAAAATTTAATATAGCTTTAGACAAAGCTAAAGAAATATTCACTAGTTTAGTAACAGGAGGTACATTAGATTCTTTATCATTAGTATTAAAAAATATTGTTGATTCATTAGCATATTGGTTTGGAGATGAAGAAAAAATTGCTAAAATTAGAGTTGAAGCAGCAACTGATATAGTAGGTGATATTCAAAACCAACTTGAAGCAGGTAACTTATCCCAAGATCAAGAAAAATCCTTGTTAAAAAGATTAAAAGAACAACAAGAAATTTTAAAAGAGGAGTTACCTAATGTTAAAGAAGACCAAAGAATACAAGGAATGGCTGCTACTTTAAGTAAAGCCCCAACTTCAGAACAATTAGAATCTTATTATGGTGGTGTAGAAACTCAAAAATTAGCAGACGCATTAGTATCATCTCTAACAAAATCAATTCAATCAAAACCATCACCTCCACCTCCTCAAAAAGTACAAGATGGAGCATCAATAGATAATGATGGTCCCTTTGAAATAACAAACAGATACGGACAAACAGCAGTAACAGCTGTGGGTGATAAGGTTGCAGTATCACCTAATGTAAGCGTTAATAAAACAACACCACCTACATTTAATCTAACACCAATGATAAACGCTATCAATGAAGTTAGAAATGCAGTAGCCACATTAACAAACAAACCAACACCACAACCAACATTTATATTCCAAGGTAACGGTGCTGAGTTAGGCAGATTTATAGGTCAATATAGCGAATTAGGTACTGCTCAAAACATCAACACAGCATACTTATCTTCATAATTTTAAATATTTATATCAAAACATAAACACATGGGAATTTTATCAAGCTTATCAAAAATGGTACTAGGACTTAAAGGCGAAAAGCCAGCACAATTTGGTGTTGATCCTGTCCCACCAGCTTCATTACACGATCAATATTCAACTACAGGTAAACCTGCAGTTAAATGGCGTACAATTAGCGGTGAGGGTATGAAACCACAACCATCAAAATTGGATGACTTAGGTTCAAAATACAAGCCAGGTAAAGGTTCATATTTGAACAATTTACCAACCAAGAAATAAATAATAAGTGGCAACACAAAAATTAGAGGAAAAATCTAAATTAGTTCCCTTACTATATAATGATCCTAAATTTTTTTATTATAATGGTAACCCAGATAATAATAGAAATGGTGGGGGATTAGGTAATTTTACTCAAAACAAGATTAAATTTGGTGATGATCGCCGCGGAAGTGGCGACAGTGGCCAGCCTTATATTACCACTCCAATTCCATTAAGATTAGCTCAATCAATAGCTGATGATGGTTTAGTTCGTGGTGGTGTTGTAACGGCAGATAGAGCCTCACAAATTGATACTGAACGAATCAATAGATTTCTTAAAGACAAACCTCGCGGACCCCTATTTATTCAACGTCAAGTAAAATTACAATTCAGTAATCCTAAACTTGAAGTTAAAAAATATAAAGGCAGTGGTGATGGGTTATTTGGTATTATATCATCAGCAGCTGCTGGTTTATTTAACGTTGTTAATGAATTAGTACCTGGCCCTACTCGCCTATATAATCAAGGCTTTAATACAATAGCTCAAATTGGAGCTACAGCATTTGGACGACATTTTGACAGACATGGTTTAACACCTGTTCAAGATGATAATACAAAATATTTAGCTGTTGCTAAACACAATAATGAGAATGGTACTAATAGATTAGTTGAATTAAAAACTAAACTAATAAAACCAATAGAAAATCCTCAAAATTTCTTGAATAGTGCTAATTTTATTATTAATAATATTAATGCATTATTCAAAACTAATATTCCTACTAAAGGATTACAACCACAGGATTTACAAATAGCTAACTATTTAGGTGGTCCTGACTCAATATATGGTAACGGCAGAACAATTATTAGACGTTTTGATATTACTAGTAATGGGTATAATAAAACCGAAGCACAAGATAGAAAAGCACCTGGTGTACCTACTATCAATTATAATAATACTACAGGGGTATCTGACCAATGGTCAGATTCAGCAAATGCATCATCCCCCTTAGTAAGAAGAAGATTAACTGAATTAGAACCTAACAGACCAACTAACGCACCTAGCTATGTTGATCAAACAGCTATTATTTATAAATCATCTCCAACAGCAAGATCTTATCAAGCCGTTAGAGATATAAGCAATAATTTTGAAACTACTCAAAAGTATAATGTTCAGGGTACTTTAAGAATAGGAAAAACAGTTCAAAATCCTAACTTTAAAGCTTACCTTGATGGTAAAAAAACAATGGATTTAGCTAATAGATACGATCCAAATATTTTATCTGTTGTGTTTAGAATCATTAATCCATTTACTCAAGCTGAAGATCCAATTGTGCTATCGGCATATATGAAAGGATTTAGAGATAACTTTGATGCATCTTGGAATGAATACAGTTATGCTGGTCGATCAGAAAGTTTTTACACATATGGTAAATTTAAACGTAATGTAAACTTTAGCTTAGATATACCTTGTTTTAATAAAGAACAATTAATTGAAAAGTACAGAGCATTAGGTCAATTAGCATCAACAACAGCTGGTGCTTATAATGAAAATGGGTTATTAGGGGGTGTAGTAATAAAACTTAATGTAGGTAACCATATTAAAGGTGAATATGCTATTTTAAATAATTTAAGCTACGAAATACCAGATGAAACTAGTTGGGATATAGATGCTAAATTAGCAATGCTGATTAGAGCAACATTTAGTTTTACTATAATACATTCTAAACTACCAGAATACAAAGCAAACGAAGGCTTCTATAGACATGTTAATTCATCTACAACATCATCTATAAATGATACAATTAATACTAGAAAATCAGTACCAGAGTTAATAACATATTTTAAAGCAGATCAATAATAATCTATGAATCGCTACGAAAACGCAACTATAAAATATACATTAGAAGGTAAAAGATATTGGAAACAGAAATTTTATCCTAATATACCAGTGTCTGCTACAGATGATTATGTTATTACAACAATTGGAGACAGACTTGATTCTTTAGCTTATTCTTATTATCGTGATAGTACTTTATGGTGGGTTATAGCTATGGCTAACAATAACGCAACTAAAGGATCACTATTCCCAGAACCAGGTACACAATTACGTATACCAACAAATATAAATGCTGTTTTGTCATTGTATAACCAATACAATACAACTCGATAATGTTATGTCAATATTTAGAAATACTTTCAACAAATCAGTCAGCGGTTCATTAGCAGCAAGACAAAATTCTATCCAAAAACGAGATTCTGATAGTATTATATATCAAAACTCTCGTAATTCTTGGATTAGAATGACTTCTGGTGTTAATGTGAATGGTAGTAATGCTTTAGCTAACAATTATGTTATGCTAGGAGGTGTATTACTAAATAAAAAATTAAGATCTGGAGTTGGTGATGCTTCTAAAGCATACAGCACTGGCGCCCCTTCTTTAAGCCCATATAATACAGACGCTAAAGCAGGTACAGCAGGTATTAAACCAATGCCCGGTATTACTGCACTAGATTGTAAATCTAAAACAGCATATGGCTCATTAAGAGAGGTAACAGTAAATTTTGTCTGTAATAATATCCAACAATTAGAAGATTTAGAATTATTATACATGCGCCCTGGTTATACTGTCTTAGTAGAATGGGGTTGGACACCTTATTTGAATAATAAAGGTAAATTAGAAAATAATATTAGTTTCTATGATGGTGTTTTAGAAGGTAAAGCAAGCAATGGTAAAAATGATAGAGAACAAATATTTTTAGATTTATTTAAAAAATCTAATGACCATTTTGGTAACTACGAAGCACACTATGGGTATGTAAAAAACTACAGCTGGACTGCTAGAATGGATGGCGGGTATGATTGCACTACAACTATCATCTCAGTTGGTGAATTGTTAGAATCTTTAAATGCTAATTGGGTTCCAATGAATGTAGCATCTATTGCTGAAAATGGATTACTAGTACCTGACAAACCAGTAACAACTACACTACCTATTTTTAATCCTTCCTCGGTATTTAATCCAATTACTTTTACAAATTTTACATTTTCCGATACTGAAAATTATAAAGCAATAAGAGGTAGGGCATATTCACAAAACGTATTATCAGGATTATTATATGAATTATACACATATTGTGCTAAAGAATTAAAAGCAAGTCCTAGATCCATTGTATTTGATAAAAATATAAAAACAGAAGGTAAACCACCTTATGACATGTATGTTTTTAAGTACCCTACAGCACCTACCCCTAATAGCTTAGGTGATGATACAATACAAGCATACATTACTCTAGAATCCTTTACAGATTTAATAAACGAACATGTTACATTAGCTTTTTCAGACAAAGAATTTGAAAATGTAAAACCATTTTCAAAAATATCTACTAAACCATCCACATATAATACAGAAGATATATCATCAGCAACTAGTGGCTCTTTATTATGTTTAGCTCATCCCTTACAATTATCTATTGATCCATCAATTTGTATTATAACAAGTCCTATATGGGCTAGTGGTGTAAGTTTTGTAGATACTACTGCAAAAACAACAAAAACATTACCTAATATACCTTACTTAAAAGCACTTCAAAGCAACAGCAGTAGTAAAAACTTTAGATATGGTAATTATCAAACAGATGAATTAGGAAATCTAGGTTACATATATCTTAATATTAATAAATTGTATCAATTATCTATTGATGCTTCATTACAAAAAGATGGAGAATTAAAAGTATTTGATTTTCTTAAAACAGTTTTAAAACAAGTACAAGAATCTATTGGTAGTGTTAATAATTTTGAAATCCACATAGATCCTATAGATAGTGTTGCTAGAATAATTGATCTTAACTACGTTGATTTAAATAAAAGGGATGAAGTATACAACAATGCTTTCGAAATACAAATGTCTAATCTATCATCAACAGTAAGATCATATAATTTACAATCACAAATATTCCCAGAACAGGCAAACTTAATTGCTTTGGGAGCACAGCTAGACGGTAGTGGTAATCAATCCTCTCAAAATGCTACTTTATTAGATTTTAATAGAAATATTGAAGATAGAATAATGCCTAAAAAATTATCTTCTACTAATGGTTCTTTAAATACGAATGTTAATTTAACAAATGAAACTAACAGTATTGAAATAATAAGAAAAAATTTATCTGCTAGTATTGAAAAAATGGGTACTTTATTTACCCCAAACAGTAGTAGCACAGAAGCATCAACTGTAATTGCAAAACCTACCCAAATATCAAATACAGAATACAAAGCAGCATTATCAAGTATTATTAGATATTTCCAAGGCGTAACAGCATCTAATACTAAAAACAGAGCTATTATACCTGTTAAGATGTCTCTTACAATGGATGGTATTGGTGGTTTAATTATAGGTCATTTATTTAAAATACCACAAGATTTATTACCTAGAGGATATAAGTTAGATAACATTGGGGGTAAATTATTACAAATAGTAACTGGAATTAGCCACAGAGTTGATAATGGTGATTGGACTACAACAATAGATGCTTTAAACATGATTGCTAGTGATCCTAGGGGTTCCTTAAAATTTAGTGATTTACTTACCTTAAGTGAAAGTGGAACTGCTAGTTTAGACGTTACCATTGATGTGCTTACAGATTTACAAATATCTGGAGATTATATTAATAGAGCTGCTGATTTTATAAAGAGTAAAGAAAAATTTACATCAACAGCAAAATGGGATCAAACCGCTTATCGTTTAGGATATGGAACTGACAAAATATTAGATAATGGTAGACTTCGTGATGTTAAAGCAGGAGATACAACTACTGAAAATGCGGCTGAATTAGTATTACAATACCAAATAAAAAATGAATATCAAGGAAGAGTTATAAGAGACATTGGTCAAAGTACTTTTGATAAATTAAATGCTAATCAAAAAGCAGCTTTAATTAGTTATGCATATAATGTAGGTTCACTAAGTTTAGGTATTAAAGAATCAATTAAGCAAAACAATCTAGAAGCAGCTGCTCTTTACATAAAAAATGGAGTTAATACTGTGGATGATGGTCGAACAATATTACCTGGATTAACACTAAGAAGAGAACAAGAAGCAGCATTGTTTAGTAAACCCGTATAATAAATGAGAGTACCTTTAAGTAAAATAACATCAGGATTATACACATCAGGTGGGGAATATGTGGATAAAAAAACACAAAAACCTTACAAGGGATATTATTATAAACTTTATGGAAAGTTTTATGTTGGAAAAACATATGAACCAGAACAAAATCCTATAGAAATAGAAGTTAAGAAAAAAGCTATTAATAATCCTAATAGTTTTCTTTATAATGTACTAGCAGGTGCTCAACAAGCAGTTAGTAATCCTATCCCTGTTAAACCAACTAAATCTCAAGATTTAGCTTCAATCCAAACTGCAAACCAACAGGGTTTTTTACCTGTTATAGGAGTTAATTTAGATGCTGATAATAAGTCAATACAAACTAATGCTAACAGTATAGAAGTAGACTCAACACCAACAGAAGTAAACAGATATTTCTTTAGATACCTTGTTAACACTAATACTAACATAAAATCAGGTCCCTTAGGTCCACAATATCGATTTGGAGAATTTTCTAATGAAGATGATTACAACAGAGCACAAAGCGATAGAAGATATACTAGAGCTATTGTAAAAGAACTTAAAGTGCCAGGAGAAAAACCAGTATTAAATCGTGATGATCTTGATGAAGCAGAAAAGAGAATGCCTGGGTTAAAAAGATTTTTAGGAGTTACTAACGAACAATAAAATTTGGAAGTCCAAAATTTGGTCTTATATTTAGTGTAATAAAAAGGTTATGTTTTATATTTTAGAGAGATCATCTCAACTACCACATTCATTCGAGGATTGTTTTGTTAGGTTTATACCTACCAATGATAATTTTCATCCTGCACTTACCGATTTAAGTCTAATATACATTAGACCACTAAACGATAAGAAGGGGTATATTATGTGTTTAAACCATAACGAATCACTTGGCATAGACAAAATAGAATTACTTGATTGGTTATTAAATCATACAGGTAACTTATGGACATTAGATAAGAAAAAAGTATTACACTGGTTATATCCATTATCAGATAAATTATTCGACGTAAATTTCCTCGAACCTGTTGACATCAAATCGTTAGACAACGCGTGCATTAGCTACTACTATAGCAAGCACAATGCGTTGCCTAACGTTAACTGTTTGATACCAATCAGCAAACATTATGAAATGTGTGAGGCGATATTCAACATGGCATTACCTATTATTAAGCAATATTCACTAGCTAACGAGGCATTTAGCTTCCAAAATTTTCGTACGACTGATATATTTTATCATATTGAAAAAAACGGCATTAAGGTCGATAAAAACTGCTTTATCGAGCACTACAATGGAAGATTAACAAACCCACAATTTAATTTATCTCGCAGTAAAATATACACTCAATATAATTTAAATACCACCACATCACGCCCATCTAATACGTTTAATAGCATTAATTTTGCAGCATTAAATAAAGATAACAGCGAACGTATGTGTTATCGCCCTGAAAACGATAAATTTATCGAATTAGATTTCCAGGGATACCACCCACGATTGATTGGTGAAATGGTTGATTTCCATTTTCCTAAAGATAAAAACACATATGCAATGTTAGGTCAGTTGTTAGGCGTAACACAACAAGAGGCTAAAGAATTAACATTTAAACAGTTATATGGTGGTGTTTGGGCTGAATACCAGAACAAACCATTCTTTAAAGATGTAAATATGTTTATAGATGATATGTGGGATGAGTACCAATATGGAGGCAAATATGTTACTGAAAATAAAATATTTATGCCTGACGCTGAAATGACTCGATCAAAATTATTTAATTATATCGTTCAAAGTAAAGAAACATCAACTAATGTTGAATTATTAGAATTGGTGTTTAGTTTATTAGAAGGTAAAAAAACAAAATTAGTACTGTATACTTATGACGCGTTTTTGTTTGACTATAGCAACGAAGATAAAGGATTAATCCAAGAAATAATAAATATGGTGGGATATCCTGTAAGTGTTAAACAAGGTAAAACGTATCACGGTTTGGAAAAAATATAAATATTTATTATGGAACAAACAAACGAAACAGACTTGAATAAATTATTCTGTACATTC
>Ga0247723_1002046_pt1 | contig 11140 bp, 17 predicted proteins | sample MSEWelMarce5H_FC_FD_189079 | JGI IMG/M metagenome (GOLD analysis project Ga0247723, IMG submission 189079) | Subsurface sediment microbial communities from gas well in West Virginia, United States - MSEEL Well Study Marcellus 5H_FC | ecosystem: Environmental > Terrestrial > Deep subsurface >...
GACTGCGTTGTCGGATGGACACCCAGCTCAGGGAGCGATGCTCAAGTTCTGTGGCGAGAGGTTGTTACCACTGTCCAGCTTCGAGGCTAAGAGTGGTGGTGGTACTCCGCAGATTAGCATTAACATTACCTCAATGGGTGAACCGAAGATTGAGCAAGCTGATGTAGTTGACAGTATTAGTTACACTGATGTAGAATATAAAACTGAAGGGACCGACTCGTAAGAGCTTTCAGCACGTCGCAGGTGCGTGCGGTCAAACACCTGTACCACTCCTCTGAAAGGGATAAAATGTTTAAATGCACTAAATGCAATATTGAAAAACCAAGTAATAAGTTTACGTTAGAAAAAAACGGAACTTATAGACGTAGACAGTGTCACGAATGTCGTAATGCAGCAAAAGTATATAATCCGAAAAGAAGACGAGAACTAATGCTTCTTACTAATTACGGGATTACGGAACAACAGTATCAAGATAAATTAGTAGAGCAAGATTACAAATGTCCTATATGTAGTAAAAAACACGATGTGGTTGTGACTAAAGGAATACTTGTTGTTGACCACAACCATGCTACAGGAAAGGTGAGAGACCTTCTTTGTCACTCTTGTAACATGGGATTAGGTAAGTTTAAAGATGACCCAGAACTGCTCAAACTAGCAGCGGAGTACATAGAAAGACATAATGGCTGAGTTAAATTTTGAACTCTTAAAGTGGCAAAGAAAAGTTTTTTCTGACCCAACCCGTTTTAAAGTAATTGCAGCAGGAAGACGGTGTGGCAAATCAAGGTTGTCAGCTATTACTCTTTTAATCGAGGGTCTAAACTGTCCAGAGAATTCGTGTGTAATGTATGTTGCACCAACGCTCGGACAAGCTCGAACGATTATGTGGGACTTGTTAATGGATTTAGGTAGACCTGTAATCAAGTCTGCTCACATTAACAACTTAGAGATTACCTTGGTGAACGGCAGAAAAATCCTCATTCGAGGCGCTGACAACCAAGACTCACTTCGTGGTGTGTCCTTGTCGTACTTAGTAATGGACGAAGTAGCATTTATTAAGGCAGAGATTTGGGAACGGGTATTACGAGCTGCTTTGTCGGATAAAAAAGGTAGAGCGATGTTTATTTCTACTCCTTCAGGTCGTAATCACTTTTATGAGTGGTATCAGTTAGGACAGTCTGGTTCAGACGAAGATTGGAAGTCGTGGCACTTTACCACTGCAGACAATGAAACGATTGACCCAAAAGAGATTGAGGCTGCAAAGAGAACACTGAGTTCCTTTGCGTTTAACCAAGAGTATTTGTCTTCCTTTAACAACGCTGGTTCAGGTTTATTTAAAGAAGAGTGGATTAAGTTCGGTGAAGAGCCTCAGCATGGTTCATGGTACATTGCAGTTGACTGCGCTGGTTTTGAAGAAGTTGGTAAGAAACAAACCAACAAGCGATTAGATAAAACAGCGATTGCAGTCGTAAAAGTAGATAACGATAATACGTGGTACGTAGATAAGATTGAAACAGGAAGGTGGTCTACTGAAGACACTGCCCTTAGAATCCTAAAGAACATTCAAGAGTATGAGCCGTTAGCAGTTGGGATTGAGCGTGGGATTGCCAAGCAAGCGATTATGACCCCACTCCTAAACGCAATGCGTAGAATGAACTGTTACGCTCATATTGAAGAATTGACGCATGGTAACAAAAAGAAAGTGGATAGGGTTACTTGGGCTTTGCAAGGTAACTTTGAACACGGTAGGGTTGTCCTTAACGATGAAGGTGACTTTGACCTCTTCGTTGATGAACTCTTAATGTTCCCAACTCAAGGGGTGCATGACGATACAGTGGATGCGTTAGCGTATATCCACCAGTTAGTAAGACCTTCTTTCGATGCCGATGACGGTGGAGATGAGTGGGAAACTTTAGATGTAATTTCTGGCTATTAGGAAACCTATGTACGATAAAGAAAATGAATTTGTACCTTTAAACTTTGAACGACTCAGCAAGAACGCTGCAGTGTGGGAAGTTATCAAGGAAGAGATGAATTACCTTTCTGGCGAGTGCTTAATGAAGATTATCACTGCCGCTAAGGAACAAGGTCTAAAAGACAAACAAATCTTTATGCCCACTGAAGAAGTGGTAGAAGTAGAGTTTGTTGACCCATTCAACGACGACATGGAAGATTAAGGAAAACAATGGCTAAGAATATGGACAAGAATGAAGGCATGACGTGGGAAGAACCTACTGAAGCTGATAGAGAACTTACTGCGTTCGTTATTCAACATTGTGACCGCTGGCGTGACCACCGTGACGAAAACTTCTTAGAAGACTGGAAAGAATACGAGCGTATCTTCCGTGGTATTTGGGCTTCTGAAGACCGTACTCGTGAGTCTGAGCGTAGTCGCTTAATCAGCCCTGCTACGCAGCAAGCGGTAGAAACCCGCCACGCTGAAATCATGGAAGCTATCTTTGGTAACGGAGAGTTCTTTGACATCAAGGACGATGTTAAGGACTATAACGGTAATCCAATGGATGTCGAAGCAATCCGTACTTTACTGCGTGAAGACTTAGAAAAAGAAAAGATTCGTAAGTCCGTTGACCAGATTGAATTGATGGCTGAGATTTATGGTACTGGTATCGGTGAGATTATCGTCACCAAGAAAAAAGAATACATTCCAGCTACAATGCCTGTTCCGGGTTCAACACAAGCAGCATACGGAGTATCAGAGAAAGAATACTTCTGTGTACCGACTGTTCCTGTTAATCCAAAGAACTTCTTAATTGACCCCAACGCTGCTTCGATTGATGATGCAATGGGCGTTGCGATTGAAAAGTTTGTCTCTATCCATAAAGTAGTTGAGAACATGGAAAAGGGTATCTATCGTAAGGTAGACATCGGACCTGCTGGCAATGATGATGACTTAGAAGTAACGCAAGAAGTCGTACAGTTCCAAGACGACAAAGTTAAGATTCTGACGTACTATGGATTAGTCCCAAGAGAATACCTAGAACAGCTTGAGAACGAAGGCGAAGAGGTAGTTGACCTATTCCCTGACAACTCTACTGCAGACACCTACAGCGACCTCGTAGAAGCGATTGTCGTTATTGGTAACGATGGTTTACTTCTCAAGGCTGAGAAATCGCCTTACATGATGAAAGACCGTCCTGTAGTCGCTTATCAGGATGATACGGTTCCCGGTCGTTTCTGGGGTCGTGGCACAGTCGAAAAAGCATACAATATGCAAAAAGCGATTGATGCACAGCTCCGCAGCCACTTAGACAGCCTTGCTTTGACCACAGCACCAATGATTGCAATGGATGCTACTCGCTTACCTCGTGGCGCTAAGTTTGAAGTCAAACCCGGTAAAGCAATCCTTACCAATGGTAATCCTGCAGAAATCCTCTTTCCATTTAAGTTTGGTCAAACCAGCCCTGAGAGCTTTAATACCTCAAAAGAGTTTGAGCGTATGCTCTTAATGGCAACCGGTACGTTAGATAGCCAAGGCGTTGTATCACAGGCTTCCAGAGATGCTTCTGGTGCTGGTATGTCGATGGCTATGGCTGGCATCATTAAGAAGTATAAGCGTACCCTAACGAACTTCCAAGAAGACTTCATGGTTCCGCTGATTAAAAAGGTAGCGTTCCGTTATATGCAGTTTGACCCTGAGCGTTATCCTTCTGTTGACATGAAGTTCATTCCTACTGCCACACTGGGTATCATGGCTCGTGAATACGAACAACAGCAACTGATTGGTTTATTGCAGACTTTGGGACCAAATACCCCTGTTTTACCTGTTATTTTGAAGGGTATTATTGCTAATTCTAGCTTGTCAAATCGTGCTGAAATGGAGCAAGCATTGGCTCAAATGAGTCAGCCAGACCCACAACAAGCACAAATGCAGCAGATGGCAGCCCAATTACAGATGGAACAAAGCCAAGCACAGACCGCATCGTTACAGGCTAGAGCACAAAAAGATGCTGCAGATGCACAAAAGACGATGATTGAAGCACAGATGGCTCCACAAGAGATGCAACTCAAGGCTGCAGAGACACTTTCTAAGGTAAACAAACCACAGAAAGAGATGTCTGACTTTGAGAAACGTCTAAAGGTTGGCGAACTGGCTCTGAAAGAGCAAGATATTGTTAATCGTGGAAAAATTGTTGAACTACAAATGAAAAAGTAAAGAAATCTATTGACTTTTTTACAAAAGTGTGGTAAGATTGCAACACAAATGTAAGTAAGTACTCACTTCTCCACTAAGGACAAAGAAGAATGATAGATAAAAAACTCCAGCAATACTATGAAGAGCGCTTTTCAATGATGGCGACTCCGGGCTGGCAAGATTTAATGGAAGATGCTCAGAATATGTTTAATGGCATCAACCATGTCTTAGCAATTCAAGACGAAAAAGACTTGCATTTAAAACGTGGACAACTGGACCTGCTTCAATGGCTTTTAAGCCTCAAGCAAGTGTCCGAACAATCGTACGAGCAGCTCATGTCGGGAGACTCAGCAGATGGCTCGTAGGATGTATGACTTCAAATGTGAAGAATCTCATGTGACAGAGGCTTTTGTTGATTATGAGACAACTCAAATTCACTGTCACTGTGGTAAGGAAGCTGGTCGGATAATCTCTCCTGTAAGGGTGAGTTTAGATGGCACAGACCCTGTCTATGTCGGAGCTTACGATAGGTGGGCAAGAATCCGAGAAGACAAAAAGAAGCAAGAAGCAAAGCAAAACGCCTAAGACACCTCGAAAGAGCCTTAGATTATAAATCCTAAAATCACTTGATTCGGTGACAGGAGACTTTAAATGGCAGCAAATTTTATCCAAGAAGAAGAACTGTTTAATAGCAGTGAAGCAGAGACAGTACAAGATGTTACAACCCCAGTCCCAGACTCTACTCGAGCGGACAACACTGAAGTGGTTGGCAAGAGTGAACCAGTAGAAGAATTACCAGAGAAGTATCGTGGTAAGTCCGCTATTGAGATTGCTAAGATGCACCAAGAAGCTGAGAAGCTCATCGGTCGTCAAGCAAACGAAGTTCACGAAGTACGTAGTCTAGCAGACCAGTTATTAAAACAACAACTCGAGACTCAGGCTAAAACACAAGCGCCGATTGAAGAATCGCTTGAAGATGACTTTTTTGTAGACCCCGCTAAAGCGGTCAATAGACAAGTTGAGAAGCACCCTGCAGTAATTGAAGCAAGACAAGCAGCATTAGAAATGAAGAAGATGAAGACGGCACAACAACTGTCGGCTAAACATCCTGATTTTGCAACCATCGCACAAGATGCCGGTTTCCAAGATTGGGTTAAATCTTCTCAAATCCGATTAAACTTGTTTGCTAAAGCTGACTCACAGTATGACTTTGAATCTGCCGATGAATTGTTAAGTACCTACAAGGAACTCAAACAAATCAAACATCAAGTTCAAACAGTTAAAAATGAAGCAGCAGACAGCAAAGCTCAAGACGCAGCATTAAGGGCAGCCTCAGTAGATATTGGCGGTGGTGGCGAGACAAGTAGAAAAGTATATCGTAGAGCAGACCTAATTAAACTGAGAATGACAGACCCAGACCGTTATATGCAGATGTCAGATGAAATCATGGCAGCATATTCGGAAGGGCGAGTTAAGTAATTTTAGAATTTCTAATTAAAGGAAAATATCATGGCATTAGTAGGCGCAGCATATCCCGGTGGTTCGACATCGGTAGTAACAAAATCCAACGCAGATAAGTTCATCCCAGAAATTTGGAGTGACGAGGTAATCGCTGCATACAAGAAGAACCTAGTATTGGCAAACCTTGTACGTAAAATGTCTTTCAAAGGCAAAAAAGGCGATACACTGCATATTCCAAAACCAACTCGTGGCGTAGCTACTGCTAAAGCAGCTAACACTGCAGTTACCGTTCAAGCTGATACTGAGAGCGAAGTACAGGTTTCGATTAACAGCCACTTCGAGTACTCACGTTTCATTGAGGACATCACAGAAGTTCAGGCTTTGTCTTCACTCCGTTCTTTCTACACCGAAGATGCTGGTTACGCTTTGGCTAAGAAAGTTGACGACGAGCTCGTAGCTTTGGGTAAGTCTTTTGGTGACAGCGATGGCGCTGACTGGGTACACAGCAATGCATACTTCATCGACGCAACCACTGGTTTGACAACTTATGCTGTTGACACCATCACCACTTCTGATTTGTTCACGGACGCTGGTTTCCGTAAGCTCATTCAGTTGATGGACGACGCTGATGTACCAATGGATGGTCGTAAGTTTGCGATTCCTCCTTCACTACGTAACGCAATCATGGGTATTGACCGTTATAACAGCTCTGACTTCGTTGATGGTCGTGGCGTACAGAATGGTCAAATCGGTTCTTTGTATGGTATCGATATTTATGTATCGAGCAATATGCCTACGATTGAAACCGCTGCAGAAAACACCGCTGGCGATGCAATTAAAGCTGCAATCCTCTTCCATACCGACACAATGGTATTGGCAGAGCAGTTAGGTGTTCGTTCACAGACTCAGTACAAACAAGAGTATCTGTCTACGCTTTACACTGCTGACACATTGTTCGGCACTAAAGTTGTACGCCCAGAAGCTGGTTTCGTATTGGCTGTAAACGCCTAGTAGTAAATCAGGATAGCCCTTTAATTAGGGCTGTCTTGTTTAAGGGTTCTTTAATAAGAGTCTTTAAACAAGTCAAGGAGTCTGAATGTCGCTATATAGAGGTCCCGGTGGTTCAGGCGATGCTACGAATGATGCTAATAGTCAAGCAGTATTAGCAACTGCCGCAGCGCAAGCCGCAGAAGTATCTAAAAATCAAGCACAAGCCTCTGCCTCCGCTGCATCTACTTCGGCGAGTAATGCTTCTACGTCTGCGACTAATGCAGCTAGTTCTGCCTCTAGTGCATCGACTTCAGCAACCAATGCGGCTGCTTCTGCTGCTAGTATTGTTGGTGATGTAGACGCTGCTGATGCTTCCGCTGACGCTGCTTTAGTATCTGAAACAAACGCTGCTAGTTCAGCAACCGCTGCAGCATCGTCAGCAAGCTCTGCAAGCTCTTCAGCTAGTGCTGCTAGTACCTCCGCATCTAATGCTGCTACAAGCGCTACAAACGCTTCTAATAGCGCCTCAGCAGCTTCTACGAGTGCCTCTAATGCTTCTACGTCAGCAACTGCTGCTTCAGGCTCTGCATCGTCGGCTTCGACATCTGCAAGCAATGCCAGTACATCGGCAACCAACGCATCTAATTCTGCTACTTCAGCTTCAAGTTCAGCTTCAACAGCTACTACTCAAGCAGGTATAGCAACAACTAAAGCAGGTGAAGCAGCTACCTCTGCTACTAATGCAAGTAACTCTGCTTCTGCTGCGTCTACGTCAGCAAGCAATGCTTCAACATCAGCAACTAATGCTGCATCTGCACAAACTGCAGCAGAATCTGCTAGAGATGCTACGTTAGCTGCGTATGATAGTTTTGATGATAGGTATTTAGGGGCTAAGGCTTCTGCTCCTTCTGTAGATAATGATGGTAATGCTTTATTAGCAGGTTCTTTGTATTTTGATACAGTAAGTCAAGGTATGAAGCTATATACCGGTTCTGCTTGGGTTGATGCTTACGTCCCCGGCTCTACCTACCTAGCTAAAGCAAACAATCTTAGTGATTTAACCTCTACTTCTACAGCTAGAACGAACTTAGGCTTAGGCACTGCAGCAACAACAGCCGCTACTGCCTATGCTACTGCTGCTCAAGGTACATCGGCTGATACAGCGTTTGGATGGGGTAATCACGCTTCTGCTGGATATGCTGCTGACAATGCAGTTGTTAAACTGACAGGTACGCAGACAGTAGCAGGTGATAAAACATTTAGTTCAACAATTATTGGTTCCATTACTGGTAATGCAGGTACAGTTACGAATGGTATCTACACAACAGGTAGCTATGCTGACCCGGCATGGATTACTTCATTAGCAGGGTCTAAAATAACTGGAACACTTGACGGTGGAACATTCTAAGGAATAAACTATGCCAACTACAATTAAGTTAAAGAATAGCGTAACAACAACTGCTGCACCTACTACACTGGTACAGGGTGAAGCTGCTGTTAACGTCACCGATAAGAAAGTCTGGGTAGGCAATGCTGCTTCTAGCCCAGTACAAATTCTTGGTGCAGGAGCAACCATTGCTGGCACTACTGCAGATTTTAGCGGTGTAGCTACATTCTCTGCTGGCTCAGTATCAGCCCCAGCCATTACTACCACAGGCGATACCAACACAGGTATGTACTTCCCAGCAGCCGACACCATTGCATTTACAGAAGGTGGTGTTGAGAGTATGCGGATTGATGCTAGTGGTCAGGTAGGTATTGGTACAAGTAGTCCTTCAAGTAAATTAGATGTTGTTAGTTCGTCTGATTTAAAGATTCGAATTAAAACTACTACGGGGAGCAATACTGCTGGTATCGACATTATGGGAAACAACGCTACGGTTGATTCAAACAATGTTATTTTGTATCAAGGTGGTTCTAGCGAATGTTATTTATATAACAGAGCAAATGCTGAAATTAGGTTTGGAACTAACAACACAGAACGGATGCGTATTACTTCTGCTGGTAATGTGGGTATTGGTGATAGTAGCCCAGCTTACAAACTAACTGTAAATGGAACTGTTTACGCTTATAGTTCTTCAAGTAGTGCCACTTTTTTATCACAGAATACTGGCGGTGCTTGGTTTGCAAACGCACAAGGTTCAGACTATGCAATTACTGAAAGCGGTGTTGGTGAATGGTTAAGAGTTAAAGCAACTACGGGCAATGTAGGTATTGGTACTAGTAGTCCATATAGCAAACTTCATGTTGTTGGAAGTGGATTCTTTACAGGCAGAACTGTTCCTTCTAGTGGTGCTGGTGTAGAAATATATGGCGATGGTTCTAACTATGGTGCTTTCCTTGCCTATAACAGAAGTACGTCAGCTTACATACGGCAAGAATACGATGCACTTAGCCATATTTTTAGTGGTAGTGGCACAGAACGGATGCGTATTGACTCTAGTGGTAATTTGTTGGTTGGTACAACTACCATTGCCTCTCAAGGTAAGATGACTTTAGATTTTAATGGTAGTTCAAATCAAGGAATCAACATAAAAGAAACAGCAAACCAATCCTCTGCTGGTTTTATGTATTTTCAATATAGCACTACTGTATTGGGAACAATTACTAGAGCTACTAGCACAAATGCAGTTTTATACAATACAACATCAGACATTCGTCTTAAAGAAAATATTACTGAAGCAAAACCAGCATTGGACACAGTTTCAAATATTAAAGTAAGGCAATACGATTGGATTGGATGTGAAAATTCGCATCAAGATTATGGTTTTATTGCACAAGAACTAGCTGAAGTAGTTTCTGATGTAGTTACCAAAGGCAGAACAGAGGAAGATACTTGGGCTGTTGACTATGGCAAGCTGACTCCAATTTTGTGTAAAGCAATTCAAGAACAACAAGCATTGATTGAAAATTTAACAACACGCTTAAATGCGTTAGAAGGAAAATAAAATGGCAACAACATACACATGGGCAATAGCCCAAATGGATAGACTTACTTCTGATGGCTTTGTAGTCACAGTACATTACACAGTAAATGCTGTTGATGGTGATTACACAGCTTCTACCTATGGCACAGTAGGCTATACACAAGAGGAAGGCAACATCATTCCTTTTGATAGCTTAACTTCTGAGATTGTAGTTGGATGGGTAAAAGACTCACTCGGTCAATCAACTGTAGAAGAAGCATTGGCTGCACAGATTGAGGCTCAAAAGAATCCAGTACAGCAGTCTGGATTGCCTTGGTAAGTTTTTAACCACAACTAGGAGAACGATATGGGCGAAAAACAAGCGAAACCCATTACGATTGATGGCATTGAGTACGACACAAACGACTTTACAGACGAGCAAATTGCGCTCACTAACCATTGTTTAGACCTTGACCGTAAGCTGGCATCTACACATTTTCAAGCGCAACAGTTACAAGTTGGTAAAGATGCGTTTTTAAAGATGCTAAAAGAGTCGTTAGAGAAACCGAAAGAGTAATTATGAGCGACATCAACCCTGTAGAGTACGGTAAATTAGTAAATTCTGTAGATAACCTAGAGCGTAAAGTAGATGCTTTAGAAGTAGACATTAAGAAGTTAGTGGCTATGGCTGAACGCAGTAAAGGTTCTCTATGGGCGTTGATGGGTGTTGCTTCTGTTGCTGGTGCGTTCATCAGCTACATGACTGAATTAGTGTTTAAGAAATAATATGAGACCAGTCTCGAACGGCAAGAACTTAGTTGCTGCAACCAAGACAACCATGTTTGTTGTTCCTAAACAGCAAGTAGGTAAATGGAACCTTTTATGGGCTATCAACAATACTTCCTCTGCTAAGAACTTCACAGCATGGTGGTACGATAAAAGCACTAACACAGAAGTATCTATCGTTAGTGACTACCCGTTAGCCGCTAAAACATATTTACGCTTTGATGGCGGTGCTTATGTTACTTTAGAAGAAGGTGACGAGATTCGAGTTCAAGTAGAAGCAGGTGCTACAGCTTCGTGTATTGTAACCGTTGAATTAGAGCCAACCTCTGTAATTCAATTTAATCAATATTAAGGACTATTATGCCACTCAAAGCAGGTAAATCAGACAAGGTTATTTCTGCCAACATCCGTAAAGAGATGAAAAGTGGCAAACCGCAGAAACAAGCCATCGCTATTGCTTTAAGTAAGGCTGGACAATCTAAACCCAAGAAAAGGAAATAATATGCCAATGGTCAAAGACAAGAAGTTCCCTTACACAGCTAAGGGTAAGAAAGAAGCTAAGTCATATGCTATGAAAACAGGAGCAAAGATGACTACTCCTAAAGCTAAACCAGCTAAGAAGATGGGTTCAATGCGTGGCTACTAAACCCGGATTGTACGCCAATATCGCAGCCAAGAAAGCACGCATCAAGGCTGGCTCTGGTGAAAAGATGCGTAAAGTAGGCTCTAAAGGCGCTCCTAGTGCTCAAGACTTTAAAGACGCTGCTAAGACAGCTAAGAAGAAGAAGTAATGCCTAAGAAAGCCTTCCAGAACCCTGAAGGTGGTCTTAACCAGAAAGGTAGAGAC
>Ga0247723_1002047_pt1 | contig 11138 bp, 11 predicted proteins | sample MSEWelMarce5H_FC_FD_189079 | JGI IMG/M metagenome (GOLD analysis project Ga0247723, IMG submission 189079) | Subsurface sediment microbial communities from gas well in West Virginia, United States - MSEEL Well Study Marcellus 5H_FC | ecosystem: Environmental > Terrestrial > Deep subsurface >...
ATCTAAAACTGGATGGTAGTTATCTTGCTCTCTATCCCGGTGACACCTTGGTAGTCACACCAGAGTCTGGTAGTAGCATGGACACCACTGTCACTGTAGAAGAACATTATGAACAAGGACTATTTTAATCATGGCTAAAAGAGAACTAAACGAACAGCAGAAGAAATTCATTGAGGTGTTATTTGCTGAGGCTGGCGGCAATCCAGCTAAGGCAAGGCAGCTTGCTGGCTATAGCGAAGGCTATGCTACCAAGATGATTATGGATACTCTCAAGGAAGAAGTGATTGAGGCTACACAGCTATACATTGCTATGAACGCCCCTAGAGCAGCTATGGCTGTTGTTAGTGGCATTGCTGACCCTACAGAGCTAGGCTTGAAAGAGAAGCTCAATGCTGCTAAGGATTTGTTAGACAGGGCTGGCTTGGTGAAGACAGAGAAAGTTCAGGTGACAGCACCTAACGGCATCATGATTTTACCAGCCAAAGATAGCAGTGAGTGAGAGAGACTTAGGGGCTTGGATATTGCCTCAACCGAAAGCAAAGGAAACATATGTACCTATTCCAAAGATTAGAAACACTATACCATTTGGTTACAGACAAGATGAAGAAGATAGTAGCCTCCTGCAGCCAATACCTACAGAGCTTGAAGCGTTAGAACTAGCTAAGAAACATTTAAAACAATACAGTTCTAGGCAGGTAGCAGCTTGGCTTACCACTACCACAGGTAGAACTATAAGCCATGTGGGATTGTTAAAGAGAATAAAGACTGAAAGAACTCATGGACGAAAATCCGCTACTTACCGCAACCTTGCCACAAGGCTCCAAAAAGCCCTTGAGCAAGCGGAAAGGTACGAAGAAAAATCTAAGAGGCTCGGCAGGGAAGACCAAACAGGATACTTCGAGTCAGAACAGTACAGCAAGCTCACCGAATATATCGATAGTAAACTCGCCAGAGACTCCTCAAGCGATAGCTGATGATAGGGAAGTGTTGTTTAAGCCCAATCCGGGGCCACAAACATTCTTCTTAGCTTCCTCAGAGAGGGAAGTGTTATATGGTGGTGCTGCTGGAGGTGGTAAAAGCTACGCTATGTTGGCTGATCCACTGAGGTATATGGTACATCCACAGTTTTCTGGGCTTCTGTTACGACACACTACAGAAGAACTTCGAGAACTTATTTGGAAGAGTCAAGAGCTTTATCCAAAGATTTACCCCGGCATCAAATGGAGTGAGAGAAAGATGCAGTGGGAAGCACCATCAGGGGCTAGACTGTGGATGTCTTACCTTGATAGAGACGAAGATGTATTGAGATATCAGGGATTAGCGTTTAGCTGGATTGGTTTTGATGAGTTGACGCAGTGGCATACGCCATTTCCGTGGAACTATATGCGTTCTCGACTGCGTACAGCAGCGTCAGATCTACCAATCTTCATGAGAGCTACAACAAATCCGGGTGGTCCGGGCCATGCTTGGGTGAAGAAGATGTTTATTGACCCTTCTCCAGCGGGTAAAGCCTTCGATGCCACTGATATTGAGAGTGGAACTACCTTGGTGTATCCTAAAGGACACAGCAAAGAGGGGCAAGCACTGTTTAAGCGTAGGTTTATCCCTGCTATGTTGACGGATAACCCCTATTTGATGCAGACAGGTGACTATGAAACCATGTTGTTGTCTCTTCCTGAGCACCAAAGGAAGCAACTACTGGAAGGAAACTGGGATATTGCAGAAGGTGCAGCCTTCACAGAGTTTAATAGGCAGATTCATGTAGTGGAACCATTCCACATACCGAGTAATTGGACTAAATTTAGGGCTTGTGACTATGGATACGGAAGTTATAGTGCTGTGGTGTGGTTTGCTGTGTCTCCAAGTGAGCAATTGGTGGTCTATCGTGAGTTATATGTTAGCAAGGTGCTTGCCAAAGACCTCGCTCACATGGTAATGAGGGCTGAAGAGAACGATGGCCCTATGAGATATGGTGTATTGGACAGTAGTTGCTGGCATAAGCGTGGTGATACAGGTCCATCACTGGCAGAACAGATGATTGCAGAGGGTTGTAGGTGGAGGCCAGCGGATAGAAGTGCTGGTAGTAGGGTGTCAGGTAAGAATGAGCTACATCGAAGGCTACAAATTGACCCCTTTACAGAACAACCAAGACTAGTTATAACAAGCAACTGTGTGAACACGATTGCTCAGCTACCTATCATCCCTTTGGATAAAAAAAACCCAGAGGACATTGATACTAAGGCTGAAGATCACTTATATGATGCTATTCGTTATGGTGTGATGAGCAGACCTAGAAGTAGTTTGTTCGATTACAATCCATTAACCTCTGGTGGTAGTGGTATGAAGATGGCAGACCCCACATTTGGGTATTAAAAGGTATTTATGGCTACAAACAATTTTATGGATGATAAGTCCATTGGTTTAGAAGATAAAAAGCAGGGAGAAACTGCATCATTCACTGGTGATAGTCTATTAGTCTTTCTAAACGACAGATATACAAAGTCTGAAGAGAGTCGTAGACAGGATGAACAGCGTTGGTTGAAAGCCTATCGCAACTATCGTGGCATCTATGGACCTGAAGTAAAGTTTACTGAGACTGAGAAGTCCCGTGTATTTATTAAGGTGACAAAGACCAAGGTGCTTGCAGCATATGGTCAGATCACTGATGTGTTATTTGCTAATAACAAGTTTCCTCTAAGTGTTGATCCCACTGTCCTACCAGATGGTGTAGTGGATACAGTACACATCGATCCAAAAGCACCAGAAGGTGCAGAAGCAGAGATTGCTTCTCCATTTGGATATAAGGGTGATGGTAAAGACCTAGCACCGGGTGCTACACTTTCTTCTTTGATGGACAGGCTTGGTCCATTGAAGGGTCAACTTGGAAGTCAAGAAGGTTTGAAGGAAGGGCCGGGTGTTACACCTAGTTCCATCACATTCCATCCTGCTATGGTGGCAGCTAAGAAGATGGAGAAGAAGATACATGACCAGCTAGACGAAAGCGGTGCTAATAAGCATCTGCGTTCTACTGCCTTTGAGATGGCTCTGTTTGGTACAGGCATCATGAAGGGTCCCTTTGCTAAGACCAAGGAATATCCAAGCTGGAATGAAGAAGGCACTTACAAGCCAGAGATGAAGACAGTACCAGAGACATCACATGTCTCCATCTGGAACTTCTATCCCGATCCTGATGCTACTAACATGGAAGAAGCTCAATACATTATTGAGCGTCACAAGCTAAGTGCTACACAACTGAGGGCTTTGAAGAATCGTCCTTTGTTTAGAGGTAATGTCATTGAAGATGTTATCGAAATGGGAGCCACCTATACTAAAAAGTATTGGGAAGATGACTTGAGAGACTATGCTCCTAATTTAGGAACAGATAGATTTGAAGTGTTGGAATATTGGGGCAATGTTGATATTGACATGCTCAAAGAAAACGACATTGATATTCCTGACGCTTTGTTGGAGGCTAAGGAGTTGCAAGCCAATGTATGGTTCTGCAACAACAGAGTGATTCGCTTAGTGTTGAATCCGTTTAAGCCAGCCAACATTCCGTATTACGCTGCTCCTTGCGAATTAAACCCCTACTCTCTATTTGGCATTGGTGTTGCCGAAAACATGGACGACACCCAGACCCTCATGAATGGTTTTATGCGTATGGCTGTAGATAATGCAGTGTTGTCTGGCAACCTTGTGTTTGAGGTTGATGAAACCAACCTCGTTCCCGGTCAGGACATGACTGTCTATCCGGGTAAAGTGTTTAGGCGACAGGGTGGTGCTCCCGGTCAAAGCTTGTTTGGAACTAAGTTTCCTAATGTGGCTGCTGAGAACTTGCAACTGTTTGATAAGGCAAGACAGCTTGCTGATGAATCAACAGGCATGCCATCCTTTGCACATGGACAGACAGGTGTGAGTGGTGTAGGTAGAACAGCCTCTGGCATTTCTATGTTGATGAATGCTGCATCAGGCAGTGTTAAAACCATCATCAAGAATGTGGATGATTATTTGTTAGCTCCTTTGGGTAAGGCTTTCTTTAGCTTCAACATGCAGTTTGACTTTGATAACTCTATCAAGGGCGACTTAGAAGTTACAGCCAGAGGTACAGAGAGCTTGATGGCTAATGAGGTGAGAAGCCAACGCTTGATGCAGTTCTTGCAAATTGCAAGCTCTCCTGCATTGATGCCGTTTGCTAAGTTCCCTTACATCATTCGTGAAATTGCTAAGAGCATGGACTTAGATCCAGACAAGGTTACTAACAATATGGATGAAGCTATGCGTCAGGCATTGATGATGCAGCAAGCTACAGCACCAGCAGAGGGTGCTCCTCCTGTTGCTGGTCCAGAAGGTGGTCCTCCTCCAGTGGCTGATATGACTGGTGGTGGTGGTGGAAATATCGGTGTTGGTGCTGCACCAGTGCCGGGTGAACAAGGATTTGCTGGAAATGTCCAAGCCGTACCTCCCCAAGCTTAAAGGCTTTGTTAACACTCATGTGACATGGGATGCGTTCCTAGATTTGCTTGATACTGAAATTGAAAACAAGCAAAGAGATTTGGAACAAGCTTCAGATATGCGTGAGATTGGAAAGGCTCAAGGAGCCATTGCTGCTTTACGCAGATTGAAATATCTAAAGGATGAAGTAAATGTACAAAAATGATACAGAGAGATTGTTCGCTGAAGGCGGCATGAATGACGAAGGTGGAACAGTAGATCCTGTGTCAGGGAATGATGTACCTCCGGGTTCTTTGCAGAACGAAGTGAGAGATGACATTGATGCTAAGCTGAGCGAGGGTGAGTTTGTTATCCCTGCTGATGTTGTTAGATACATTGGTCTTGAGAGATTGATGAAGCTTCGTGATGAAGCTAAGCAAGGCTTGTCTCGCATGGCAGAGATTGGTCAGATGGGTAATGCACAAGAGGTAGAGAACCCAGAAGCTTTGCATGAAGGTGAAGAAGGCTTTGAGTCAGAGATTGATGACATCATGCAAGAGGTTGATGGCGAAGACATGGGTGAGAAGAAGTTTGCTGCTGGTGGTTTTGCAGAACCCGGCACTGACTACTTAGCCAAATACAACATTCCTAAAACATCTATTACCAATCCAGCTTTGGATGTTAGAGCATACAAGAATAAAGATGGTAGGGTGATGTATATCACCTTCTTCAATGACAAGCCTTCCATTGCTATCCCTGCTGGTTATGAGTTTGCTGGTTCTGCTGGTCAATTTATTGCAGAGACTAAGAAGACTGATGAGACTAAACCTGTTGTTACAGCTACAGGGACAGTTGAGTCTGGTGGTGATGGCCCAACAGGACCAGAGGGTGGTGCTTCTGTAGGCACTGGTTCTGGCGTTGGTGGTCCTTCAGGTACATCTATTGGTAACTCTCCAATTGGTATTGCCATTGGAGCCATTGCCAATGCTCTTGATGGTCTTACAGCTTCCACCCCCACTGCTGTAAGTGTAGGTACAGCTAATGCTGCTGGTATTGATGCATCTACCCCAGAAGGACTTGCAGCTAATGCTGCTGCAATAAGTGTTGATGATGCTTCTATTTCTGAGGGTGTTTCTGAAGGCACTTCAACAAATGGTATGGGTACAGTTGGTTCTACTGCTGCAACTGCTGCTGCTGATAACAGTGGTAATACTACCAGTGGTAGTGATGGTACAGATGGAAGTGGTAATACTGGAGGTGGTCCGGGTACTGGTGCTCCCGGTGATAGTGCATTTGCCAAGGGTGGCTTAGTTGCTAAGCGTACAAAGAAACAAGCACCTGCTCAAAAAAGAGGCATTGCCTCTAAGAAATAATACTATATAATTAGCATACTCAAACCAGAGGTGGGCTGGTGAGTGTCAACAATTTCCCACCATATGGCTACCTATCTCCCTGCTTTGCAGCTACAGTTAGCCCCAACTTAAAGGTATGTTATGACAGAAGCAGTAGTTACTCAGAATCAACAAGCTCAGGCTTTCTCTCCCTTTGGTAAGCGTAATGCTAACAAGGATAAGATTGAGCAAGAAGAAGCTGAGTTGAAACAATTGGCTGAAGATAAGAGCAGCCCTCAAGAACCACAAGATGGTGAGGACAGCAACTTAAGCGCAGAAGAGAAAAGCTTTAAGAAGCGTTACGGAGATCTGCGTAGACATTCTCAGCAACAGCAAACCACTTTGCAGAAGCAAATTGATGAGCTTCGCTCACAGCTACAGAGCAGTACAGAGAAGCAGATTAAGCTTCCTAAGAGTGAAGAAGAACTTAATGAGTGGGCTGCTCAATACCCTGATGTTGCAAAGATTGTTGAAACCATTGCAATTAAAAAGGCTAAGGAACAAACCCAAGCATTGGATGAGAGGTTTAAACAGCTAGATGAGCGTGAGCATCAAACAGCTAAGGATAAAGCAGAGGCTGAACTAACTCGCTTACATCCAGACTTTGACTCCATCCGTGATGATGATGCATTCCATACATGGGTTGATGAACAACCTAAGTGGGTGCAAGATGCTTTGTATGATAATGAGAGTGATGCCAAGGCTGCTGCCCGTGCCATCGATCTATACAAAGCTGATAAAGGTATTAAGACTAAGAAACCTGCTGCAGATAAGGGTGCTGCTGAAAGCGTAAACACCCGTAGTAGTCGTTCTGCACCTACAGGTGAGAGCACAGATGGTGTCTTTTATGAGTCACAGGTAAGTAAAATGTCTACCTTTGAGTATGAAAAGAATCAAGAATCTATTGCTAAAGCATTACAATCAGGTAAGTTTGTATACGATGTTAGCGGAAACGCTCGTTAAGTATTGACAAACTTGAAACAACTGGTATAACTTTAAGCGGGGCTAGGTATCTAGTCCTGCTCCTATGGGCCGTATCATACTAGTTACACTACCCCATAGAGTTATCTGTCACGCAAAACAATAAACTGTCAGAACAACCTGAAGTTTGTTGGCCTGTATAGACAAGTGGAGGCATCCCTGTTCTATACACACCCATCAAATACAGCCTCTGTGGTGATGTTGAGCGTATTTAATTATATGCCTAACACATATCTAGGAGGATATTAAAATGGCCTTTCCAAAAGCAGTTGGCTACGGGAATCTACCTAATGGTAATTTCTCGCCAGTCATCTATTCAAAGCAAGTACAACTTGCATTCCGTAAAGCGTCTACTGTTGAAGACATCACCAATAATGATTACTTTGGTGAAATCGCAAACATGGGCGACAGTGTCAAAATCATTAAAGAACCTGAAGTGTCTGTTCAAAGCTACGCCCGTGGCACACAGATCACTGCTCAAGATCTGAATGATGAAGACTTCACCTTGGTTGTTGACCAAGCTAACTACTACGCTTTCAAGATTGATGACATCGAAGCAGCTCACTCACATGTGAACTTCATGCAGATGGCTTCTGATCGTGCAGCGTATCGTTTGCGTGATCAGTATGACCAAGATGTATTGGGTTACTTGTCTGGTTTCTCACAGTCTGCAAAGCATGTGAATCCTGACACAGCTCGTACAACAGCCGCTGGTACTAAGGCAGTTACTGCCGCTGGTTCTGATGAGTTGTTGGCTTCTATGAAGCTGAAAAAAGGTAGCTTCGGTAACATCACTACAGCTTCTGCTGGTGATCATTCCATTCCTTTGGCTCCTCGCCTCCCCGGTGCAACAGCATTGCCTACAGATGTGGCATCACCTTTGATGGTGATTTCTCGTATGGGTCGTCTGTTGGATCAACAGTTTGTTGATTCTGCTGGTCGTTGGTTGGTGGTCGATCCTGTGTTCATCGAGATGTTGAAGGACGAAGACAGCCGTTTGTTGAATAGTGACTTTGGTGGTTCTGGTTTGCAGAACGGCTTGGTCATTAACAACTTGCATGGCTTCCGTATCTATGTTTCTAACAACCTGCCAAAAATTGGTACTGGTGCTGGCACTTCAGGTGCTGCTAACCAGAACACCAACTATGGTGTGATTGTTGGCGGTCATGACTCTGCTGTTGCTTCTGCTCAGCAAATCACCAAGACTGAAACATATCGTGATCCTGACAGCTTCGCTGACATCGTGCGTGGTATGCATCTTTATGGTCGCAAAATCTTGCGTCCTGAAGGCATCGTCACTGCTAAATACAACGCTGCTTAAGGAGAAACATTATGGCAACTATTACAACTTTGGCTGGTGCAGCCTCCGCTGGTCGCACTGTTGGTGCTGTCCCTTACTTGGTCGATGTTACAGTTGACTTCGCTGCTGCAGCTACAGCTAAAGGTTCTGCCTTGGCTGCTGCTGATGTCATCGAAGCTCTCAGTGTTCCCGCTAACACTCTCATCTTGAATGCTGGTATGGAAGTTATCACCGCCCTCGGTGGTGAGTCCAACGATACTACATTCGACTTGGGCGTGACTGGTGTTGATGCTGACAACTTCGTTGATGGCTTTGATGCTGACGCTGCTGCTGCTGGTGCTTATGCCCAGAATGCTGCTGCTTTCCAGCCTATCGTCAACGCAACTGCTGACACTATTGACATCTTGATTGCCACTGCAACTACTGCTCCCACCTCTGGTGAAGTGCGTGTATGGGCTGTGTTGATGAATGTTGATGGTCGTCCTGCACGAACTTCCGTTGATCGTGAGCAACTGGCTTAATAGCTAGTTAATACTGGGAGGGGCTTAACCGCCTCTCCCTTTTATTGTTTAAAACTATGTCTACATACATTTCTTTAACGAATGAATTGCTACGCAGAATGGGTGAGGTCACCTTAGACTCCACCGAATTCGATGGGGCTAGGAACATCCAAGCTCTAGCCAAGAATGCTGTCAATTCATCCATTAGAGAATTGATGCACTCTGCACAAGAGTGGCCTTTTGCTCTTGTTACTAACACACAAACAATGACAGTGGGTACAGGAACATATTCCTTCCCTGCTGCTTTGTCTAGTGTTGATTGGGAAAGCTTCTATCTTAAGAAGCTAACGGCAGCGGATAATGATCCTCTTCGTCTTCCTGTTCTAACTTACACAGACTACTTAGACAACCATCGTCCCAGTGATGATGTTAATGGTACTGGCGGGTATGGACCAGCCATTGCTGTTTATCAAACACAAGAGTCTAAGTTTGGTATTACTCCACTGCCTGATCAGGCTTATGAGATTGAGTATAAGTATTGGTCTTTCCCTGCTGACTTGGCAGAGTCTACAGATGTATGCATTGTCCCTGACCGCTTTACAAGTGTATTACTTGATGGTGCTATGTTCTATATGCTGATGTTCAGATCTAATGAACAGGGAGCAACTGTATATAAAGAGAAGTTTGATGCTGGTATCAGGACAATGCGTAGGGTGTTGTTAGATGAACCTTTGTATATGCGTTCAACGATGATTGTTAAACCATCATTCAATCCTAGAGTGTTTTAATGGCAGATAGAATCAGTGGATTTAAAGTTACATGTACTGGTGGTATGAATACCAACAGGGATGTACTATCTCAAGGTGAGATGTATCCCGGTTCTGGAACACAGCTTATTAATTATGAGCCATCAGTAACTGGTGGTTATAGACGGGTTAGTGGGTTTGCTAATAGTTATGGCACTGTAACAGGAACAGGTAATGTTCTTGGTGTGTTTGTATCAGAGAATCTTAATGATGGTATCTTTGCTTGTCGTAAAGCTACATCAGGAACCGACTACTTTTATAAGTGGGTAGCTTCCTCATCCACTTGGTCAGTCATTACAACCCCCGGCACTGTCACTATGGTGGGTGTTAAGAAGGTTAGATTTACCAAGTACAACTGGAGTGCTCCTAAGTTTGTATTAACTGATGGTATCAATCCAGCAGCTATTTACGATGGAACAACTTACACACAGATTACAGATGCTAATGCACCTAACAGTCCTAAGTATTCTGCTGCGTTTAAGAACCACATCTTCTTAGCTGGAGATGTTACAGATCCTTACAACTTATACATCTCTTCTCCTTTGGCAGAGACAAACTTCAACCCTGCTAATGGTGCTGCAGTTATCAATGTAGGTTTTGAGATTGTACAGATTAAGCAGTTTAGAGATACGCTGTACATCTTTGGTAAGAATGCTATTAAGAGTTTGACAGGTACTAACATTGCTGACTTTGTTGTTAGTGAAGTTACAACAAATTTAGGTTGTGTTGTACCGGATAGTGTGATAGAACTGGGTGGTAATCTAGTATTCCTTGGTCCTGATGGTTTTAGACCTGTGGCTGGTACAAGCAAGATTGGTGATGTGGAGCTTGAGACAATCTCTAAGCAAATTCAATTTACCATCACTGCCATCTTACAAGAACTTGTAGCTGGTTCAATTGATCCAGAGCTTCTGAGTTCAGTTGTTATTCGTAAGAAGTCACAGTTTAGATTGTTCATACCATCTGAAGGAACCTTTGGTTTGTTAGGTGGTTTGAGAGCTAGTGAAGGTGGTGTGTCTTTTGAGTATAGCCAGCTTTATGGCTTTCCTGCTACCTGTGCTTCTAGTGGATACATTGGTGTAGATGAAGTAGTTATTCATGGGGATTCTACTGGTAAGGTTTATAAACAAGAGACAGGAACTTCTTTTAATTCTTTAGAAATCTTGAGTGTTTATCAAACTCCTTATTATTACTTCCAAGATCCTACGATTAGAAAGAACTTCTACAACATCTCAACATTCTTGAGAAGTGAAGGTTCTACAAGTATTGTGATGGGTGTTAGCTATGACTTTGAAGACTCAATTGATGTCTTCAATCCAGCCAACTACAACATCTCAACCACTGGTGCTGCTGCCTATTACAATGAAGCCATCTATGATGCTTCAGCAATTTACGATGGTAACCCATCACCAGTGGAGAAGACAAACATTGAAGGCTCTGGATTCTCAGTGGCTTTTAAATATGTGACTAATGATACGAATGCTAGTCATACGATTCAGGGATTGGTCTTGAATTATTCTATGAATGATAGACGCTAAGGAGAACTACCTTGACAGGTTATGTAAGACAATCGGCTGCTGATATCGTCCCAACGGGCGTAGTTAGAGCCGCCCCAATTAACAATGAGCTTAATGCTCTGCGTGATGCATTCAATGTTGCTGGTGGTCACAAGCACGATGGAACTACTGCTGAGGGCCACCCTGTCCCTGTTATCGGTGATAGTGACTTA
>Ga0247723_1002048_pt1 | contig 11138 bp, 9 predicted proteins | sample MSEWelMarce5H_FC_FD_189079 | JGI IMG/M metagenome (GOLD analysis project Ga0247723, IMG submission 189079) | Subsurface sediment microbial communities from gas well in West Virginia, United States - MSEEL Well Study Marcellus 5H_FC | ecosystem: Environmental > Terrestrial > Deep subsurface > Rock...
GACCCGTAGAGCCATAACAAGAGCCAATAATATTTGCACACACAATAAAATAATCCTGCTCCTTAATGAGTGCATCATTTCCTATTAAACCCTTCCACCAATCCCGCGCATCCGCATTGGCCGTTAATGCATGACATACCCATACTACATTGGTACCAGCTGCATTAAGCGTTCCATAGGTATGGTAGGCAATAGTTAAGCTTGGCAACACCTCTCCACATTCTAAAACGAACGGCTGTTTGTATTTTAGGTATTGGATTTGAGACTGCATGTCACACAAAATAACTACAAGTTCATCACTAGACATAAAATATTTTAGAAAGCGAGTGGTGGTAGCTAGTATACGAAGCTTACCTTTGTTGCAAAGCACACAATCCCAATATGTCAAAGCCGCAAACAGACGCCATAAGAATTAGAACTACGCAAACAAATGAAATGGAACATAGCAGTCCACTTTTTTTGACGAGCAGCTTTTGTTTTGATGACGCCGAAAGTATGCGCGCTGCTTTTGCCGATGAAACCGATGATAATATCTACAGTAGATTTAGCAATCCAAATGTGCAGGAATTTACAGATAAAATTTGTGCACTAGAAGGTGCCGAAGCTGGTTACGCAACCGCGTCTGGTATGAGTGCTGTTTTTGGCTCCTTTATGGCGCTATTAAAAAAAAGGCGACCATTTACTTTCTTGTAATTCTATTTTTGGGAGTACCCATACCGTGATTGCAAAATACTTGCCTAATTATGGCATTGACACATCTTATGTGTTAGCCACCGCAACAGAAGCGGAGTGGGAAGCTGCCATTACGCCTGCTACTAAAATGATTTATTTAGAAACCCCTACCAACCCGGGTTTAGATATTTTAGATCTAGAAATGATTGGACGCGTTGCTAAAAAACACAATATCATTTTAAATGTAGACAACTGTTTTGCAACGCCTGTAAACCAGCGTCCCATAGACTTTGGCGCAGATCTAGTGGTTCACTCAGCAACAAAATGGATAGATGGACAAGGTAGAGTTTTAGGTGGTATAGTAGTGGGTAAAAAAGAACTGATCAAAGATATTTATTTGTTTTGCAGAAGCACAGGACCTGCACTATCTCCATTTAATGCTTGGCTATTAAGCAAGAGTATCGAAACATTAGATGTTCGTATGGAAAGACATGCATCCAATGCTTTATTTATTGCAGAAGCCCTCGAAAATCATGCAGCCATTGCAACACTGCGCTATCCTTTTTTAGCAAGTCATCCACAACAAGCAGTTGCTAAAAAACAAATGACAAATGGCGGTGGTATTGTTTGCTTTGAATTAAAGGGCGGACTAGAAGCTGGTAAAACATTTTTAAACAACCTAAAAATGTTGTCGCTCACCGCTAACCTTGGAGACACCAGAAGTATTGCTTCTCACCCTGCAAGCACTACACACGCAAAATTATCCGAGGCAGAAAGACTTGCCGTAAATATTACACCCGGACTCATCCGTATTAGTGTAGGACTAGAGCACAGAGACGATATACTAGCGGATATTACCGGAGCGCTTGCTGCTATTTAGCCACGTACTGAATACCACCTAATATATGTATTAGAAACAAGGGATCTTCATATGATTCGTTGGTATGCCCAAGCTCAGTATAAAAAGCTTTACCCCCATCAAATTTATGGTACCATGCCATTGGATGCGAAGCGCCCATTTCACCACCTTCATACGACTTTTCATCAATGGTCATAAGAATATGTAAACCCGGTTGCATGTCTTTAAAATTATACCACTCATCAAAACGTTTCCACTGCGCAGGTAAATGTTTGGTAGATGTATGTTTACCATCTAATACATTTAATACCGCTTCTTGTTGCCTCGGATGACTTTTAAAATAACCACCCACGAGTTGATTGTACCATGGCCATCCATATTCGGTATCAGTTGCGGCGTGTATTCCTACAAAACCTCCCCCATTATTAATATATTTTTTAAACGCGGCTTGCTCCTGATCATTAAAAACATCGCCGGTAGTGCTCATAAAAACAATAGCATGATACGAATCTAAATTTGGTTGTAAAAAAGTAGCCGACTCAGAAGTCGTATCTACTTGCATATTGTTAGCCTTGCCTAATTTTTGAATGGCCGCAACAGCCACTGGAATAGAACTATGATAGTAGCCTTTTGTTTCAAAAAATACCAATATTTTAAGTGACTTTGGAGGATTTACGGCCGCTGAAACAGCACCCAACATACCGAGTGCAATGAATAAAAAAGCAATGCGTAAAAGGTTTGATTTATTTTTCATAAATAACGTTTGAAAATTACTTAAATTGAACCCTAATGTAAGAAAAACGATTAACAATTTGCCTATGAAAATGAAAACAGGAATCATGCTAGCTACCATGATGTTTTTACAATATTACATTTGGGGTGCCTGGTATGTAACCATGGGTCCATACATGGACAATTTATTTAAAGGAGAAGGTCAAAATGTAGTGGATCTTGCTAAAGGCGCTACTTATGGCGCTGGCGCTATTGCTACCATGCTCTCTCCTTTTTTTGTTGGCATGATTGCAGACCGTTTTTTTGCTGCACAAAAAATCATGGGCATCTTACACCTTATTGGAGCAGCGCTACTATTTTATGCTACAAAAATGACAGCTACCACAAGTTTTTACTGGGTAATCCTTGCCTACTCTTTACTATACATGCCAACCATTGCATTAAGTAACAGTGTTGCATTTGCTCAAATGAGTGACCCAGGTAAACAGTTTCCATGGATTCGTGTTTTTGGAACACTCGGTTGGATTGTTGCTGGACTTGTGATATCTAAACTAGCTATTGGAGAAGGTGAAACTACATTTATGATTGCTGCTGGCGCTTCTGCATTACTAGGTGTATTTAGTTTTATACTTCCTAATACACCGCCAAAATCTACGGCTAACAATACATCGTTTGGCGCTATTTTTGGTGCCGATGCATTTGTACTTTTAAAGGAAAGATCGTTTTTACTATTTTTTATTGCAGCCATTTTAATTTGTATTCCGCTTTCTTTTTACTACGGATTTGCGGGCTCCTTTTTAGGTGAATTTTGGGGCGCCAATACGGCTGCTAAAATGACGCTCGGACAAATGTCAGAAGCTTTATTTATTATCACCATACCATTTTTGTTTTATAGATTGGGGGTTAAAAAAATGCTTGTACTGGGCATGGCTGCGTGGGCTATTCGTTATATCTGTTTTGCATATGGTAATATGGAAGCGGAGTGGCTACTCTATGCCGGTGTAATTTTACACGGCATCTGTTATGATTTCTTTTTTGTAACAGGTTATATGTACACAGAAAAAATGGCGGGTGAAAAAATAAAAAATGCAGCGCAAAGCTTATTTACTTTTGCCACTTATGGTGTAGGCATGTTTATTGGCACTAATTATAGTGGCTATGTAGCAAATGCATACAACCAAAGCACTACTATAAATGGCGTTACTACTCAACAGCATATTTGGGAAACCATTTGGCTATACCCTGCCATTATTGCTAGTGTTGTACTACTATTATTTGTTTTATTTTTTAAAGAAAAAAAGCAGCTCGCTGCACAGTAAAAAATTATGAAGAAGATTGCCATGTTAGGTTCCGGCTTTATTGGCCGATTTTATGCAGAAGCACTGCAAGGTTATAGAAGTAGAGACAAAGTAGTTTCGATATACTCACGTAGAGAAGAGTCCGCTAAAAAGTTTGCAGAAGATTACGCTTGCGAACACTGGACCACAGAAATGGAGGAAGCCATTGCAAATCCAAATGTAGATATTGTATGTATTGCATTACCCAATAATTTACATGAGGCCGCAGTGATGCTTTGTTGTAAACACAAAAAAGCGGTAATGACTACAAAGCCGTTAGGTCGTAATGCCGAAGAAGCAAAACGCATGTTAATTGCTGTGGAAGAAGCGGGTATTTTTAATGGCTACCTAGAAGACCTTGTATACACCCCTAAATTTATTAAAGCCACTCAGTCTGTAAAAGAAGGGGCACTTGGCCGAATATTATGGGCTAAATCTAGAGAAACACATCCTGGCCCGCACAGCGAATGGTTTTGGGATATTGAACAAGCAGGCGGTGGTTGTATTTTAGACTTGGGTTGTCATTGTATTGAAATTGCACGTGGTTATATTGGTAAAGACATTAAGCCCATCGAAGTCATGTGCTGGGCAGACACACAAGTAAAACCGATAGATGCAGAAGACCATGCCATTGGTCTTGTAAAATATGAAAACGGCGCTATTGGTCAATTTGAAGTAAGCTGGACTTTTAGAGGTGGCCTCGATTTAAGAGATGAAGTAATGGGTACAGAAGGTACGATTTGGATCAATAGTTTTTTGCGCACAGGCTTTGATATGTTTACCACTGGAAAAGGTGGCGACTATATTGCAGAAAAAGCAGAAAGCAATAGTGGCTGGTTGTTCCCGGTAGGTGACGAGTTAAATGAACTTGGCTACAACCACATGTTTATGGATATGTTTAATGCCATGGAAAAAGGCGTTGACCCTAAAGAAACATTTTATGATGGCTATGTAGTAAACGCTATTATTGACGCGGCTTACAAATCTGCTAAAACAAAATTATGGGAGCCTGTACAACTAGATATTTGGAGAGGACAAACAGGCCTTACCAAAGAAAGTCATTTGGTAGAATATGATGCCGATCATTATTTAATTAAAGAAGAGATGACGCATTATGGCGCTAAAAAATTAATTCTTAAACATAAGACCACCGGCAAAATATCGGATCAGATTATTGAATAAGTTTTAAAATAAAAGCCGGTTAACTACTTTTAAAAAAAGGGAGACACTATATGTCTCCCTTTTTTAATGCTTCTACTGCAAAGTTTGCAGCGCGCGCTGTTAATGCCATATATGTAAGTGATGGATTTTGATTGGCACTTGACGTCATGCATGCACCATCTGTTACAAAAACATTTTTTGCATCCCACACCTGATTGTTACCATTTAATACAGAAGTTTTAGCATCTCTACCCATTCTGGCAGTTCCCATTTCATGAATACCATGTCCAATAGCATGTCCGTTATCGTAACTAGAAATATTTTTAGCACCCCCTGCTTCTAGCATTGCTTTTAATTCTGAAACAATGTCTTTACGCATGTCAAGTTCATTTTGTTTGAGCTCGCAATCCATAGACAAAACAGGCAAACCCCATTTGTCTTTTTTATTCGGGTCCAACGAAATTTTATTTTCGTGGTACGGCAAAATTTCACCAAACCCTGTTGCACCAATGGTCCAAGAACCAGGCTCTGTAAGGGCTTCCTTAAACGCAGCGCCAATAGAAAGTTCTGCTACTTCTCTACTCCAGCCCTGTCTTCCAGCACCACCCTGATATCCAAACCCACGCAAATAATTTCTTTTATCGTTACCCATATTTACAAACCTTGGAATGTAAAAACCATTGGGACGTCGGCCATACACATACTTATCTTCATAACCTTCGATGGTGCCAGATGCCCCTAAATTATAATGGTGATCCATTACATTGTGCCCGAGCTCTCCACTACTACTTCCCAAACCACCTGGCCAAATATCTGTAGCGGTATTAAATAACACCCACGCCGAGTTTAAGGCAGAAGCATTTAAGAAAACAATTTTAGCATTGAACGTGTATGTTATATTCGTTTCCGAATCAAGCACTTCTACACCATCTGCTTTTTTGGTATTCTTGTTGTATAAGAGTTTAGTAACAATTGAAAAAGGCCTTACCGTTAAGTTACCCGTTTTTAAGGCAGCGGGCATGGTAGAAGATTGCGTACTAAAATAACCTCCAAAAGGACATCCTTCCCAACATCTGTTTCTAAATTGACAATTGGTGCGGCCTTCAATGGCTTTTGTTAAATTGGCAACCCTTCCAATAATTAAATGTCTATCTCCTTTAAATTTTTCTTTGATTCTTGCAGCTACGTCTTTTTCTACACAGTTTAAATCCATGGGTGGTAAAAACTGTCCATCGGGTAAATGCGGCAGACCTTCGATTGAGCCGCTAATGCCCGCAAATTTTTCTACATGATCATACCAGGGTGCAATGTCTTTGTAACGAATGGGCCAGTCTACACCAACGCCTTCTTTTCCGTTGGCTTCAAAATCTAAATCACTAAGGCGGTAGCTTTGTCTTCCCCATAACAATGATCTTCCTCCCATCCTATAACTTCTCCACCAAGTAAATGGTTTTACCTCCGTGTAGGGGCAATCTTCTTCATTGGTCCAGGCGTCCATCACTGCTTCATTTGCAGCCCAACCCCTGTGTATCACAGGATATTTTTCTTGCTGCTCTGCAGTAGTTCGACCCCTATGTGGCGTATCCCATGGATCATTATTAATGCCTTTATAATCTTTAATGTGCTGATGATCTTTACCGCGTTCTAATAGTAAAACTTTGAGCCCTTTTTGGGTAAGCTCTTTGGCAGCCCATCCGCCACTAATACCAGATCCAATGACAATGGCGTCATAGGTATTACCAGCTGCGGCTTTGGTGTTGAGGTAAGCTGTATCTGACATAAGATTTTATTTAGAATTTTAAAGTTTGCCGTTTTTTATTTGCTCCACTGCATAATTAGCAGCGCGTGCAGTAAGTGCCATAAATGTTAAGGATGGATTTTGAGTGCTTGTAGAAGTCATGGCAGCGCCGTCTGTTACAAATACATTTTGACACAAATGCATTTGATTCCACTCATTCAGTAATGATGTTTTTGGATCTCTACCCATACGCACACCACCCATTTCATGAATATCTAATCCGGGGGCCTGCTTACTATCATATGTTCCAATATTAGTGCAACCTGCTTTTTCTAACATTGTTGCGCCTTGATTGAAAAAATCTTGCAATAACTTTTCATCGTTATCATCGTAATCTATGGAAGTTACAATTTGAGGAATACCCCATGCATCTTTTAATGTGGGATGCAAACGAACATGGTTGCTTTCTTTTGGAATTGTTTCGCCTTGCATCATCATATAAATATGCCATGGTCCTGGCTCTGTTAGGGCTTCTTTAAAATTAGCACCAACACCGTCGGCACCTGCCCTTCCCCTACTTGCATTAAAAAAAACCATGTATCCGCGTAAAAAGTCAGTTTCTTGCTTATGCACATTTCTAAAATTAGGCATCATTACCTGCGTTGGCCTGCGGCCATAATAATACTGATCTAAATGACCATCGTAACTAGCCGTAATACTGCCTCTATAATTATGAAACGCAATATACTTTCCTAATAAACCATTGTCGTTACCAAGGCCATTTGGAAATCTTTTGGATATAGAATTTAAAAGAATCAAATTGGTATTAATGCAGGCCGCATTTACAAAAATGATTTTTGCAGTAAAAATAATTTCCTCTTTTGTAACTGCATCAATCACTTTTACGCCTGTTGCTTTTTTTGTTGCATCATCATAAATAATGGAATGCACAACAGCGTTAGGGCGAAGTGTTAAATTTCCTGTTTTTTGTGCCCAAGGAAGTGTAGCTGCATTGCTACTAAAATAACCACCAAATGGACAACCTCTTTCGCATAAACTTCTAGCCTGACATTGTCCGCGCCCCTGTTCCAAATGCACGGGGGTTGGCTTGGTTAAATGCGCACAGCGCCCCTGAATAACACGCCTATCTTTATAACTGGTATTAATTTTGTTAACCAATTCTTCCTCTACACAATTCATTTCCCATGGAGGTAAAAAATCTCCATCCGGAAGTGTATCCAATCCATCCTTATTACCGCTTATGCCGGCAAATTTTTCGACATGGGTATACCATGCATCAATGTCTTCGTATCTGATGGGCCAGTCTACTGCAAAACCATCACGCTTTGGTCCTTCAAAATCGTATTTACTCCAGCGCTGTGTTTGCCTCGCCCATAGTAATGACTTACCACCTACTTGATAACCCCTAATCCAGTCGTAAGGTTTTTCTTGGACGTAAAGGTGCTCGGCATCTTTTACAAAAAAGTGTTCCGACGATTCACCAAATGCATAACATCTAGAAACAATGGGATTTTCTTTTTCAAATGCAGCGGATTTTTTATTACGATGCTCAAACTCCCAAGGATTTTTGGTGGCCGTTGGATAATCTTTTAAATGAACAACGTCTCTACCTCTTTCTAATACAATTGTTTTCAATCCTTTTTCGGTCAACTCTTTGGCAGCCCATCCGCCACTGATTCCAGAACCAATGACAATCGCATCAAATGTAGTAGAAGACATAGAATTACTTTTCGTTAAAGCTATTGGTATTTAAAGTACAAATATTTACCAGTACTTCCACCGATTTCTCCATATCAGTTACCCCCACCCATTCATGTTTACTGTGAATAGCCTGCATGCCGGTAAATATATTAGGGCAAGGAAGGCCCATAAAACTTAACCTAGACCCGTCTGTACCGCCGCGTATGGGCTCTTTAACCATATTGAGCCCTGCTTTTTCGTAGGCCGCTTTTGCTAGGCTTGTAATATGCGGGTGCTGGTCAATAATTTCTTTCATATTTCGGTACTGCTCCGTTACAGAACAAGTAATGGTTGCACCCTGGTATTTTGAAACAACGTTTTGCGCAATATCAAATAATTTTTTTTCATGAACAGCAAGTGTAGCTGTATCAAAATCACGGACAATAAAATCAATCGTTGCTTTTTCTTGAATACCATTTACACCTACTGGATGCACAAAACCTTCTTTTCCACTGGTGGCCTCGGGGCACCAAGAATCTTTTGGTAACGCAGCTACAATTTCTGCAGCAATTTTTATGGCATTGATCATTTTGCCTTTTGCATATCCAGGATGCGCACTAACACCATCAATTACAATAGTGGCAGCGTCTGCACTAAACGTTTCATCTTCAAATGTTCCAACCTCTCCACCATCAAGTGTAAATCCAAAATGAGCACCCACTTTTGATAGGTCTAATTTTTCGGTACCTCTACCTACTTCTTCATCGGGTGTAAATAAAATTTTAATGTCGCCGTGTTTAATAGCTGGATGTGTCATTAAATAATGTGCCATATCCATAATAATGGCTACACCACTTTTATCATCGGCACCAAGTAATGTTTTACCGCTAGCTGTAATAATTGACTTCCCAATATGACGCTTTAAATAAGGATACGCTTCTGTGGTGATTACCTGGCTATTGTCGTCAGGCAAAATAATGGGCGCCCCTGTGTAATCTTTATGCAGTATGGGTTTTACGCCTGTACCACTGCAATCGGGCGCTGTATCTATATGACTACAAAAACAAATAACAGGCACATCCTGACTAATATTAGAAGGGATGGTTGCATAAGTGTATCCATTTGTATCCGAGTAAGCATCTGTTAAACCCATCGCTTGTAATTCTTGCACTAGTAGTTCCGCTAATTTTAATTGCTTTGCTGTGCTCGGAAAACAGGCCGCTGCAGGATCACTCTGCGTATCTATTTGCACGTAACGTAAGAACCGTTCGGTAACTGTAAAATTATAAGCTGTAATCATGGTTTTAAATGTACGAAAAAGAGCCGCTCTACATTAAATAGAGCGGCTCTTATATAAGAAATTATAAAATTATACTATGGCATAATGATCATAGAAGTAGCGCCATTGATAGCCACTAATTCTAAATCAAAAATAAGTGTTTCACCTGCTAATGGATGGTTCGCATCAAGAACAACAGCTGTTTCTTTTACTTCTACAATAACAACAGGGAAATTTTGTCCGCTGCCATTGCTCATATTTAATTGCATACCCACTTCTGGGACCATGTCTTCAGGGAAACGGTCTTTTGGAAATTCCATCACCATTTCTTCTTGCTTAGGTCCGTAAGCCTGATCTGCAGGAATAGTAACTGTCTTTTTTTCGCCAATAGCCATACCTGTAACGCCATCATCAAAGCCTGGAATTACCATACCGCCACCAACTTCAAACTCAAGTGGTTCTCTTCCTTCCGAAGAATCAAAAGTTGAACCATTTGTTAACTTACCATGATAATGCACTTTTACAGTATCACCTTTTTTAACTTGTTGCATGTTATTTATTTGTAATTGAAAGATTTCGGCAGGGCCGAACGGCAAAAGTACAAACCAAAAACGAGGTTTTGGCAAGTATTTTTGAGTAACTTTCGGGCGTAAAAGTCTTAAAAAACACATCCATGCAAAAAATATACCTGTTTATACTGTCTTGCGCTCTGAGTATGAATGCTTTTAGCCAAGAAATTAAGCCTGGCGCTTATCAAACCAGCGAATACCTCCCAGCGTTAAAAGGTAAAAGAATTGGCTTATTTGCTAACCATACCGCTACCATTGGAAACAAACATTTAGTAGATACCCTGTTGAGTTTAGGTATGAATATTACCAAAGCTTTTGGACCAGAGCATGGTTTTAGAGGCACTGCCGATGCTGGTGAAAAAGTGGGCGATTATAAAGATGGTGCAACAGGTATCCCTGTAATTTCATTGTATGGTAAAAAAAGAAGACCAAGTGCCGACGATTTACAAGATGTTGACGTCATGCTATTTGATATCCAAGACGTGGGTACTCGTTTTTACACCTTCATATCATCGTTGGAGGAATTTATAAATTCGGCGATTGAAAATAATAAGCCACTTATTATTTTGGACCGACCCAACCCTAATGGTTTTTATGTAGACGGGCCAGTATTAGATACCGCTTACAAAAGCTTTGTAGGCATGCAGCCTGTTCCTATGGTTTACGGAATGACAATGGGCGAATATGCTAAAATGCTCATTGGAGAAAAATGGGCTAAAGCTGCAGCGAGCGCTACTTCACTTCCAAACATTACGATCATTAAAAATAAAAACTACACCCATAAAAGCAAATACGTTTTACCCGTTAAGCCTTCTCCAAACCTAGGCACCATGTCGTCTGTGTATTGGTATGGCAGTAACTGTTTGTTTGAGGGGACGGTTTTAAGTGAAGGCCGAGGCACAGATTTTCCGTTTGCTATTTTTGGACACCCTAGCTTACCTAAAACCTTGTATACTTTTACGCCAACCAGTAGAGATGGCGCTAAAGAACCTAAATTAAAAGATCAGGTTTGTTATGGCTGGAATTTATCAGGCACAGATAAAGATGTATTACAAAAAGTAGATGGTAAAATTCAATTGGGTTATTTAAT
>Ga0247723_1002049_pt1 | contig 11132 bp, 15 predicted proteins | sample MSEWelMarce5H_FC_FD_189079 | JGI IMG/M metagenome (GOLD analysis project Ga0247723, IMG submission 189079) | Subsurface sediment microbial communities from gas well in West Virginia, United States - MSEEL Well Study Marcellus 5H_FC | ecosystem: Environmental > Terrestrial > Deep subsurface >...
AGCACTGATAAGATAAGTCCCAGTATCATTTGCGCTGATAAATTCAAGGAGTATGTTTTGTTGTCGTCCATATTCTTGTTCCTGTATAAGTTTAATTGATTCTTCTATTTGCATTTGCTGCAGGTTGTAGCCTGAGTTTAAAAGCTGCATCGACATGACGATGCCAAATCCTGGTACTATTTCTTTCCCTTTAGGTACATCAACGCCCTTAGGATTATCTTTCTTATCTGTACCCGACGTCGTCGTAGTACTTGCGGGGCTTGATGCAGACGTCCCCCCACTTGATTCGCTCTTTACGGTTGCTACCGAAGTAGCTGGTGTTTCCGTCGTTGTCGTTGTCAACGCAGTCATGTCCTGTACAATTACAGGTTCTGGCGGGATGATGGGCGCAGTTGTGACTTGGTTCAGAACACTGTTTGGGTTCGTCGGACTTATCGGACTGATTGGAGATGCCGGGTTGTTTAAGTTCGTCGATGTCATCTTGCAAGTATCTAATATTGTTGACCATGCAGTCCAAGTTGGAGAACCATACGGATCGGAACATATTGAAGTTCTTTGTTCTTGTAATAATCCCTCGAATCCAGTTGAACATGCTAGCTGCCTCGTTTCAGTAGATTCAATACACGTTGGCGGATTTGGTGTGCAATTATTAGAACTTGTTGTCCAACCTGTCCAAGTTTGTGCAGTACAGTCATAAGACCTAGTTTCATTAATAGCGCCTGATTGGTTAACTGGGCAAGACAAAGTTCTATACTCAACTTGAGGGCTACACACTGGGACTTGATATATTGAGCAATAAGGGTCACTCGGTCTATACCAGCCACAATAATGTTGTTCCAAAGCAATATCAGTTGAGATACCTTGACACTGCATTGATCCTTGAAGATACCAACCTTCTTCTGTATTTGCAAACGAGCATGACCAAGCATACGCATTATTCCTTAGTATTAGAAGGAGTAGGAAGAGTGTAATTCGGGCCATATAATTTTCTAAACTTTTCAGGATCTTTTTCATACCATGCTTTCTTAGCTGTAAAACCCACAGCACCACCCATAGGACATGGCGAACCACTCATCTCCATCGCGTCCCATACTTTAGGATCTTGGCATAGCACCGATACGGCAGCCACTTTAAGTCCTAAATCATTTAATGTTTTTGCTAACTTAATCTTAACGCAGTTCTCATCTAGTAAAACTGTGCCCCCTGATAAAGAAATAAAACCTAAATTACCCGCTGCACTAATAGGTACTGCACAAACATCTTGTGAAAACGCAGACATACTAGGCGCCATAGCGCTAGGTACAGGCATTCCTTTTTGGTTAATTGTCGTAGTTTCTGCATGCGCTTGATGTATGCAAACAAGTAAACAAAGAGTAATTAAAACACCAATTAAAATTTTCATAATAATCCTTAATACGAAATTGTTACGTAGCCACTACCACCTGAATTATAGGTAAATCCTGAATAGAACCAGAATGATTGGCCTCCATTGCCTTGTGTATTTGTAGTTGCAAAGTTAATACCTGATACAGTATTGCCAACATAAAAACCACCCGCATTTAATACTGAATACGGCGTTGAATATGCAGAGTATACTCTAGAACCTCGTTCTGGGTTAGTTGCAACTAGTCCAGTACCTGCTGCTAGTGTTAATTGGAAAGTATACTGACTGCCATCGTAGAATACACTACCACCTATAGTATTATATAAAAATGGGTAAGTAGATATTAGTGTAGTACGTATTGCCTCAAGTTGACCAGTTCCTGAACCATTGCTAAAACTACCGCTATAAGATGCTGTTATGCTTGAGGCTGCTCCACCATTTGATCCTGTAGACGAAGATCCTCCCGCCGGAATAACATTAGATCCACCACCAGCGCCACCAGCGCCACCACTACCACCAACAGATCCTGCTCCCCCTGCTCCGCCAGTAGCTGAGGCCAATACAGTAGCACCTGATAAGAACGCAGTAGATCCACCGCCACCACCACCTGAGCCATTACCACTTGCAGTACCTGCACTACCACTTGCATAACCTGCACCACTATTACCCCCTGCTGCGGTATAAAAACTGTTTGCTCCAAATCCGCCACCAGAACCTACAGTAATTGTATATGTTTGTCCTGGAGTTACAGCAACAGTACCTGTTACAACTTGACCGCCTGTACCTGCAGCGCCATTGTAAATAGTTCTACTTGTATTTAAAAAATTACCGCCTTGTCCGCCCCCGCCACCAGCTACAGTTAATGTAATTGAGGTTACACCTATCGGAGCTGTCCATGTATTACTTGCCGAGAAAGTTACTACGTTTGGATTAACGGGAGTAATGCTTATATATCCTGAGCCACCATTAGCGCCATTAGTATTATAGTCGTTAGGGTTGTAATTTGATGCAGCACCTCCACCACCACCAGCACCTAATCCACCAACTCCGCCGTCAGTATATATACCGCCAGCCGTACCTCCTGCACCTATTGATGAACTAGCGCCGACAAATCCATACCACCAACTACCCCCATCGCCTGCCCAGTTACCATTTGGAAATGCTCCAGGAAAATTCCCTGTTCCATATTCTTTAGAACCCCCAGCACCCCCCGATGCATTTGTTGCACCAAATCCGCTAATATAACTTGCACTTCCAGCTAAGCCAGAAGGTCCATTAGGAGATGTTCCACCACTAAAAGGTCCAGCACCACCCGCTCCACCGGCACCTACAACAACAGTAATTACTTGAGATGGCGTAACAGTTATCGTTGTAGATACAGTACTTCCAGCGCCACCACCAGCTCCACCACCACCAGCTCCTGAATAATTACCCCATCCAGTTTGACCACCTCCACCACCACCTATCGACGTGACTTGTAATGAAGTAACACCTACAGGCACTGTATAAGAATAAGTGCCTGGGGAGGTATATGTTGTAGGTCCTACTGAATCAGGATAAAATTGTTTACCAACACCGCTTTGCGTAACAAGTCCTACTCGGAGGTCTTTCCAAGATCCTGCATTTTTAATATAGATGCGTTGGACTGCTTTCCAAACACCGCCTGTTTTTACGTATGTAAGTGGCATTTTATATTAGATTACTTGGTACCAAATATCGCCATCAGACCCACCGGCAGGCGCACTTGTTGAAATTGTTTTAGTACCTGTAGCATTTGTGCCTATTGTTAATCCGCCTACAGTACTTGATGTAATTGTTGAACCCGATATACCCACTCCAGAAATAGTACCTCCTGATATAGCAACAAGATTAGCATTTTGTGTAGACATGGTTCCTAAGGTGCCTGTTGCAGTAGTTACAAATGCAGTTGTTGCTATCTGTGTTGTATTAGTACCAGCAGCTGCTGTAGGAGCTACAGGTGTACCTGTTAATGTTGGACTACTTAATGAGGGGGTTACAAGTGAAGGACTAGTATTTAATACAACACTACCTGTACCGGTTGATGTTGTAACACCTGTACCGCCGTTTGCCACGGGGATCACTGTGCCTGTAGCTAGAGCTGTTACTGTTTCAACGACGTTTGACCCTGTATTAAACACGATCATAGATTTACCAGCAGGCACTGCCACACCGGTACCTGTTGAGTTCTTAACTGTAATGTCAAAGCCTAATGTGTTATTAACAATGTATTGCTTTTCAATACTAGGTACAATTAAGTTTTGAGCAGCTGCTACTGTACCTACTAGGTTAAGGCGTAAATTACGCGCAGTTTGAGCTGTGTTAGTATTAGTTAAAGTTAGGGTAACGTCAGCACTTGCAAAGGTAACATCCGCTGTTCCTGTAATGGCCTCTTCAATTGCGGTGCCTAAGTTTGTGTTTGTAGTTACACCCCAGGTACCCGACTGGTCACCTGTACCAATAAGTTCTATTTTGAGGTTTGAATAGGTACTTGCCATAATAAATCCTTTATTTTAGTTATCCATATTATATCTTATTTACATGGTTGAGAGGTATCAATTGCGCCCCAACTTGGTGTTTGTGCATCGTTTACATCAACCCATACTCCCGCAGGCGCAGCTCCTATAGCAGTCCATGAAGGTGTTTGTGAATCATCAATCTTAAACCAGCCGTTATAGCATAAATCATCGAGTAGCGTGATTGCCTCTGTAATAGAAGTAGCAAAATTAGCTATCACAACGTATGAGTCCGCGGTATTGATGTTTTCTGCAATACTTTGTACAAAGTTAGCTTGGGTTGCATTTGCATCAGCCACGTTAACGTTCTCTGTAATACTAAACGTAAATACTGAGATAATTGTTTTTAAATCATTCAGCGTAATGTCTTCTGCTCTTGTGACGCTAAAGTTAGCAGCAATATTATTTAAGTCAGCTAGATTTATATTCTCAGTTCTAGACACTGCAAATTGAGCAGTCACGGTTTGTGTTGAGTCTGCGCTAATATTTTCTGTATCTGAAGCTACAAAGTTTGCAGCTATGGTTTCAACGTCATTAAGATCTGCATTTTCTGTAATGCTTTGTAACGCTGCAAAGTAAGGTACAGCTACTTCTTCAACGCCAATATTTTCTGTGTCTGATACACTAAACTGAGCACTTATATTTTCTACGTCGTTAACAGCGACATCTTCTGTGATACTTTGTAGGAACGTTGATGCTTGTGTACTTGCGTCTGCTAATCCTACGTTCTCATTTAGTGTAGCAATGAATATTCCAGCAAAAGAATTTAAATCTTGAACCCCGATATTCTCTGCAATACTTTGTGTAAATGCCGATGTTTGTGAACTAGCGTCTGCTACCCCAATATTTTCAGACAAAGAAACTATAATTGCATTGCCGGCTAAGGAAGCAAATGTAGGTTGAGCAAAGGCAGCGTACCCGAACATTATTCGTCCGCAGGTAGAGGCGTATTGCCTTCGTCAAGCCATTTTAGGTAGGCTTGGTAGTCTGTGTTAGCTGGGTCAAATGGAATACAAGCACCATCTGATAGTCTAATTACACAACTTGGTTCGGTTTGATTAAAACTTAATTGTCCTAATTTATACATTTTATAGCTCCGCACTAAATATTAATTTGCCTGTTGTTCCATTAGCCGCAGCTAATATAATCCCGTATCCACCTACACCCGCAGCATTCATACTAAAGTTAGTATATGCTCCATTTGTTGAAACCTCACTAGATATTAAAGCTGTAATTGTTGAATCATATGCCGTTCTATCTGTTGCTATTAAGTTTGAAAATGTAATTGTTGGTGCAGCTCTTAAAGCAACTGGGAATATAGTAGCAAAAATAGCCCGAGTAGTAGTTGGTTGCATTCCAGATGCTATTCCTGAATAACTTGCACCGCCTAAAAAAGTATAATACCGTTGACAGTTAATAAGTTCTTGACCATACATTCTGCGTTCAAACGGTGTTGCTGTTGTGCCTAGTTCTAATTGGACACCAGTGATTTGAAATTGAGCGCCATTAATTAAATTGTTATTCCCATTATTAAATAACACGCCTATTGTTTGTGCATTACTAGGGATGGTGTACGTTAATGTTGCTTTTGTCCAAGTTGTAGTATTCGATAAAGTTAATCCTGTAGAAGCTGTTGTTCCTGAAGATCCTCCATTTATTTTTGTATTTGAACTTGTATTTGAGCTTATATAAGCTATCCATTGATTTGTCCAATTTACAGGAACTTTGTACCAAAAAGATAATGTGACTGTTTGCCCTGCTAAGTCATAACAATTAGCTGTTTCTATAGATTGAGATAAGTTTATATTTGTGTATGTTGTAGAACCAGATGCTATTTGTAAATAATTGCTATATCCTGTTGGTGGAGATGCGGATAATTGTTGCATAGTGAGTGAATTAAATCCACCACCAAATGTATCAATATACCATCTATCAATGTAATATCCAGCTGCAGTAGGGGTGACACTTGAGGTTCCGTTATACTGGCTAACATTGAACCCACCATTAATTAGTCTGTTCTTTAGCACATAAGGTGACGCTGCAGCTGTCTGAGAACTTGCATCTGAAAAGGTTACACCAGGAGTTGTTACTGTTCCTGTAAATGTAGGAGACGCACTTAAAACAACAGTTGATCCTGTTCCTGTAGTGGAAGTTAAAAGCGCTGGTGGTACCTGTGTTAATGCCATGATTTATCCTTATGCTGTGTATGTGCCTGAGCTTGTAAATGTATGATATGTGTAACCACCTGATGATGTGACTGTACCACCTGTGCCTTTTTGTGAACCTAAATATCTTAAAATAACAATACCTGAGCCACCTGCACCACCGTTACCATTACCACCACCACCGCCTCCACCACCACCTCCTGTATTTGCAGTTGCAGCTAGTCCATCACCAGTAACAGTGCCACGACCTCCTCCACCTGAGCCACCAGCAGCATTTGTTGCACCGCCACTACCATGACCCCCACCACCGCCACCAGCATAGAAAGTTCCAAGAGATTTCCAATTTAATCCGTTTCCACCAGCACCTGCTTGAGTTGAAGATGGTGCGCTTTGTCCTACTGCACTTGCTCCACCCCCACCACCACCGCCAGCACCAGATGCGCCATTACCACCAGCAAAACCTTGACCAGAAGTTCCTGCTCCATTACGTCCAGATGTCCAAGTAGACCCAGCTCCACCTCCAGAACCGCCAGATTGACCAAAAGCATCTGCAGGTGTTGCAGGAATAGCGCCTGTGCCACCACCACCTCCACCAATTGAGGTTCTAGATAAAGACCCTCCAATAAAAGAAGAGTTTGATCCGTTTGCACCTTTTGTCCAGTCAACAACGGTTGTTGGAGCTCCAGCACCTACAGTAACTGTATAACTTGTTAATGGGCTTAAGGTATCAGTATAATCTAAATATCCACCAGCTCCACCTCCGCCACCGTCTGTATCTGACCCTGCTCCTCCACCAGCAACAATTAAATAATCAATTGAATAAGTTGGTCCAACATTTGAGGCTTGCCAGTCAGTGCCTGTATAAACTTCTATATTTGTAGATGTTGTATTAAATCCTATCGTTCCAGTAGGAGGAGAAGAAGGCCTTGTTGCAGTCGTCCAAGTACCATTAATAACTTCCCATGCTGAACCGTTATAAACTTCTAGTGTTGTAAAGGTAGAGTTATACCCCATCTGCCCTGTTAAAGGCGAAGCTGGACGAGTTGCCGTAGTCCACGTAGAAACAGATGTTCCTCCGTTAGAACCTAGTGCTGATAGATTGACTGCGTTAGTCATTTAATTATCCTAAAGTTACTTCTTTCCAATTAGTTGTAGCTTCATCCCAGTTATATAGTTTACCATCATCTGGCATAGGTGTTGGAGCTTCCCATAACCATGTTTCTTCATTAAGAACCCAAGAATTAAAAGGTTTAGGGGCTATGAATACATCGTTTTGAGCATCGTATGTGTAACCAATTCCAGCGTAGTTACCTCTTAAAGGTCTGCCTTCTGGGTGTTGATTACCATGCGTATTATAGCTTGTTTGTAGCCAAGTACCAGGACTTGAATCTACGAATGTTTCAAAAAATTCTGGTTCAGCCACGATGACCTGTGTAACTTTACCGTCTACTACTTTTGCAAAATGACTCATTGTTTTCTCCTTATTCGTCTGCTGGTTCTGGTGTGTTGCCTTCACTTACCCATTTTAGGTAGGCTGGGTAATTAGGATTATTTTCGTCTGCTGGAAACGAAGTAAATTCATTATTACCTCTATCTTGAATAATGTGACTGTATTCTACGCCATAAGAAATTACTTTAACTATTTTATACATATTATAACTCCGCAGTTGCTGCAATATATCCTGAAGCCGATGATGAACTTAAATTATATGGTCTAAATTGAGTTAATCCTGAAGCTACTGTTGCTTCAACTACTGTAAAATTTAGTGACGACTCTGCAGTAGAAGTAACTAATATTGCTGAAGTAACTGCTGTAGTAGAGGTGCCAAAAAGAGTTATACCAAGAGAAGCATAATCAATTGCTGATGGTACAACTCTCATTGATACTGGGTTTTGAATTGCAAAAGTTCCTTTAGTTGTAGTATAAGCTAACCCACCAGCAGAAAATATAGTTGCTCCGCCTGTGCCATTAAATCTCCAATAATACCGTTGACAATTAGCCAATTCCTGATTATAAAGTCTACGTTCAAACGGTGTTGCTGATGTACCTATTTCTAGTTGGACACCTGTGATGTAGAAGGTTGCACCATTAGTAGCCACAACATTAGTTTGTCCTGTTACACCATTATAATTTGCTGCCGCCCAAGCACCAGATGGTCCAGCATAAGTAGTTCCAATGCCTAAACTAAATACAAGAGTAAACCCAATGCCATTTCCTGATGTAGCCCACGTTCCAGCAGTTGGAGCTGGGATAGTTATTGTTTTATATTCCCATGTATTGGCAGCATTAATTGTGTATAAAATTGGATATGAATAATTATATGTAGGTGCATTTTCAACAACTAATCCAAAATTTCCAGTCAATGAACTTCTTACCCAAAATGATATAGTTACTGTTTTTGCGTTAGCTGTTCCCCAAGCTAAATCAGATATATTATTAGCTTCAATATTTTGTGATACATAAAAATTATCTCCTCCTGTTGGAGTATAAGCACTAGATGATGTTATACCAAGATAATTACTAAATCCTGCTGGTGGGGTTACTGACCCTTGATTTTGTTGTGTGGTAATTTTAGATGCTTGTGTAACATAAAAAAACCATCTATCAACAGTATATACTGCAGAACCCGTAGTAGTAATTGACACACTAGCACCAGCATTTCTTTGGTCAATCACCATAGCACCATTTATAATACGGTTCTTTAGAACATAAGGTGACGCTGCAGCAGCTTGATTAGAACTGTCAGAAAAAGTAAGTCCAGCACTAGAGTCTAGTGTTGTTGATCCTGAGGTTCCTGTAAGTATGAGTGGCATTATTGTCCTTTAGGATATTTAGTTTTTACAGGGTCAATCATGTCTGTTTTCCATGCGTCTATACCATTATGGTAAATGTAGTCTAGTTGGTCTGCAATAGCTGGATATTCTTTAGCTCTTTTTCTTTGATATTCATTATTATTATATTCAGAAATAAGTCTTGCTAATTCTGTTTCTACTTCTTCTTTTGTAGGAATAGGGACAACAGTTGGGTCATCGTACCATTCCAAAGTATCATAATCATTATCTCTTAAACCAAATTCAGCGTATGGTTGTAATGATTTAATTGCTTCAAAAATTCCGCCTTTATAACTCATGCCGCAATCTCCATTAAACAAATACTAGATGAGTTGTCCGTTGCTCCAAATCTAATTACATTTCCACAGCCAGTAGCTCTTCCACCCATTTGGTAAGTTATGGTAGATGTAGTTGCTGGACTATCTAAGTAAGATTGTGCCGCTTGTGGATAATCAAATTGGTCATCTGATCTAGTAGATCCAAACCAATAGTCTTTAACAATCGTTCCATTACGTTTTATATAAACTACACCATCACAAATCATGTTTACGCCTGCAGATACAAAGATTAACACTTTGCTAGTTGAATATAATGGAGTAAATGTAGTGCTAAAACCAGTAAAGTCTACATTAGATGCAGAAGTCGCAGTATATGCCCCACTCCAATTTGTCCATGTAACTTGAAGAACTGAACCTGTTGGTAATCTTGCTGATGAAATTGTTCCAGTTAACTGAGTAGCTGCAATACTTTTATTTGTAAGTGTTTGTGTAGCACTATCCGCAACCACAGTCCCACTTGTTGTGGGTAGAGTTAACGTAGTAGTACCTGATACTGCTGGGGCAGTTAAGGTTACGGTTCCTGATGTATCTCCTGCGACTACTATGCTTGCCATATTATTTAGCCTCCAATGTTTCTACTCTTGCTTTTAGGTCGTTGATGATGGCTTGTTGTTCTTGGATGGCTGCTGTTAGAGTAGCTACTAGGAATGAAGTGTCTATGCCTTGTGGTTTAATATTACCATCTTCGTCTACAGCATCTTTTTCACCAGCAACAGCTTCAGGCACTATTTCTTGAAGTTCGTGAGCAATAAAACCTTGACCATTAGAACCATCTATTTTCCATTTATAAGTGACTGGTTTAAGTAAAGCTACTTTGTCTAATGCACCTGTCATAGGCACAATATTTTCTTTTAAACGATAATCTGAAGATGTTATAAAAGCAACAGATGTAAAAGTGTTCTGTTGAATTGAACCAATGGCTGTATTGGAAGAATTGTAAAATCCCATAATTACTTGATTTGTTGCAACTGAATTTCTAATTGCAAAACCAATATTTCCATTTCCATCAAATTGAAGGCACATTTTTCCAGCATTAAATCCTGAAGTAGTATTAATCAACACATTACCACTAGTGTCTATAGCCATACGAGAAGCTTCAGCCGTTTTATCGTATATAAAAAATAGACCTGCTCCTTCACCTGCTCCAGTATTTGTACTTCTTAATTCATAAATTCTACTTCCTTTAATTTGTACGGAAGGTCCAGCTGTGCTTGCTGACTCAAACAAAGCTGTACGATAATCACCACTAGGTCCAAAAACATGAAGCCTATTAGTAGGACTTGTAGTACCAATCCCTACATTCTGTGATGTATCTATAGTAACTGCTGTAGTACCAGCTGTTTGAAGTTGCAATTGGCCACTAGAATCTCCAGTAGAGACTATGCCACCGAAACCAGAATTACTTGCATTTATTTGAGATGCCAATTTTTATCCTTAAATAACTATGTATCTACTGCCTGCTGAGACAGTAACGGTTACACCACTTGCTGCAGTTACAGGACCTGTACTCATGGCATTACTGCCTACAGGTATTGTATACGAAGCTGAGATCGTTTGGTTATTGATGATTATACCATTAGTTGCATTAATTACAGCCCCAGTTCCTGTAGTTGTCGTAGGTAAAGCTAAATAACGGCATGAAATATTGTCAGTACCTGCTGGAGGTGCTGTTGAGAATGTTAAGGTGGTTCCTGATACTGTATATGTGCTTGGGTCTTGAACTACACCTGATATAGCTATAATCACTGATGCTGAGTTAGCTGGTGTTACAGACATTGTAAATGCTGTTTGAGATCCTGTACCGTTAAAGTCTTCTGCTGTAATTACGGCTGCTGTGTTAACCGCACCAAACGCTACGACTTCAATCACATCTCCTGCA
>Ga0247723_1002050_pt1 | contig 11130 bp, 9 predicted proteins | sample MSEWelMarce5H_FC_FD_189079 | JGI IMG/M metagenome (GOLD analysis project Ga0247723, IMG submission 189079) | Subsurface sediment microbial communities from gas well in West Virginia, United States - MSEEL Well Study Marcellus 5H_FC | ecosystem: Environmental > Terrestrial > Deep subsurface > Rock...
TCCATTATCCAAACCCCCAGAGGCTCCTCCACGGCCACCGCCATTACAATCTATTGTTCCGAAAACAGAATCACCGCCATTAGTTGGAGTTCCGCCGCTTGTACCGCTCCCCAAGCCACGCGTCCCTCCTGCACCCACTGTGACGGTATATGTTCCTGGAGCGATTGAATATGATGCACTGTAATAAAGTTCACCGCCACCACCGCCACCACCTGTCTGATTTGACGTTCCACACCCTCCACCTCCTCCACCACCCGCGACGACCAAGACCTGAGCCGTCACTGGAACGAGGAATGTTATGGTTGTTGTTCCAGATGTGAATGTATGGATTCTATTACCCCCGACTGTTGTTATAGTTCCGCCGGTGGGCGCTGCGTAAGTCCCAGTCGTACTCAGGTTAGGAGCCAGCCCCACGACTGAATCAACGTTCGATGACTGAAATTGCCACGCCAAAGTTGGTTGTGGCGCGCCTGCCACGAGACTCATCTACTTTTAGTCTCTAGTAAAATTAGATGAGCTTCACACGTTCTGGAGGAGCCGCCCCGCCATGGTACTCTGCCATGCCTGTCGTCCAGGTTACTTCGAGCTACGCAGCTCAGGTGACGGATTACTACATAGGCGTCAATGGCACGGGAGTGACTGTGACCCTGCCCCCAGGCGCTACGACTTATGCCGGTAAAACCTATGTGATAAAGGATGAATCAGGCCTGATTACACCTAATTCCAGTTATAGATTCAATATAGCTTCTTCTAACCTCATAGACGGGTCCTCCAGTCTGACGGTGACCGTGAGCTACGCGGCAATCACGGTTCTATGGACGGGGTCATTTTGGTCCATCATCTAGCCTCGCTCCGCTCGGGTGATTAAATGCTTCGCATTTAATAAGAATGACCTACATCCCAGCAGTCACGGCCAACGTCTCTGCTGCCAATTCGACCACGGTGGCACTAGGTGCTGGCCAAACTTTCACAGGGACTCCCGAGGACGTGTCCCAGTACGCGTCCTTGAGTGTTTCTTACTATGTTAAACCCCCCACGGCAACGGGCAATCTATTGGTCCAGTTTTCAAATACCGCTTCTCCATTCTACCCCGTTTCAAATGTCATGACGCCGGTCACGCCGGTCACGTCGAATGGCTTCACGCTCGATTTCACCACACAGTCGCAATACTTTCGCATTAGTTACATCAATGATTCGACGCCACAGACGGCGCTCATGATCCAAGCAATCTACCACCCAGCGGCTCGCATTTCAGTGAAAACCAACCGAACCGCCGAACTCTTCACGGATTACACTGATTGTATCGATACGCGTGCTCTCATCTGGGGCAAAACGCTCGGCGGCAAGTACGAGCAGGTGGCGACCAACGGAGACAATTCGCTCGTCGTGTCTGTCGTGGAACCTCGCGGTGCGTTCGGGTCGATGGACGTCAGTCAGGATACGCCGACGTGTCAGGTGGATTTCATATACGGGATAAATATCAACCTGACGAGCAATACGACCGCCTCTGGTGGTGTCGTCGGATGGAACGACGGGTTGATGAATGTCGCCACGGTCGCCACCGTGAGTAGCTCGGCATCCCTCTTGACTCAGAGGTACGTACGGTACCGTCCCGGTGAAGGCGTCAAGGGTCGATGGACTGCCATTTTTACGACGGGCGTTGCCGGAAACACGCAATTGGCCGGTCTAGCATCTGGTACGAATGACGGTCTGTTCTGGGGGTATAACGGAACGTCGTTCGGTATCATGTACAGGAACCGTTCGGTCGATACGTGGATTCCACAAGCCTCGTGGAACGTCGATACAATGACGGGTGGATTGTTGAGTGGTTCGGGTCAGATTCTCGATCCGACAAAGCTGAACGTCTATCAGATCAAGTTCCAGTACTTGGGCGGTGGGAACATGTTCTTCTATGTTCTCAATAGCATCACGGGTCGATTTGATCTCGTCCATTTGATTCGGAACGCAAATACCCAGACCCAGACCAACTTCAGAAACCCGTCCATGAATATGCTCTGGACGACGTACAACAGCGCGAGTTCGACAGCCGTCTGTAAAGTGTCAGGTGGGTCGGGCGCACTCTTCGTCGAAGGAATCCGAAACTTCCTAGGCCCCTTAATTTCAGAGGATGCCTATTTGACAGCGACACCTAATCTGACCCTGACGTCCGTGCTCGCTATCAGGAATGCCACGACATTCAACGGAATCCCGAACAGGGCTTTCCTTCACCTTCGCTCAGTATCGGTTGCAATTAATGGTGGAAGTACAGCAACCGTCGTCATTCTTCGGATCTTGAGAAATTACACGTCAGGCCCAGTGATATTCGCGCCTCTTCAAGGGACGACCGCCGATAATGGAGTCACTATAACGAGCGGTCAATCGTGTTCTTCCTCAAACGTTACAGGTCCTACTAACTACGTGACGGTGTCTGGCGGGACGCAGATATTCTCGACGGTCGTGTCAGCAACCTCGCTTGCCGTCATTGATTTGACCCCCTATGAGATTTCAATATTCCCCGGGGACAAGATATCTTTTGCTTCTTTTGGAACGGCAAACACACCTCTAGTCGGTTTATCGGCCGTGTGGAACGAAGACATCTAGTTATTTTCCCCTAGTACTAATAGAAGATGCCGGTCATCAATAACTTTGGTGACGTAGCGACACAGGGGAATACCCAAGTCGTGGGTAACGTAACTATCCAGGGGACGGGCACTTCCAGCTGGTCTTCGGCGACTTCAGCCGTGACCCTAGCAGGAACCTTAGCCGTCTCTGGAACAACCACCACCACGGGCGTCATCCTCCCTCTGAACGACGGAATTTCAGGTATAGGAGGGCCAGCCAGGCGCTATAACAACGTTTTCACAGCCAATGCCAATATCTATTCGACCGCAAATATCGCCACCGCCAACGTGTCGAATTTGAACGTGTTCTCACTGGCCACATTTGTTGGTCCCATCACAGTCCAGGATACCACGCGACTCATTGGAGCAACCACGGTAACTGGTACAATTGCGCCAACAGCATCAGGAGTATCGGGCCTTGGCGGACCCTCAGCATACTTTGCAAACGCCTTCCTCCAAGTGGCCAATGTGGGAACGACGGCACCAGTTCTCTCCCTCAATGTCCTTGGTAACGTATTTGTTTCGAATACTCTGAATGTCACAAATATCCTGGCAGTCTCAGCCAACCTCACATTCCTGAATTTAGCTTCTTGGATGAATATCTCATCCCTGAACGTCTTCACGGGCGCCAACGTGACGACCCTCACGGTCAGCGGCCTGTCCAACTTGCAGCAAGCTAATATCGTGAGCTCCAATCTGCAGACCATGAATATCCAGTATGCCAACGTGGCAACAATCAACGTCTGGAACGGAGCCAATGTGACGACTCTGACCGTCTCTGGCCTGTCAAACTTGCAGAACGCAAATATCGTGAGCTCCAACCTGCAGACTACCAATATCCAGTACGCTAACGTGGCAACCATCAACGTTACGAATGCAGCCAATATCACAACTCTCACGGTCAGCGGCCTCTCGAACCTCTTCAACGCGAATATCGTGAGTTCCAACCTGCAGACTACCAATATCCAGTATGCGAATGTGGCGACTATCAATGTCACGAATGCGGCCAACATCACGACCCTAACGGTCAGTGGGCTGTCTAATCTCTTCAATGCGAACATCGTGAGTTCCAACCTACAAACCACCAACATCCAGTACGCCAACGTGGCAACTATCAATGTCACGAATGCGGCCAACATCACAACCCTCACGGTCAGCGGCCTCTCGAACCTATTCAACGCGAACATAGTGAGCTCTAACCTACAAACCACCAACATCCAGTACGCCAACGTGGCAACTATCAATGTCACGAATGCGGCCAACATCACAACCCTCACGGTCAGCGGCCTCTCGAACCTATTCAACGCGAATATCGTGAGTTCCAACCTGCAGACGACCAACATCCAGTACGCCAACGTGGCAACTATCAATGTCACGAATGCGGCCAATATCACAACTCTCACGGTCAGTGGGCTCTCGAACCTCTTCAACGCAAATATCGTGAGTTCCAACCTGCAGACGACCAATATCCAGTACGCCAACGTGGCGACGATCAACGTCTGGAACGGCGCTAATGTGACGACCCTAACTGTCAGCTCATTTGCCAATGTGAATTCTGCAAATATAGTCGGAATTGTGAATTCGACCCTGAACGTGAGCACTCAGGCCAATCTGCAGTACGCCAACATGATTTCAGCCAATGTGGTGGGCACGATGAATGTGAATGGCCTTTTGAGTGCTCGCTACCTCACGGGCAACGGATCAGCCCTGATGAATCTGCACGCCTCGAACATCTCGAACGGCGTTCTGAATTTCAACGCAACTAACGGTCTTGGCGCGAATGGAATAGCCATTTCAGGTATTCTTGGTGGAAACGGTCAGATTCTTGCCTCAACCGGTGGCGTAGGAGCTGGTGTTCAGTGGATTGGTCCAGCCACTGGCATCTGGAGCAACGTTGTGCCTTCAATCACCCCCCCGCCCTATCCCATTTATTACAGCATAGGCAATGTGGGTGTGGGCAATACACTCTGGACTTCATTCGGCACTGGTTTCAACACCTATCCAGGTGCTCCACTTGACGTGTATGGCGGCAGCGGCACCTTCTCTAACGTATCTGATGCTCCATACTACGGAACAATTCGCATTCAAAATAATCCGGGTACTCACTCTGCTCCAGGCGGCCTAGAGTTCAAGTGCGGTACGTCAGGCGTGCCAGGTCCAGGTGGTGGTACAGGACATCGCCTGGTCGCCTCGGAACTTACTATAGGTTCAGGTGTCGCCCCTCTGATCTGGCAGGTTCGGTCTGGAACTTGGAATTGGTCCAATGCCCTTTCAGTCATGTGCGGGTCTGCTTACAGCGGATACGTGGGTATCGGCACTATGAGCCCACTTTACCCACTGCACGTGTATCAGAATTCAAATACCGCAGTCTCTTCAATTACTGCTCAATTTAGTAATGCAAATCAGGCGGCCTATTTGTACCTTTCAAACACGTCTGGTACAGCGACAACGCTTTACCTTAACGGACCCAACAACTCTTCAGATGGCCCGGCCAATTCGGCGACTCTTCGCAATGACGCGGGTGATTTGCGGTTGGCCTCACGTCTCAACTCTCCATATATCTATCTCCAAACAAGCACTACATTTGTTGGTATAAATACATCCACACCTGCTACTCTTCTTCACGCAGTTGGTCCTGGCGCCACTCTCAGATTGCAGTCGAACTCATCAGCCGACACCATCATGGAGCTTTATGATTCAGGTGGTACCAAAAGATCAAATTGGGCGTATTCAGTTTCTGGCACCTATGTGTATAATCAGAATGACACGCAGGATAAAATGCGATTTTATAACGGAGCTGGAGGCAACGTCTCCCTTCAGCCGATCGCAGGTAATGTAGGTGTAGGCACGACAACTAGCCCCCAGCGCCTGCTCCACGTCCTTGGATCAACAAACGGTACAGGACCTTGCCTTATTGACTACAATGCGGCAGCGCCCACTGATACAGCTCTTCTTGTGCGCACAAGCGCGGCGGCGGCCTCGACATTCTATCTCGAGACCCTCCAAACAAGCGGTGGATCTTCTACTCGGTACTCGGTTCGAGGTGACGGTTATGTATTTTCAACTTATGGTTTCCAAGCCACGAATAACACCAACGGAGGCGCGGCATTTTTGATTCTTACAAATACAAACGCAGGAAACGCAGCTTTTCCATATACTCAATGGCAGTCTGATACAGGGTCGGCTTATATTTTCAAGAATTCATCCACCAGACCCACTGACGGGGGTCCGAAAACCTGCACGTTCCGTAATGATGATGGAGATCTGAGACTGTCAGCCAAGGTTGATTCTCCATATATTTACCTTCAAAATTCATCTGGAAATGTGGGTCTAGGGACGACGAGCATCATTGGCAAGTTTCACATATATGAAGGTACAAGTGTCACCGCCGGACCCACCACCGGAACTCTCGTTTTGGACCATGGAAATAGCGGAGGAAATTCAAGCATCTGTTTTCCTAGTAGGGTAAATTACGGAAGTGATTATGGATATATTATATATCAGGATGGAGCAACACCTGGCGCCGCCGGCGAAAGTGCTCGTCTTCGTATAGGTACGCAAAATGATGCGGACGACCATATCATTCTCGAGCCGGCCGGTAACGTCGGTATAAACACCAACACTCCTCAATACAAATTTCACGTTTATAACGGTGACTCTTCATTCGCCTATTTTGGACCCAATGCCACGTGGGGTGCTTACATGGTTGTTGGTGCCGGAACCAATCAAGTCGCATCAGGAAGATGCCAAGTCATTACAACAAACGGCAATCTACACCTGGACGCTGGAACGGGACAGCAAATGTATTTAAATAATTACAATACTGGTGCTGGTATTAATTCATGGGGTGCATGGACTCACAACGCCGCCCAGACGATTTCGGGAATCTTCACTGCAAACGGCAATACTAATCAGATGAATCGCACAAGAGCTTACAGCTCGACTTATGGCGCATCCTACGGTGCGGCGGCCATTGAGGTCCGCGAATACAATCTTGAAAATGCAACTGGAGGCAACGACATGAGTCGCGCGCCACGCATAGGTTTCCACTGGGCGGGTGTGGTTGCTTCTAGTATCGCCATGGAATACTCTGGACGTATCGGAATCTGGAACAACCCGGGAAACGCTTACGAGAGATTCGCATCAGGAACTTATTACAACTCGGGCAGCATTGGAATTAGAATGGATCCTGGATATGCTTTGGATTGCGCTGGCAGTCAGGCTTATTTTATGCAAAGTAGTCAGAGTGGTTACGGTTGGAACAGATTCACTGGGTACTCTGCTGAAGGATCTAGATCCCAAGTAATATTACAGTCTTATTACTCGGATCTTATCGTTTGTTCTTCTGAATTCAACGGAACTCATGGTTCTACAATTTCATTGACAACGAATAGCCCGTACAATAATGACTACCGAAAGTTTGTGATCAACGTGGGTAACTGGAGCGGTTACGGAACAGGAGGTTACGGTGATCGCATGTCATTCGGCTGGAAGGACGGGGCATACGTCAATCCCCACACTTATGTGACCCCAGACGACTCCGCAATGTGTATTTGGGGCAGAAACAAGTGCGTGGGCATCAACAACGTGGGTTCCCCTGGGTACAATTTGCACGTCAATGGAACCGGGTATTTCAGTACCCAGTGTTACGTAGGAGACTGGTTCCGTGTGTATGGTTCTGGAGGTCTCTACTTCGAGACGCACGGAGGCGGCTGGCAGATGACCGACTCCACCTGGATTAGGGCTTATAACGGCAAGGCAATTTACGCTACAAATACAATTGCAACAACTGGAGACGTGATCGCTTACTACTCCGACATGCGTCTGAAGAAGAACATAGTACCCATAGAGGACGCGCTTGAAAAGCTTATGGGTCTGAGTACATTTACATATGAAGCTAATGAGGTGGCCGAGTCACTCGGGTACAAGACGGGTGAGAGAAACACTGGATTTAGCGCTCAGGAGGTCAAGGCGATCCTGCCAGAGGTTATTCGGCTCGCTCCATGCGACATCGGGGAGACTAATGAAGTGACTAAAGTTACCGAGTCGAAGACTGGAGAGAACTACATGACCCTTCTTTATGATAAGATGCTTCCATTTGTAGTCAAGGCTCTTCAAGAGGAGAGCACGGCTCGAAGGGAACTACAGACGCGTGTTGAAGCCCTCGAAAAACTTCTAGTCAAAGAGTAATGGGTTTCATTGTTAATGACACTATCACTCTGAGCAATGGCAAGATAGTCACCAATCCATACGTGTCATTTACTGGGATGCATGTGTCGATCATACCAGGAAACAAGAGTCAGTTTGGGGCCAGAGTGGATCCCCCACCCCCAAAATGGGTGGTCTCGGGGACGGGTTATGTAATTAAGGCTAATAAGGATGACGTCGAGATACTCGACCAGCCCATGTGCGATTTTGAGATCACGGACGAAGACCTGAACACACCTCTGTACCAGTTGTGCTATAACTACGTCAAGTCAAAATATAATAATACCGAGGATTGTTAAGAGATGGGTCTCCTCGTCCATTCAGGAGTTCTTCCAAACGGAATTCCAGTTCAAAATGTGTATATGGGTTTTGGAGATTTTTCACTGAAAATAGCTCCAATCTATATGAAAAAGGGATGGTTCTGTATCAATACGACATACTGCGTGTATGCTGATAATACAAAAAAGAAAGGAACTGACATGAAATTCGAAGTCTTTATAGAGACACAGGATCCGACCAAGCCAATTTATGATATAGCTTATGATTATCTCAAGTCGCTGTATCCCGACTCTGAAAATATGTTGTGAATTATAAATGGGAATTCTCGTTCCAGAAGCTACTCTGCCTTCAGGGATCAAGTTAAGCAATGTGTATATGAGTTTCACTGGTGAGGTTGTATTTGTTTCACAGCTTGTGAATGCCATGGGCCCACCAACGACTATACAGGATAAATTCAGTAAGAAACATCAGTGGCAGATATCTTCGCATTATAAGGTTTATCCTAAAAAGTCACAAATGGGTACTGATTCTAATATTAGAGTACCTTTCTCGAATGTAGTTTCTGTCATAGACCGCAGCCCATATGACTACCTTTACACTGCTCTTATGAGACAATATCCCAACTCGGCAGCAGATATCGATACGTGGCAGGTTCAGGTGGCGCCAACCAGCAATCTCGTTATCGCCAACTCTACCCTCGTGTCCCTCTACAAGGATATCAATTCTGATTCAAAATCATACATCATCGAGCCAGGAACCAGCAATCTGACTCTAACCGTTGATGCTTTTCAGCAGGTCAGCAACGTCATCAACCAGTTTAGCTTCCAAGAAGAGGAAATTCTGGATGAGGACGTGCCGGTTACGCGCGCAGCTGCACTTATTGAGGAATCTCTGAACGCATCAGTTCAAGAATAATTTTATATACAATTTATAAGATGGGAATACTCGTTCCAGAACTGGTGACCCCCGAAGGCGAGACTGTGAGTAACGCATATGTATCTTATAAAAACTCGGTGATAACAACCATGCCAAGAGCCGGAAGAGACTTTGCCATGGTAGGATGGGCTAGCGCTTATAGAGATATTTCAGAAACTGAGTTCCTATTTAACTTTGAAATTAAACTTGTGAATGCTGATCTAACGAAGGGACCTTTTATGAATATGTATGAAACTCTATACTCAATGTTCCCAACTGGGGTTAAGTGTCAGGAACCTGATGATCAAATTCCCTTGTAATATTGAACAACTAGACTGATCCACCCCGTCGCAATATATTTTGTTTCTGAATTGCTCACAATACCCCTATGAGCATGTGTCCATTCAGCTGGCCAAATAACAGTCTTTCCCTTGACTGGTTTGATTCGGCGTCCTTGATGGACAAATTCAGTTTCACCCGAGTCATTCACATCATTTAAATATGTCATGAAAACCAAAAAACGTTGAACTACCGGATTCTTCCCCTCCGATCTTTCACAATGCACAGCCTTATAGCCCTGTCCTGGATCATATTTTTGTATGTTAATACCTTCACAAATTCGCCAAGAATCAACTATATTATTACAATTAGGCCATTTTTCCTTATACTTATCTACACATTTATTAAGTTCATTTGTATAGACCTCTAGTAATTCACCTTTCAATGTCGCGTCGGTCGAGTCCTTGTAGCTCTTGTTTATTCCTCCGGCGGTGTGACCAACAATTTTAGGTGTAGATTCGTCTTCAAAATATTTGATTATAGAATCGCATATACTAGCGTCTATTTCATATTCTTCTATGAAATCCATTCTTCTAGTTTCCAAGCCACTGTTACTCTTAAGCCGCTTGATGGACTAGTTGGAGCCATACCCCTGTGGAATATATTAGATCTAAATAAAACTCCCGTATTTGGCAAGGGAAGCTGAATTTTAAGACCATCATTCATCTTGAATTGAGTTTCTCCTCCCCAACTTTCGAGCTCTTGTGCAGGTACAATATTCATATAAATCAAAAAAGTCCATGTATTTGGTCCTGGATCATCTTGGTGGAAATCACCGTCTTGGCCATATACCTGCCCATTGGCATAAACGCGTAAAAGTTTGAATTTCTTACCACTTCTTGCCTCGATGGCTCCTTTAATATACTCACTAAAGAACTTGTCTTCATCGAGTTCCATCATGAAGAATTTTTTCGCTGAATTGAAATTTGATGTATTTGAATATTTCCACGATCCACAATCAACCTTTCTCGTAACCTCTGCGAAATCGGCTACATGCAAGAAGTTGTCGAATAGTACAATGTCTTGATTAGGATTAACTGGATTCGAATTCATAAATTGTGTTATAGCCCACCGTCCTTCACCTATGACGGGAGTGACTCTGTGCTCGACACAGGAAGGAAATATAAGAAGACAATTATTTTCAATGGGAACCTTGAAGTCGCCAAAGTACAGATCTCCACCCTCGAAGCTCTTAGGATCTTTCCATATGTAATAGATGGCAGTTACTATACTACTGTCTTCGTGACTCTCGTAAAAGTCACCGGACTTGTAGTAACTCACTAGAGTAGAGTTGTGATTCGACCGCTCTATATACTTGTAGAACCAACCCGACTTTTTCAATTCCCATATACATTCATTGAATAGCTTGCGACCATAATTGAGTATTCCACTTTTTCCTGCATTTTCACCCAAAAAATTCTCTAGAAAAAGTCCTGAATTTACCTTCTTAATTTCACCTGATAAATCACGTGCAGCCGCAGTATCAGCTGGACCTTTGAGATGCGGTTTTAGAGCATCCAACTCTTTTAGAATTGACTTGGTCACTTCATTCGATTGATAATTCTTTATTATACAGAATGTAGTGGGTTCTGTGAAGTAAATATACTCCATTCTATTTACTAAAATAACTATTTCTTTAATAAATCCATGCACCTTGCCAACCTCCGGCGACGTTCTGTCCAGATGCTCCGCCGCCTACGTAGCCGCCACCTGGAGGAGAGAAGCCGCCCTGCCCCGGAGAACCTCCTGCGCCTCCCGAGTATGCACC
>Ga0247723_1002051_pt1 | contig 11130 bp, 11 predicted proteins | sample MSEWelMarce5H_FC_FD_189079 | JGI IMG/M metagenome (GOLD analysis project Ga0247723, IMG submission 189079) | Subsurface sediment microbial communities from gas well in West Virginia, United States - MSEEL Well Study Marcellus 5H_FC | ecosystem: Environmental > Terrestrial > Deep subsurface >...
GAATAAATTGCTCTCCCCGCTTATAGATGCTAATGATTCTCCAGGATAAACCTTGGAAAGATTCGTAGGTTCTGGCTGGAAATCAGTGGTATAAAGTCTTCCTGCTATGGTATTTGGATTTTGCTCCGGTGAAGGTGAATACACCCTTTGGTTACCCAACACATCGTAATTCCTTTCAGGTACGCCGAGATCCTTACCTGGTGAGGTAGGATACACATCCGAATTTTCTAATCTATATGCCCTATCAGGAACACCAAGATCCTTGCCAGGAACGTTCGGATAGACATCTCCTTCCGGAGAATTATAAACTCTTTCTGATGGTCCTAGATCCTTACCAGGAACATCAGGATAAACGTCTCCTTCTGTTGCTGGATAAATTCTATCAGGAACCCCAAGATCCTTACCTGGTGAATCCGGATAAAAATCACCAATCGGCTGGTTATAGATCCTATCCGTTCCGCCTAGGTCCTTTCCGGGAACATTAGGATAAACATCGCTTTTAGGAGTTCCGTAAACTCTTTGAGACCCGCCAAGGTCTTTACCTGGAACATTGGGATAAACATCGCTTTTAGGAGTTCCATAAACTCTTTCACCAACTCCAAGATCCTTCCCAGGAACTGATGGATATGCATCACCAGATGGTTTGGTGTAAACTCTCTCTGGAGGACCACCCAGCCCGGTTGTTTGTGGGTTTGGCAATTTCTGACCCTGGAATATCTGACCGAGATTTAATCCATTATTAAGTTGCTGAGACAGATCCGAAATGCTATCAAAGCTAGGTCTTGCAATAAGAGCCCCTGGATTAAAGGAATATGCATTTCCTAATATATTTTGATCAACACCAGATAGGAGTCCATTAAGCTTGTCTGCCTGGCTATTTACATAATCGTTAACAGAATTACCGACAAAATTAGTCAGTACTTTTCCTGCTTGTGTGGTTAGGAAGCCTGCAAGTGCATTTCCACTCTCACCTGGATTTGTTCCTAGCCCATCTGCTTTTCTATTTGTCTCTATTACAGAAGTTCTGTTTTGATCGAATCCATCAGCAAGAATAAGAAAATTCTTATCGTTACGAATGTTAGGATATTGATTTCTTGTTCTAACCTTACCAACATATATTCTGAATTTTGCGGCTTCCGGAGTAGCAGAACCAGATCCATTTTCTAATGATGGCTTTATTGGTGTCGTTAAATCAAAATCAAATTCACACTGGCTACACTCATAGACCAATATAGGGGTTACCCCGCTTTGATCAGACTGGTTCACTATCCCGCTAGCAAGGTCACCAAGACCCGTTTTATTTAATATGCCGCCAACAACGGAATCAGTAGAACTAGAGGACCCGCTAGCATTAAGATCCAAACCACCTACACTATTTCCATTAGGTCCGATTGAATTACCGGGATTCATCCCATTGGTTAAAAGGTTGGCTGTTCCGTCTAATGCTTTGATTGCGGTTGATATACCAGTTAATCTATTTGTTTTCTGGAAAGACCTAACCTCGCTTACAAATATCCACATTTTGAACTTCAAAAGATTACGGGGAACTACCTCCCTCATATAATCAAAGTCAAATGTTGCCTGCCTATATAGATCAGCAAGTGTAGATACCCTTAGGTTTATTGACTCTAAGCAATTTATATCTATTGCTCTTCCTGCAGTTCTGCTAGAATTAAATCCGGTAGAATCTAATCCATCATATCCTTTCTTTTCCACCTTAGCCAATTGATCAAGACCCTCGATGGATTGGAAAAACCACGGGGATTGTTTATTGATCTGATCCAAAAGGGTTTTGAACTGCTTTAGTATATCAGCCCTTTTACCACCCTGTCCTAGATTCATTCTTTGTTCTCTTTCCAAAAGATAAGATTGAGCCGAATAAAAGTTTATATTGGTATTTGATAAAAAAGATGCAGGCAGTCCGAAAGGATTTTTCGAAGCACTGTCAGAATTGTATGAGGTGTCCTTAAATAATGGGCTAGGCGGTAGACCATCTGATTCGTCGATAGGTAGAACCCCGTCTATATCGAATATTATTTTAAACCCAAGATATGTAGGATCCTCAAATCCTCCCAGAGGGGTATTTTTAAACCCGCTTAGAAAATTCGTTCTATTCCTATCAGATGCTCCAAATGCCATTTTACTGAACAGTATTTTTAAAGTTAACTGGATAAGCTTTTGGTAAGCTTCCTGCTGTATTCAATTCCCAAACTCTTTTACAAAGATTTAGTACGTGTATTATTCCTCCCCCTGATGTATAGGTTATCTCATACCCCATAACAACATAGTTTCCACTTAGAAATATATCTAATAGGGGAGTCTTCTTTTTCTGCGGGGAAGCATTATCAGATTTACCAGTATTTTCTGCTCTAACCCCAGATTCGAACGTGTAGATGGATACCGGAACTACCTGTCCTTTATATATTCCGGGAAAATACCCATCCAATTCAACCTGTAATATAAACTTAGTTGCATCGAAGATATTCATCCTATTTTGTGCATTAGCATGGAAAAAATTGGGATGTACATTTCCTATCGGTAGTCTATTTAAAACACCCATCCAGGTTTTTCTTTTTTCCTCCCTATAGATAAATTCTCTTGGTCTCCCCTTTTGTAATATCTGGTCTGGACCGGGATTGTGTATAGTGGTAGCCTCTATGTCATACTGAACAAATCTTTTTTCTATGTCCTCTTCCGTGGAATTCTGGTCATAGTAGACTATATTTTGAACATAACCGGTAGCATTAGTGTTCTGTCCAGCATTGCTTAATAATGTATAAGATTTAATGTGTGTATTATACTCATCAAATCCAGGATAATTTGTTAATAAAAGATCATATTCTATGGCAACAGATTTCTTGCTAGGATTTTGCGTGTCTGGTAGATAATTATTAGATCCTGGTATCATCATAACTTTCTCAGACACCACATCTATCTGATTAAAAGCCAGTGCTAAATTAACGAAGTTTAGATTGTAATAGGGATCTATCCAATATTCGAAAAAACTCTCGTCATCTTTATATGCGTGTTCTACCACATCATCGATAAATTCAAAATAAGATATATTTGGACAAATCCATGTCATCATATCTCGGAGGTCCGTATCGTTAGTAGATATACCTAGCTCTAGATCCTTCGATACTTGTGTCAATGTTTCGTATGAGGACTTCATATTAAAAGCTTTGCACCTTGCAGAATATAGTGTTGGTATTCTAGGTTCAGCCATTATAAAAAATTCTATTTCCGCATCACCGTTATCGCTATCGGTTTTTCTCTGCGGAGTACTCTGAACGCTAAGAACGTTGAAGTCCATTCTAATTGGTTTATATACATCGACTGCAGATGCCAAATAGAGGGAAACAACATCACCGTCTTTAGGATAAGATATTCCAATAAAAACGGAAGTCTTCATTCTATATCTAAACTGTAGTAAAGGCATTCTGCCGTTTACGTCAAGTGAAAAATATAAAAGACCCACCTCCAATGGGAGACCGTTGATAACCAACAACGGAACATATAATCCTGTTGTTACATCGTCAGTATCCTGCAATCCTTTTTGTGCTGATTTGCTGCCCTGCGATCTTTCATAGATCTGTATCTGATCTAATTTAATAGTGGGCTTGGTTATACTGGTAATCTTATAATCGGGCATAATGTTTATTGATTAGATGGTAAATTAGACCCACCGCCAGCATCCGGACCAAAGTAGATAAGGCCTGCTTCTCTTCTTGTGCTTGCCTCACCTGGTTGTTTCATATTAGGTGGCAAAAACTCAGAAACCCCATTTTTAAGTATAAAATCCTTACGCGAGTTGGAAACCTCAAAAACCTTATTTTGCTGGCTTTTTCTAAAGCTTACATTCGGATTAGTTGATCCTACAGCATTAGATTCTTTTTCTTTCTTCGCATTGAACGAAACCTCAATATCGCTATCCAGTGGTATGACCATTATCATTCCCTCACCTATTGCAAAAGGATTTGAAAGATTGTTCATTTTTAATATAGATCCGAGCTTTGATGTATCACCCAATGCATTCTTAGCGATAAGATCCGGTCTCATTTGAAGTTCTTCGGAAACTACAATTCCATCCTTAGCTCTAAAAGGTATACTCTCGTACGTAACAGAAGCTATCGTTAGATCGTAAACACCATCGTTATTCTGGATGTTATTATTATCGGGATTAAAAATCTTTTTATTCCTAGATATAGTGTCTATCTTAAGCATTATCCTTGTCCTGTATTATTTGTAGCACTATCTGTATAACCTGAACCGAGTGCATTACCATTTATATCTAGCTGCTTACCACCGGTCGGTGTAGTAACAGATCCTGCGGAATTGTAATTGGATTGAGTTTTAACAACAGATTGGTAAAGTCTGCCATCACCCCTATTAAATATTGATTCTATTTCGCCTCTTTCTCTAGGCCTTCCATGTTCCATGGTAAAGCTAGCTTTGATTTCAGTAGGAAAATCATCAGGACCTAATGTATCAGAGAACGATATATCAACCTTTGTGCATATAAGGTTCCCAATCATTGCGATTGGGTTTAGCGGATTTCCTATAACCATGTGCCATTCACCAATCGGTGCTCCCGTTAATATACTTTGCGGAACTTGAACCTGTGCAGCCCATGAACTACCCTTTCCATAATTAACGGTTTGATATGCCGCTCTTTCTAAAAGTGATTTGCTAGCTCCGCTAGATGATGGTGAAAGATTTTTTTCTTTTAGCTTGGTTAGAAGCTGGCTAAGACCTGTTGAGAATGTGTTAGCTAAATCTCCCCCTGCTGTTCCAGTTGTTTGTGTTTCAAAATTATTCTTGAAATCACTGAAAAATTTTGCAGGATTCCTATGGAATTGCTCAAGACCAGCATCACCCCCAGGGAATGCAATCGCAGGGAATTCTGAATTGTATCTAATTGCTGGCGAAATAAAATTACCATAGTTTGTTCCCATGGAAAGTATATTCCCGAGTATATCAAGCATTGCTGCCTTCGTGTTGACCTGTCCAACTGATGTTAATTCCCAAGCACAATTTAAAATTATCCCATTCCACTCAAACTTTAGCCCTGTCTTTCTTATGTTTGTCTCTGTTATCACATCAAGAGATGTAAATATATTAAACGCACTTAGAGGCCCACCCTCTCCTTTGATCCCCACCAATTTATTTATCATATCATAGTTCGTCTTGGCAGCTGCGGTTTGCTTGAACGCTTCATCGGTGGATGCTCCTAATATAGCATCTATCAGATCCTGGACGGGTGTGTTATTCGGGTCGTAGTCTGGTATTTGTGTTTTTATTAATTTTTCAACACCCTCAAATTGTAGTAAGCTTTTTAATAGACCGGTATCATAAGCTGTCTGTTCAACCGAGGTATCCTGTGTAAGAGGCTTAAATTCCAGACCAGTTGAAAATGCCAGCAATTTAGAAAAGCTATTCCCTGTATTACCACCGACCCATGTTACTATCTGTGACACTGGTCTACCCAATCCCTGCGCAAATAGGTCCGGTGATTCAGTAATCTGTCTAGGCAAAGACAGATTATCATTCATTGGTGAAGGAAACCTTCTAAGCGTTACCATGTAATTATTTGGTATCTTCCCATAATGCTTACTATAAAGGAAATCCTTCCAGTAATATGGTGCAGAAACCCCGCCTATTATTTGATTGGTTAGTTTTGTGTTTGCAGTCCCGTTCTTATTAGCATTACCTAAAAATACGCTAGATATTTTATCAGACTCGGATACTAGAAAAGATGCTGTAGGATTTTTTGAATTTAAAGATGATATTCTAGAATTGTATTGGTATCCCTCAGATTTGGAATAAACACTTTGTATTGTAACATTATTACCTTGCGATCCGTCAAATGCATAAAATAAAAAATTACCCGTTACAAGGGCAGAATCCATCTTAGCCCCGTCATAGAAAAGACTTTTTGGACCGTATTTCTTATACGGGTTTTCGGACCCGAGATTTGAATAATAGTCTACCTGGCTTTTAGCCGTTTTGGTCTGAAGCTGAGATTGTGTACCCTGATTTTTACTCAGGCTATTCCCGTTATCAATCCCGGTACTATAATTCTGCGGATTGCCCGTGGTTGTTTGTGGATTTGCCATTAAAGGTTTCTTTCTATTCTAACAAGTCAATAATGTATTCCACTTCATCAGAATATTCTTCCAGATAGCTTTCTAAGCCCTCTATGAAATTATTATTCATTCCCTTGTGGATTACAAGTATCTCATCGCTCTTGGTATTATATATTCCTTGCGATATTTTCTTGCGAATAGAAAAATTAATAACGAACTCACTTTCCTGGCTTAAGCTCGTTAAATCATAGCCAAGATCCTTAACAATCTTGGTTATATCGATAACATAGATATCTCGATCCTTCCCCAGCTTTTTTTTAGCCTCTTTTAGAGAATAGCAGGTAATTAAAAATTTGAGCTGGAGTTTAGATTTTAGCATGTCTTAGCTTGGTAGATCGCCTAATTCTTCAGTGTTTGCTGTGTTCAAGAAATTGAATGCTGATGGATCAAGGGTAAAATCCTCGGTATACTTAGATTGTATATCATTCATAATTTTCTCGTTCTTTGCAATTTCTTCTTTCTTTTTCATATCCCATCTTTGCTGTTCAATATGCTGTCTATGAATCATATTTCCAGCTTCCTGGGATCTGTCTAATCTGTTAGCAAGTTCTTGATAGCTCAGTGGTTTACCAAGATATCCCATTTTTTTTGCTGTTTCTCTTCGTGCTCTTCTATTTGCGCTCATGATTTAAATACTATCGTTTAATCCTTGTGGTGAAAAAAGATCCTTGTCTTTGGGATTTTGTAAATCCATACCAAGAACATACTTAAACAATTTTAGGAATAGCCCGGGAATGAAAACATCCTTAACTTTTACCACATCGTTTGCAGGGATCATTACAAATTCTTGCTTTGCTTCATCCTCTGAGCCATCACCAGTAGCTTGTCCCCTTGTTATTCCAGTAACGTCAACTGCAAAACAAGGCTGCTCATGATCAACCAATTTAGATGAATACACATTACCTAAATAATACCATCTAGATGCATCCTCAACCTTATATCCACTCTCCTCCTCTAGCTCTCTTACTGCGGTTGAGTAGAAATCCGGATCTTCATCTTCAGTTGTTCCTGTTATTAGCGATATAGAATTGCCTCCCTCCCTAAATGGGTTTGGTTCTTTTATTACTCCGATCGCTAAAGGAAGACCCTGTTCGTCTCTGATAAAAGGCATGATCACCACATTGGTGAAAAGTATCTCTATCCCTACCTTGCCGTCTCTTTCGATAACGTTAAAATTGTCCGTTGAATATAAAAGTTTTCCCATTTTAGTTAGCTGTTTCTGTTGATTTTGTAGATTTGCTTGGTTTTTCCGGCGCAACCTTTGGAGTTAAATTATAATAATTCTTTTTAATCGATTCGGCCAAACTCTTTTTGATTTCATCAATTTCAATTCCGTCTATGATATAATTTATAACTTCAGACTCCGCTCCTTCAAAGCTATCGATCAATACAGTGTATAATTCTTTAGATGGTAAATTCATCTTCAGTTTAATACTCACATCAATCATATTCTTTTTCTGTTTTGACAGAAGTTTATATATCGGTGAATTTTCATCATGGGTATTATTCTTTACTTGACTTTCACCATAAGAAATTGATTCAACAGATGTTGTAGTGAGCTTTTTCTGTTCCGGTTGCTGCATCTGTATTTGTGGAGCTAACTGTGGAACAGTTGGATTAAAATTAACATTATCCGGTGCCTTAGGGAACATTGCCATATACTCATTAACCAGTTCTACGTTTATCCTGTTACCGCCTTGAAATTGGATAAATCTAGTTGGTTGTCCGTTTCCTAAGTCCACTGAATTGATTTTCACGAATCTTTCGGAGTTACCTGTATTGTCTCCTTTTATCCAGGTGAAATCTAGCACTGAAAATCTTTCATGTAGTTCCTCTTCAGTTAGTTCATTATATTGATTGCTCATCTTTGAAATTGGTTTTTTATCTGATTTGGACCGGAAAGCATTTAGAATTTTTTTTAGCATATACCATCTAATTTTATAAAACCCTAACAAACCCCATTTTTTCGTAGGTTTCAATCCAGCCGGCTAAGTTTTCTATCATTATCCAAGGTCCTTGCTTTGGCTTTGGTTTCCTTGAATCGTATTTAATGTATTCGATTGTGTCTTCCATAAACTCCTCGGAAAGACGGGTGAATTCTATCACAGAATACCCCTTGGGGTTTTTAAAAACAATAGTTTCTCCTATTTGTATTAAATTAGAATCCATCAAAAATTCCAGTATTATATCGGAATTTTTCTAAGAGTTTCGTTCTTAGTTTGCTGACTTCTTAACATCGGCAGCCAAATCTGAATCAAATTTGTGCCACGTGCCCTTGCTCTTTTTTAAGAAAGCTTTAACACGACTGGTTCCCCATACAATTGCTCCTGCAGGATCACCCATTTTTCTAATCCATGGTCTAACAGACTGTGGAGCATTTCTAAATGCCTGCATACCTCTAGAATGAACCTTTTTTAGGATTCTTTTAAGACTAGAAGGTGCTATCTTTTTGCCTCTAATAACCTTATTGGCATATTCCTCCGCGTACTTATCTAGGGTTTTATCTACGCCAGATTCGGACTCATCTATATTGGATTCATTCAATTCTAATTCAATTTCTAGCTCCTCACACAAATCATTCCAATACACAAAGGTATCGAAATCGGTTATTGAACTTTCGTTTACTTCGGATTTAATAAATTTTTTCATCTTGGTCATTATTTTCTTAGTGCAGTTGGTAACACTCATATCAGGAAAGCATTCCTCTACCATCTTCTCTATCTGAGACTTTTTAGATTTTAGATCCTTTCTAACATCCGCTTGGCTTTGCCCGGTCTCTTCAGCCAAAGATCTAACTAGAGTTCCATAAACTTCTGATGTGTATTTAGATAAAGTGAGATCCTCATAAGCATATTTACCGCTTTTTTTGTGGGATCCTGATGGTAGTGTTATTCCGTACATATTAGTTTTTTCTTTTAGTGTTAAAATAATTCAATTTTGACTGATGGTACAATTCATCTGCAGTCTTAGGTCCAATGTATTTAGAAACTAGATTCTTAAATCTAATTATTTCTGAATCCAAACTGTCAATTTTCTTCTGCTCCTCCGGGGTTTCGATATTAACTCTAGGGAAATCCTTTAGCATCTTTGTGTAATGGTTAACCAATATTTCCTCATCTTTTTTCTGCGGTTTTCTAAAGTATGAGTGGATAAGAGTTTTGAGGACAGGTGTTTTGGAAACATCGGTTAGTCTATTGTGAAGGGTAATCACGTCATCGTCCATGAAAAATTTCCAATTTGGATTTTTGGTATTTTGCATTGAGATGAAAGGATATTTAGAGCTGTCACACTCATACATGTCTGCCTTAGTAAAGACCTTTTTATCTTCGGACATCTTAACCTCCATCTCCATCCCGTTATTCAATTTAACGCAATAGCAGTCAGGTCTAATCTCATCTATCGATGTAGGATACAGATCATCTATATCTAGCATATCAAGAAATATGGATATTTCATCATGTGCAGGAGAATGGTCATCATCCTCGCTATTTAAAATATCGTAAACCAATTCAGAGAGATCCGTTACAAGATCACGATTTTCCTCTCTCCTCATCCAAACTGACCATGGGTCTATTGAGACTGTCTGCTCATTCCCAGGGTTGTTTGATTCTACATTATATGCAGATGGCGGTATGTTGAATTCCAATTTGCAGTCTCCGCCTTTACCATATACGCACAATTTATGTGGGCCCGATTCAGATTGGTGTATAGCAACACAATTATCAAGAGGCTCTTCATCTTGTGTTATCACGCAAGGAAATGTTACACGGTTTTCGTGTTCCCAGGAATCTTCGCTTTCGAATGTTTTAAAATTTTTAATTCTCATTATGAATCGGAACCAAATGTTATTTCAACTAAAAATTTAGAGACATCCCCAGATTTACCCATGTCTACTTCTATCATGGTAGGTTCTGTTGGTATAATTTTATCACCCTTTCTAATGATTATCCTGTCTAATGGGATATTAACACCAGGTTTTATCTCGATTTCTTCAATTATTGATTCATTAGGATAATCATCTATCTCAAGTCTTAATTCTATCTCGTTAACAGAAAAATCTATATCATATATCCCAACTTTGCCTGACATAACACTAGCTTTATAGTTAATGTGGGCAGTTGCCATATCTAAATCCTTTAAATCTGGGGGTGTATTTCTAACGAGACATTCCGTGTAATCAAGTTTAACATTAAACCCATATTCGCCTCTTTGACTATTATTACCAGAGAATTTATTAAAATCGTATACTTTCGACATTTTTGTAAATTTTCTTTATATATCCGAAGATGGTGATTATGATTTTATTCACGATCATATATAGAGGGATTTACTTAGGGGTTAAAAATAAACTCAAAAACAATGAAAAGTTTAAGCCCATTTTGGTTCCTCGATGAACCCATTGATACAGAACACAAGCAATATGTGTTGCTGGATTTTCTTCAGGTATTACAGGGAGATCTGAAAGATCGTAGCCTTCGAAGGTGCGTTAGAGAAATCTTCATACGCATCGAAGATCTGAAGTATTTTAAAAAAACCATGAACTTATCTCCGGAGCGGATTGTACCGCTCACAAAGAAAGAAAAAGACAAGCTCAATAGATTTTTATCTAGAAATGATTTAACAGAAATATTGCCAAAAGTTTTAAATGTCGTAGAAGATAGCCAGGAGATCCTTTACAAATTCGGAAAGGAAATGCTAGCAATCCTACAGAGCATGGAAAATCTTGTAGAAGTAAAAGAATTAGTTCCCTCAGTAAATCAAAAAACAGATTCAAAAAACTTCTCGCTATTTCTAATTAGAAGTACTCAAACTGATAGAATAGACGCTTATCTAATTAAAGAAAGCTCGATACTACAGGATGGCGAATCTCTTCAAGGTATAATAATGAAAAAGGTAAGGATGGAAACTGGATATAAATTCTCATCCGGATACGAATTCATTATACACGAAGTATTGGATAAAATAGAATCAGTTGGTGTTACAC
>Ga0247723_1002052_pt1 | contig 11127 bp, 19 predicted proteins | sample MSEWelMarce5H_FC_FD_189079 | JGI IMG/M metagenome (GOLD analysis project Ga0247723, IMG submission 189079) | Subsurface sediment microbial communities from gas well in West Virginia, United States - MSEEL Well Study Marcellus 5H_FC | ecosystem: Environmental > Terrestrial > Deep subsurface >...
ATTAAGATACAACACGGAGCAACAGCTTCTACGCCTCAGGCAGGATTTTCTACCCTTTGGGTAAGATCTTCTGATGGGGAATTCTACTATACTAAACCCGACGGCACTTCAGAATCCTTAGTTGGAGAAAATGGAGCAACGGGAGCAACAGGAGCACAAGGACCTGCAGGTTCTGCAGGAGCACAAGGTCCAACAGGTTCACAAGGTCCAATAGGTTTGCAAGGACCAACAGGTTCAGCTGGAGCACAGGGACCAACAGGTTCAACTGGAGCACAAGGTCCAACAGGTTCTCAAGGAGCAACAGGTTCTCAAGGAGCAACAGGTTCTCAAGGAGCAACAGGAGCAACAGGTTCAGCAGGACTTGGACTACTTGCTAAATCAGGAACTGTTTTATCTACAGATCCAGCATGGGTTGGATCTACTTATGATATAGTTTTTGCTCAGCCTTTTCCAAATGCAGATTACACCCCCTCTACAAGTTATCCTTCTACACCAGGTGGTAGTATAACAATTTCAAATGTATTATCAACTGGTTTTACAATTAGTATAATGGGAATGGCTACGACCTTTGATTGGACTGCTATTGCTTGGGGAGAAACTGGTGTTCCAACACAAGGACCTATAGGCCCAACAGGAGCAACGGGATCCGCAGGCCCTGCAGGAGCATCTTCCCCAATTACTTTGGAACAAACCAACTCTTTGGTTTCTACAGCAGTTGGAGCAACAGCATCATCAGGATCTAACTGCGCAGTTGTTATTGGTAACAATGCTTCAGCAGTAGGAGGTAATGGATATGCTTCTGTAGTTATTGGTCCAGGAGCAAGACATTGCGACTATGGTGGACAGTCTGTTGTTATTGGAGAAAATGCATGCGCAACTAATGTAGGAATTGTTTCCATCGGGTCTTCAGCACAAGGTATTGCTCAAAATGGAATTAATATAGGAAATTCTTCAAGGACTGTATGTAATCTTGGTATTGGTTCTGTAGCAATCGGATGCAATGCAATTGCTTATGGATTTTTACCAGGTTCTATACCATTTCCAGATATTGCAATAGGACCAAATGCAGTTTCAAGATTTGGTGGTATTGCACTTGGAGATACTACTTTTTCTTGTTCAACAGAAGGTGTTGCAATTGGAAAACAATCTAAGATTTTTACAGGAGCAACTGGGGCAGTAGTCTTAGGTAACTCTTCTGTTGGAGGAACTGGAGCTTGCAACTCAATAGTTCTTGGTAATTCTTCTCAAGCACTTACTTCTACTTCTATTGTTATAGGACAAGGAGCAAAAGACAAATCAACTACAGGAGGTACATTAATTGGAGCAATCGTTATTGGAAACAATGCTTGTATCTGTGAAGGTAATGCTTACAATGGACACATTGTTATTGGTAGAAATGCTTGTGGATGGGATCAAAATTCAGTAGTTGTTATTGGAGATACTGCATTTTCTCAAAATATTGGAGTTGCAGTTGGATGTAGTGCACAAGCAGGAGTGGCATCAGTTGCAATCGGGGGTCAAAGTAGATCTCCAGGAAATTTTGCAATTTCAATAGGAAGATTTTCTAATGGTAACGCAACTGACACTATTGCAATTGGACTCGATGCTCTTGCCAATTCAGGTTGTGCAATTTCTTTAGGTTCATCTGCAAAAGTAATCAATACAAGTTGTGCAGCTATTGGAATTGGTAATTCAATTTGTGTAACCGCAAATTGTGCTATTGCAATTGGAAATGTAGCTTGTGCTATTCATGCTTGTGCAGTTGCTTTAGGAGCTGGAATTACTACAGTAGTTACAAATACAACTCACGTAAATGCTCTTTACATTGCAACACCACCACCTACATATACTAATAACGCAAACGCAAAAGCTGGAGGTTTGGTAGACGGACAGGTCTACAAAGACAACAACGGAGCTCTTCACATAGTATTTACATAATAAATTAAAATCATAAAATCATGGCTATAACTACCCCCGATTCACTACAAACCTGGCAGGCATCATCTTTCCTGCAGGCTATTGCTCAAGAGCTACAAATTGCTCAAGCACAGAACATCGTAGAACTAACCCCAGGAGCTACTTCAGGTTCTATCACTGGTGTTGGATCTTTTGCTCTTTTGCTTTCTGATGCAGCAACTTTGACTCTAACCACAGCAGGTGGACAAACTTTGACAATGGGACTTCCAGCTGGCTACCAGCCAATCAGAGTTTCCAATGTAACTTCAGTTTCAACTGGAACAGTATACGGACTATATTAATCTATGTTAAACGTAATAGGACTAATCATAGGCGAAAGCATCTTTGGTTCTGGACCAGCTCCAGTTCCAACTTTCCCATGCACAATCACCAATGGGCAGACCTACGTTGTTTCAGTAGACACCACTATAGACTGTGATCCTCTAACTGTAAACAACGGAGGAACACTAACCATCAACACCGATAAAACTCTAACACAAAATAATCCATAATAAATGGCAAATGCAATAATCAATGTCGGACAGACCGGCGGACAAGTAAATATCTCTACTGCGGCAGCACCAGCAACCCCCGCAGCTGGAGTGGTAACTCTTTATGCTGGAACTGACAAAGCTCTGCATGCTCTAAACTCTGATGGTTTAGACATCACCATTTCTATTGGAAATACAGGCCCAACTGGAGCACAGGGAACAGCGGGGGTAACAGGCCCAACTGGACCAGCAGGTTCTAATGCAACTTCTCCTATTACTGAAGAGCAAATAAACTCTCTGGTTTCTACTGGTGTTGGAGCAACTGCAGGAGCAGGAGCAAATTGTAGTGTAGCGATTGGTTATTTTGCAATCAACAATGCAGTATGTTCAGTTGCTGTAGGAGTATCAACTATTTGCTCAGGATCTGATAATTCTACTGCAATTGGAGGTATCGGAGCAAGAGTTGGTAATTCAGCACAATGTGGTATTGCAATTTCAGGATGTATTGCAGTTGTTTGTTCTACTGGAGGTATTGCTATAGGTAGTAATACTTTAATTAAAGATTCTTCTACAAACTCTACAGTAATTGGTAATTCTTCTACTGTATTCCCAGGAGCAACCGGCACAGTAGTCTTGGGTAACTCTTCTGTCGGAGGAACTGGAGCTTGCAACTCAGTTGTGATTGGTAATTCAGCACAGTCTCTAAATAATAATTCTATTATTATAGGAGCAGGAGCTAACGATGTTGCAACTACAGGTTCTAATTCTCCTTCTATTATAGTAGGACAATGCGCTAAATTAATATCTTCAGATCCTAACGAATCCCATGTCGTTATAGGAAGATGCGCATGTGGTACATCACAAGGTTCAAGCGTAGTTATTGGAGATCGAGCTGTAGCATCAAATATTAGTATTGCAATTGGTTGTGTTGCACAATCTTGTGGAGTATCAGCAATTGCTATTGGAGGAAATGTAACTGGTTTAGGAACTCAATCTATTGCAATGGGAAGAGGGGCAAATGCACAATGTTTTAGAGCAATTGCCATTGGATATGATACTTTAGGTAATACTAACAGTTCAATTGCTTTAGGGGATTCAGCAAAAGTAAACAACACAAGTTGCGCAAGTATTTCGATTGGACTTTCAGCAGGTTCATCTAATGCAAATTGCGGTATTGCAATAGGATCTTCAGCTTGCGTTACTCATGCATGCGCAGTTGCTTTAGGAGCAGGTATCACCACAGAAAAAACCAACACAACGCACGTTCAATCTCTGATAGCCTACGGTCAGGCGGCAACAAAAGCTTATTTCCCTGCTTCTGTTGGTGGAACAGCAACAATTGACTGGGACAACTCTAACGTCCAGTTTTTGCCTTTGGTTTCTAATATTACTTCATTAACTAAGTCTAATCCTATCGACGGTGGAGTTTACACAGTCTTTATTCAACAAGCAGGATCGGGTTCTAATACAGTTAACTGGGGATCTGATATCAAATGGGCTGGAGGAACCGGGCCAACTCTATCAACTGGACTTGGCGCAATTGATGCAATTTCTTTGGTTTACATTGCTGGAACTACTGGCTATTTAGGTAATTACAATCTAAACTTCGCATAATGTTCACCACCCCATTTACATACATGGCGGCTCCGGCTGGTGGGGGTTCTTGGACTCCAGCCGACCTACCTGGTATAGAAAACTGGTTTAAAGCAGATACCGAAATAATCCTTTCTGGTTCTAATGTTTCTGCTTGGGGGGATAGTTTAACTTCAAAATCAGTTACCCAACCAGGCTCATCAAACCAGCCTACTTTTACTTCTTCAAATTCTAATTTCAATAATTTACCAACTGTAGACTTTAGTAATTTAAACTCTACTCCTGTTTATTTGGGTAATAATGCTGATTTTAACTATTCAGGTTCATTACCTCTTTATTGTTTTGTTATTGCCAGGAAAACTTCTTCACAAGGTTTTGCATCTGCTGGTGGGGGTTCTGAAGAAACCGTTGGAGGAGGAGGATGGTCAATTAATATTCAAGACGATGGGGTTCAACCTTATACTGGTGCTTTGGCTGGAGGGTATTTAAATAAGATAACAGGAACAACATTGAATACTACAATCTTGGCAGGTCTTGGAGTAACCTCTACGGATGCTTATACTTATTTCAACAACTCCGTATCTAATGTGCCTGGTTCTTATTCAGGAGTAGGTAATCCAAAGTTTTTCATTGGAGCATATGATATAAATAATAATCCTGGATATAATCTAACCGGTTCTATTGCAGAAATGATTATTACAAGAGGATCTGTTCTTTCAGCAGGAGACTTAAGTAGTCTATGGTCTTATGCCCAAACTAAATACGGTATCTAATGGCTAAAGCAAAAGTTTCCTCTATTAAAGCTTTCTTGGCTAAGCCAAAAAGAAAGCGTAAAGGTGTGCATGCCAAGACTAAGTCTTCTAAGTCTAAGACTGCACACAATTACGTTAAGCGCTCGGTAGGCCAGGGTTAATAGTGCTGTTTATCAGCTCTTGCAAAGTAATGATTGCTATTTCTAAATAGTGATCTTTTTGATCTGGGTCTTCTTTAACCTTTTCTAAGCAGTAGGAAATAACTTTAAGCTTAAACAGGTCGTCCTCCATTCACATCAGGATTAAACCATTTCTTTCCAACTGCTACTGGGCAATTCTCGGCAGCATTTTCTATGTTTAACTTAAACACAGTTGCATAGTAGTCTTGATGGTTCTTCAGTAAATCCTGTATTTCTTGAACTGGGGTATGGTTAATCCAGTTTATTCTGGTGTAGCCCAATCTATCTACTGACTCGGCAAGTGGGAAGAAAATTTCAGTAGGGCCAGCCAGTTCATTTGCTGCTCTTGCATGCATGCCGTAGGAATCAATTCCAATAAAGGCTGCAGCATAGTGAACTAAAGCCATCGCTTGTCTGCGGTTTAGATTATCCACTCTCTGATGCACGTTGCTAAGTATAGGGGTCTCAGGAACTGCTAAATGTAAAACAAAGTGGGTTTCCATATAGTTCTTGAGATGCTCGTCGAATTCTGCAAGGGGCGGGTTTCTTGTCCATGATCTGGCTGCCGCATGAGCTCCACCAGTAGACTGTACCACCATAAGAGGCTTATCCACCTTAATCATTGCATTTAGTTCATCCACTTCTGGACCAGAGAAATATAGCAACGGAGTTTTTTGGGCAGAATCTACGCCCAACATTTTGCACCAGATTTCGATTAGATGCTTTGGTGAATTCTTAATCCAGTCTTGCTCCATGTAAGGATCATGAGCAGAAACTTTCCAATCAGGATTTCCGTAGTAGTCTTGCCACAAATAAGGGGTAGCAAATGGGAAATTCTTATACACATATGGATTATTGACGAAAACTTCTGGATATCCAGAAACTACGATTACTTTTGCATCTGGAAATGTTCTTTTATAGGATGCAATTACAGCACTTGCCATAATTACTTTCCCAAGTCCTCCGTTGATATGGAGCAATAAATTTGCAGGTTTAGATTTTTCTTTCATATTTTATTATATAGCAGAAACAATCCAAAGTTTCCACTCTATATAAAAGATTACCCAGCCAAAAATAGTCTCTCTGCTTGTGGATAAACCAGCAATTACGCCGGAGGAATTTCTTCTTCTATCAACCCTAACTCGAACTCTAAGTCAAAACCAACAGCTTGCCGACGACCTAACTCAAGAGGTGGCAATCTACTGGATGGAGTATGATCCGGAGAAAAAGGAGATGCTGAGAAGTAAAGGTCTGGTCCGAGCCTGGTTTATTCGAACAATTCTAAACCAAGACAGATCTAAGACTTCTTACTTCTATCGCAAATACAAGACGGAGCCCAGAATAAATTCGGAAGATATTGCAGAGATAGAAGATGATTTTTTCGAAGAATCAGAAAAAGACCAAAACTTAGATTTGGTGAAAGACTGGATAGAAGAACTATTTCTCTCCGACAAAAACATCATCAAAGATTATTTCGAAAAGGGAATGACGATCATGGGCATTTCTGCCAAATACGACATCGATAAGAATCACACAGTCGGTGTTATCAACAGAGTTAAAGAGTCTTTCTTTAGAAGGCTGCTCTGGAGAAAAGTTCCAAGACCTTTATTAGAAGCTAATCTTTCAGAGTATCTTGCTCCGATGGTAGGCAGAAAAAGACTAAAGGCAGGAGAAAGACAGTTGATCTTGGATGCCCACAACTACCTGTATAAAACAAAATACAACGCGTACTTCGACAGACAGATGTGTGAATTTCTGCTGCTGTCTCTAATTCAAAAACTTAAAATGTAAATATATGATAGAATCACTTGTGTATCAAAGACCAGTTGGTCTTCTTCAGCAGTATGAATTTCTGCTAACCTGGAACAAAGACGGGGAAATTACCCCCTTTATTGCCATCGTAACAGTTTCCCACAGAGATGGGGTAACAACCATCGTAGATCTTTCTGTAGAAGGAGATTTGCCAGAAGGGTTTACAGAGCTTTGGGATCCAGCATGGGCGATCAAGCAAGTTCACTTTGAACTTGGAGAAGAACTGAACAAATTAAATCAGACCGAAACTTTTTAAGGTTTGGATGATATATAGTTGTGAGGGATCGGCAATTTCCTGTTGCACAGTTTAGTTTTATATTTTATCCCAGGTCCCTCAGATACTTTTTTATCACCCCCGGGTTTACTTCATAACTTTTCCCGGGGGTTTTTTGTGGACTTTTCACAGTTGTAGACTATAATGGTTATGGACAAAGACAAAAGAACTGTCGTTGAAAGACACCCCAAAATTGCAGAACTGCTGCACGACATCTACGATCCAAATAGATTTTTCCACTATCAAGAGAAGAACTGGAAGATTCATAACATCCGATTCAAGAAGGGTGTGTTAGTTGTTCTGCTAATTAGAGACTGGTTTGAAAAGGGCGAAATGGAAACTCTAATGTTAATCGGAGACGAAATTCCTGAAGACATGGCTCTGCACTGCAGAAAGATTCTGCTGGGAGACTACGAACACATTCAAAAACAGATCTTAAAACTGCAAAGTTATATCAAGTCTAACGATCTTATGTCCTGTGATAGTTCCGAAGGCGACGAATATCTTTGATGCGCTGGCTCCAATGTTGGAGGATCATGAGGAAGAGTTGTTCTTCCAGCATCCGACAGAAGACATTAAGTGTAATCAGCTGGGCGTAGTCTACTACAACGAAGATAAGTATCTTTATCTGCATAATAAACAAGGTGGCAGTTTTATGGAATCTGGCACCCGTAGAAATTTAGGTTCTAAAGTTAGAATTGTTTGGGAATGCTACCGAGGTCAAACCCATTCAGGAGCAGGTTCTCCTCACTTCTTCTTTGCCAACGGCAACATTCTGGACTACAGACCAGAGAATGTGTTTTTGTCCAATGAACTAATGCCTAAGGAGAAAGCAGAAATGGCCAGATCAAAGGCCAAGTTTATTTTATTCTCTATTCAGAGACTAATGGAGTTGGAAATTTACTATGAAAAGAGGGGCATTAAAAAAGAAGATCTCTACACAGCCATGTTGATACCTGTGTGGCTGGTAAATGCAAGAAAAAGAATAACCCCTCCTCTTGTGGGCGGAGAAAAGAAACCACCACAGAAAGGTAAAAAAACCAGAACAACACCAGAGGAGATAGACGAAGTAATTAAACTTTTTAAGATGGGGTTAACTTACTACAACATTATGATTAGAATGGGCTGGAAATCTAATCAGCGAATAAAAAAAATTGTCCAAGACTATGGTTTAGTCCGATAGAGACCGTATATTCTACTATACAAAAAACTAAACTATGACAAAAAAAGAATTAGAATTATTAAGAGGTAAAGTTCCAACCAGAACTTTGGATGAAATTAAATTTCTGGGTAAACTTATCACAAAGAAATCTTTAACCGACAAAAGCACTTATCAGGTTTATCAAATCAAGTTAAAGTCCGGACCCATTATGAGAATAGAAGAATGGGACTTAGAAGGTAATCTTGATTCATGTGAAAGAACTTTGGGATGTTCTGCTCTTTACCCCGAAGCAGGTAATTTATCAAATATTGTAAGTTTCTTTTCTTAAGACCGTATATTCTAACATATGATACTACTAACATTAAAAGAAATCAAAACATTAGACACCAAGCAACTTTGGACAACTTTTACCTGGTCTTACCAGGAGTACATTAAATCTCCATTTACTAATAAAGGAGAAAAATTCTACAACCAATTTAGAACAGCAAAGCAAGAACTAAAGTCCAGGAAAGAAGGATGGTGGAACTAAGCCCTACGGGGCTTTTTTTACTTGACACATTAGGACAGTTTCACTTGACAAAAAAATGAAAAAACATTTTGATATATATGGAACATCTGAAATAAACTAAACTAAAATATAAAATGGATAAACCCTCTTATTACATGGTAATTCCCGCCGAAGTTTGGGAAGCACCAATCACAGCAAAGGCCATGATTCTATTCGGCCACATTTCTGTTCTTGCCAACAAAGAAAAGTTCTGTTGGGCAAATAATCTATACTTCACTAAAGTTATGAACATTTCAGAATCTACAGTTTGCAGATGTCTTAATGAATTAGAAGAGCAAGACTTTATTTACAGAGAACTAATTTACTTTCCTGGCACCAAGCAAGTTAAAGAAAGAAGGATCTTTATTAACGTTAGGACTGGCTATAAATTTGATAATAGGTCTGGCCGTAAAAATGAAGCCAGGTCTGGCCGTAAAAATGAGAAGGATAATAGGACAAGTATCTAATAATACAAGTGTTAATACTTTCGCTGGCTATCGCCATCGGAAAGAAATAGACGTCTCTATTTCTTTCACTGAGCGTCGCCGGACAACGACGCAAGAAACAAGAAGTATAGTTCTAAATTATTTTCTTCATCAGCAAACTTAAGAACTACAGGAACGGAAACATTTATTAACATCTTTCAGTCTATCGTTAAGAAATTCGGCAGCCAAATAATAAATCTTTCCGATGGAACATCTACAAGAAACAACACTATAACATTAAACTAAACTAAACAATGGATAAAGAAACAATAAAACTTTTAAATCCCTTTCAGGCCATGTGTAACATTCTAAACAACACATTAGAAAAATTCGACAACAACCCATTCGGAGACAAAACAGAATTAATGCATCAAGCCTATATGGAAGAAGCAGATAAACTAAAAAAGAAGTTAAAAGACTACATGGTAGAAACAACTCTAAACCAAGACACCAACATTATGGACGAAGTTAACAAAATTCTAAATCCACCAACAGATGACAAAGAATAAAACTTACTACACAATCGAAGGCCATGAAGGCAGATGGACACACGAATCCACCACAATCTCCGAGCTCGGCTACATCATGGTTAAGTTCTACAACGTAGACAAAAAGGTTTACATGAACGTCAACATGGGCTTGCTCGAAGATGCTCTCCAACTACCTTGGTCTAAAACAAATCAAAACTAATGGCAACGTTTATTCTACACACACAAGAGGTTTGGGATCGCACAGATCTAAACCTACAGGAGAAGCTCATCCTTAACTATTGTTGGGCTTGGAAATCCCGCGGCAACGCAATTACAGTTACAGATTCTTATCTGCAGAATTTCTATGGGTTATCGCAGAAAGAAATAACCGATGCATGGATTAATCTTCAAGCTCTGGGGCTAATCCACATTGAATACATTCCAGCTGGGCCAAGGATTATCCTGCCACAGCCGTTAGACACAAAATCTGAAGACACCTCTTTCGATGTTTTCGACCACCTATACTAAGACTATGACAAGACAATATAAAACAGATCACAAGATCGACAACAAGGGAATGAAGAATCCCAATGCCAAACTGACCGACATGCAGGTTAATGAGATTAAGCTACTACGCTATGTCAGTAAATTAAGCAGCAGAACGATTGCACAAATCTACAACTGCTCGCACACTCAAATTCTAAGAATCATCAAACAAAAATCAAGAGCAAATGTATAACTTTTACGAAATCCGAAACAAAGCAACTCACCGCATCGAGTACATGGATCTATTTCCATCAGACCAAAAGCCAGATGAAGCGTTTAAAAAGAACCCAGCCTCAAGAGTTTTTGCAGGCAGATACGATCTGTACATCAACATAGCATCTGAATCTTTTGAATCCCATGAAAGGGCCACTGCTTTTTTGCATCAGAAGAGACAAGACTATAAGTTGCTAAAGGAAGCAAACGAAGAAGCAGGAACAGAGGTCACCCAGGCAGAGACAGAATCTCCAAAGAAGCCTAAAGTCCGCACCACAAAAAAGAAAGCAGAATGAGAAGAGTAATTTGGGCACCAATTCCTGGCTTTGAAAAATATGAAGTTTCTACAGAGGGTGAAGTTAGATCTCTGAACTACAATCGCACAGGCAAAGTAAAGATCATGAAGCCAAGAATGCTAAAGAAATACCTTGTAGTTAAGTTCAGCATCAGAGACAAATATAAAGTGTTCAGAGTCCACCAGTTGGTAGCCATGGCTTTTCTGGGACACACCCCGAACGGCAACGGATTAGAAGTAGATCACATAGACAACAACAAGCTAAACAATAGGTTGGACAATCTACAGATCATAACCAACAGAGCCAACATTTCTAAGTCCTATGCTTTGACCAGAGATCTACCCACAGGAG
>Ga0247723_1002053_pt1 | contig 11121 bp, 7 predicted proteins | sample MSEWelMarce5H_FC_FD_189079 | JGI IMG/M metagenome (GOLD analysis project Ga0247723, IMG submission 189079) | Subsurface sediment microbial communities from gas well in West Virginia, United States - MSEEL Well Study Marcellus 5H_FC | ecosystem: Environmental > Terrestrial > Deep subsurface > Rock...
AGTACATCAAGCGCGTTATTGGATGAAGCACCAACATATACGACATCGTTTGGGTTCATAACCTGACGAATATCAAAATTTACAGTTCCGTTGGCTGGAACTTGTAGACCATTGCAAAAGTTAAATGCTGTTGCTGAATTGTAGCCGCCAGTTCCAAACTGAACGGTAATTGTAGAAACAGATGATGTCTTGTTTGCTACAACGATATTTGTGATAATGGTGTTTCCACCTGCTGGCACTTGGTTATAAGCCGTGACGCCAGAAGTAGTTGCTACACCTGCGAAAAGTTTCTTTGCTGTAGTTGGCATTATGCTAACACTCCCATGTATGAGTTGATGGTTAAATCATTTGCTGTTGCAGTGATTGTTGCTATCTTTGTGTTTCCTGCTGAGTTCACTGCCGCAACTTGCGTAGTACCAGCCGTGTTGACTGCGGTTACCTGAGTAGTGCCAGCGTTATTTACGAGGGCAACAGAGGCCGTAGTAGCAGCAACAATATCATTCACTCCTAGGAGTGAGCCTAGAGTCTCTAATGCCTTAGAGATGAACACTAGGTCCTGAGCAGTATATGTACTAGCAGCGAGGCTAGTGGTAATTTCTGCCTTAACCGCATCAATTTGGGTAGACAGGCTGTCATAACTAGGCATTATTTCTCCATTCCTTGATTGTAAATTCTAGCAGTTTTTTTGCTACGGGTGTTTTTATATTTTAGCATTATGCCTGAGCCTCGGTCCATGAGACACGAGCGGAGATATTAGCATTTCCTGTACCAATGTTGGTCGCAGTAATAACCAGAACGTCAGGAGAGTTTGGATAACTTGGGCTAGCAGGGTTTCCGTTACCACTGAGAATAGAGTTACCTAGTTCTCGAATTGTCTTCAATTCATAGTTGGTAACGTTGAATGAGGCTGAACCAGAGTTTTCGGTGTAGAAGGAGAATACTTCGTCACCACCAGAAATTGAGCCTGTAGCAGGGAATGTAGGGGCAGAACCTCCTGGAACAATTCCTCCGTATGGACCGGTATTGTCAAAGTAAAGCACCTGAGCCAAAGAACCTGAACCTACGCGGTCACGCTGCCAGTCAGCAGGTAAACCGTTATATGCAGGAGTTCCAGTGAAGTTAATTGTTTGTCCATTTGCAATACCACCAGCAGCAACAGGCTGGGACAACTGAATTGTTGTTCCAAAGATACCTGTAATAACGGCACCTTGAACAACTGATGCGGATGAGCCCGCGGCAACAGTCATTCCGATTGCTAGGTTCTGAACGCTGCTCATGTTAACAAATGACTGGTTTCCAGTATTTGCAGTTGTTAAAAAAGGAGCAACAGCGGCAGCAACGGTATATCCAGAAACGTTAAATGAGCCTAAAGCGTGGTTATTGTAGGCAATTGTTGTTGGATTTAGAATACCTCTAATGAGGAACTGTCCGTTAGCAGAGATACCCATAGAAGCCAGTTTCATCTGCATACGATTTACAAGTTCACGGTTACCAAAGTTTTTAGCAATAGCGTTATCTACGGATGGAGCAAGACGAACAGCAACTAGAGGTCGTGCAACACCAGGAACAATTGTTAGAACTTTTTGCATACCAGCGGTAAATGTGTAGTTCGAGTCATCATCAAAACGACCATCCATAATTACTGATGAGCCCCAGTGGGAAATTTGGGGGGCGCAAGTCTGAGTAACAGTTTGAACCGATACTTGACTAATATTGTTTCCACCAAGAGTTTGGTCTGGATTAAATGAGAGTGATGCGGATGAACTTCCTGCTGCCAAAATAACTGTTTGACCAGGGAAGAAAATGGAGTATGTTTGACGACGAACTACTGTTACAGGGAAGCCCTTTGCAGCAGAACTATATGCTCCAATTGCTGTGTAGCGCATCATTTCACAAGAAGACTCATTTTTAACAAAAATATAGCCTGATGGCGCCCATCCAGTTACGTTATCAACATACATAGTTGTATCGTTTGGTTGAAGTGTTGAACCGACAGTATTTGCTGTGCCAGAAGTCAAACGTGCACTGCGTGGTTCGTTAACTACCTCGTAACGAGCAGGTAAGTTACCTGAACGCTGATACGCGGCATTATTAATATTGTTGTTAGCCATACGATGGCAATAGACCACGTCACCGCGGATTGTCCTAAATCCCCAGCGGATAAATCCTGCGCCATACCATGTGTAGTCAATATAGACCATCTGCATTTTCTTAGGGTCTAGAACATATCCTGAAGGACCAGTTCCATCCATCTTGTCAAAGTTCCATGCATCTTGACGAACACGAATTTCCTGGGTCTTTAGCATACGACCATTGATTAAGTTTTCACCACGGTATGTCGGGTTAATATACATTTCTGTATCGCTGTGAATGTTATTTACAAGATAAGTTTGACCACGGATAACAACTCTGTCTCCGACAGTTAGTTGCTTTCTAAAAATTGTTCCAGTTCCAATAACTTGTCCTGAACGTGAATTAACAGAAATTTTTCCTGCTAATTCAGTATTAGAAAAACGACGAACTGCATACATATACTGACCGTCATACTCGAAGTAGAAGCCATTCTGGTCATCAAACATACCTGTGCGAGTGGCTGCTCCAGTCCAGTTAGAAACTGTAATTGAACGGTTAGTTCCTCCAGGAATTTGGTCTGTTAGTGGTAGAGAAGAAGACAAAGTTACTTGATAAGAAAAAGTATTTGTATCTGTCACTGTAAAGACAGGGAACGAGCCATTGTATGGATTATTTAAAGAAACAGTTTCAATACCTTCTACAAGGACAGTTGCACCTGGCTGTAAACCGTGGTCTTGAAGAGTTTCCACAGTGATTGTCTTAACGCCAGCAGAGCCGACATCGCTTGCAACAAGACGGACAATGTCAAATGTCGGTGTAAATTTGGTACCAGTAGAAAATTGAATTGACTTACCAGACTGGTAGCGGAAGTAACGACGAGTCTGACGAATTGTCTGCGAGCCCATCGCGTTGCTAAGAGTTGTAAGCGACACGCCGCCATCCGTTGGGCGATGCTGTACATAGCCTTCTGGCTTGGTATAGACCACGGATGAAGAAGATGTAGACACTGCTGTAACAACTTGGTCAGAAATATCAAATGTAAGTGAGCGTGGGTCTGGAACGGTTCTAACAATCCAGTTACCATTCATACCGCTAGTGTTGTTGATAACAATAGGTGTCCCTGGGAACAAACCGTGAGGGTTTGTAAACGACAAGGTAATTACAGATGGATTTCCACCACTTGTTGTTGCACCAAAACCATTAAGTGTTGATGTACTTGCTGTTCCTCCTGGAATATGAGCATTATCAAAAGCATCTCCACCATATACGGTTGAGTAGTTTGAAATAGCAATGTTTCCAGAAACTAGCCCGCGAGCAAAATATGTAAATGTTGTTGGTGATGGGACACTGTTAACAAGGAATGTTCCTTCAGCGCGGAAGTTAGTTGTGTCCTGAACAGAAACAATGCTTCCAGTAAGCAGATTGTGAAATTGAGTAGTTGTGACAGTAACTAGGGAACGAGGTCCTTGACCGTTTCCTTCAATAGTAACGTTTTCAAATGAGTTACCGCCAGTGCCCTTTGCAAAGAATGAGGGGTAGTTATTCATTAATAGAAGTGCTTCCCACTTGGACGGCTGAACAGAGTATTCAAAGTCTGTATCCATCAAAGACTGAGGAGCAGCAACACGAAGTTTATCTACAGCATCAAGAAGAGTGTCAGAGAAAGTTACTGTCTCATTTAACTCGTCCACAATAATTGAAATTTTGTCTGTGGACAACATCCCTGATGTATTAAGAGAAGCGTTTAATATTACTGTTGTTGATGGGTCAACTGGGTCGTTGCTATATGTAAACGACTGTGCAGCCAAAGTTGGCTCAGAAAAGTTATAAATAATTGTGCCCTTAGTGATGTTGGTGATGAGCAAAAGACGCTCTTCTTGAACAACACGAGGAATAACAATGCTTTTTGTTGATGGATTAAAGGTATAGGTCGTACCTCTGATTACTCTTCTTGACATATTTTTATATCCTCGCCATCATTTACAGTAGGGCCAGAGCAATTAAAGCACTGGATGTTGCGCCAACATTTGTAATATTTGTAGTTGAACTTACTGCTTGTTCTCCAAAGAGTCCTAGTCCGAGCAATGAATTCATTTCTAACAAACTAATTCTATTTGTATCTGCTGTAGTTCCGTTTGCCCCAGCAATACCTTGTGGACCAACAGCACCTGTAGGACCCGTTGCTCCTGGTGCACCATTTGCTCCTTTTATATTGCCTTGCAGCACCCATGTGCTGTTGGATGAACTATACGCATAAAAGTTTCCGTTTGCGGAGTTTAGGTAAACATCTGCTTGTAAAGGACCAGCAATACCTGCTGATTCTGGAGCAACTGTGTTGACAGTTATTCTACTTCCGCGAGTTCCTGCAACACCTGCTAAACCAGTCGGTCCAGTAATTGATAGACCTTGCGGACCTGTAGGTCCTGCGGGACCAGTAGGACCAGGGGCTCCTTGAGCACCCGGACGTGAACCAGCAACAACTACCCATTCGGTACCTGTCCAGCGTTTTAATGACATTGATTGCTCCTACACTCATCCACAAGTAGCATCTATATATTATCCTATTTTCTCTTTTACGAGTTTCACATTAGCCTTAAAATACCCTGACCCAGGGGACAAGGTTGGCATATGTAGAAAGCAAAGTTGGTGCTACTAGGGAGTCTCCTCTAGGGATTGTTCCTGAAATTACATTCCCTGGGACACCTAGTCCAATAGTGTTTGCAAACGCAGGTTTTCCTAGGTCCATACCTGCTATAAGCAAAGTTGTAGTCGAGGTGTCTGTAGAAAAAGCAACAGCATATGCCTGACCAGGAACTAAAGTGTAAGAAGAAGGGTATCCACCAAAAGTACTAAATGAACGGGTATACCAAGCACCTGTTTCAGTCATTAAATTTGTGTCACTATTTGTTCTTGCTACAAGAGTCATAGAGCCAGTCTGTAGATTAATAGTGTAAAGAAGATATCTAGCGTATGTTGCATCAGGTAGGTCCAAGAAGCCAGAACCATTAAAACAAAACATAGAAATATTACTAATTGTTAGCGCTTTTGGAGATATAAGAACTGCTACTGGATTAGAGCCAAAGTCAGGTCTAATATTGATAGCGCAGTTGCTTCCCAGATGCGCTCTTGATATATTCTCTAAATGACTTCCTAGAATAAAATCAACTTCATTAGTTGCTCCAGGCACGCCCTGTGGTCCAGTTGGTCCAGGAACAAAACTTTGTCCTGCTGGCCCAGCAACACCTTGCGGACCAGTTGGTCCAGTCGGCCCTTGTGGACCTTCCAAAATTTCATCTTGACCACTAGTATCAACCCAAAGAACAGTCACATCTTCATCTGGTGCTGTAGGTTGAATAGCAAGATAATCTAAATCAATATCATCTTCATCAATCCATAAATCACCCTCGAAGCGTGTTCCTGCTGGTGGGTTGGGGTCAGAATAAATAAGTTCTTCAATTACATTTTCTTCAGAAGCCCAGAATTGAAACTCTGCTGGGTTTGGTGCTGTTGTTCCAGAATAGATTGCAGCATTGGCACCAAGGTCATCAATGTCAAACCAAATGTCTCCAGATGTTGGGCCTGTAGGCGAACCTAAGCCAATATAAGTTTCTGTAGGAATACCAGTTCCATCAGTTGAAACATAGTCTTTACCCTTTGGACCAATATTTCCAGTAGGACCAGTTGGACCTGTTGGACCCGTTGGACCGACAATCTGACCAACGCTGCTCCATGCAGTTCCATTCCAGACATACATATCACCATCTGAGTCAACAACAAATGCATCATTTCGAGCATTGCCTGTTGGTGGAAGATTTTGAGGAGTTGCAACACTTCCTCGAACATTGATAGATGTTCCTTGAGGACCAGTGCTACCTGTTGGTCCAGTTGGACCAGGAACTGTAGATGTTGGACCTGTAGAACCAGTAGGTCCTGTAGGACCAAGAATATTTCCAGAATTAAGCCATTGTCCGTTTAGAGTATCCCAAACATATAAGTCACCTTGAACAAGATACGCCTCACCGATACTTCCGACAGGGTCGGCAGCAATCAGTTGATTAAGCGTGGAATATGAACCAAGAAGTGTAAGACCAGCACCAACAGCACCAGTTGCACCAGTAGGACCTGTAATACCTTGGATACCTTGTGCACCCGTTGGTCCAGTGGGACCAATTGGAGCAATCTTTACTACTTGCCAAACACTGCCATTCCAACGCCAAGTATTTGTTCCAGAACTAAATTCTTGATTTAGGGAAGGCGAATTAGGAAAATCAATCGCTGCCATTTACACTCTCCTCAAGAATAGATATTTCTAATTGTACGGTTAAGAATCAAGACCAAGATTTAATCGGTTTGTATATGCAGATGCCCAGTTGATGGCTGAAGCCTCTGATTCCCATGGACCAGAACTATCAACAACTACATCATCTGATTTTATTTCACAAATCAGTTCTCTTGTTATTGTATAAGTATACGCCATATCATTCTCCTAGTTAGTAATGAGCGATGTGCCCAAAAGCCCTAATTGACCTGCTGCAACAAATTTTGGTATTCCTGTTGGAAACCCGTAAGCAATAGTATTCACATTCGAGCCTGAAAAACTAGAATCTGCTGCTGTCCAACTTATAGCATCTGTTGAATAGATTGCTGTTCCATTTGCTCCACCAATAAAAAATGTTGCTGAACCAAAATCTATATCTCTAAGAGTTAGAGGACCTGCTGGCTGCGTTCGCTGAGTCCAAATGCTTCCATCTAATGAAGTTGCAATTTTTCCATCTCCACCGCACGCTACATAATAATTTAAACCATACGATATTGAATAGATAATGCTTGTAGTAAAACTACTTGCTCTCTGAGTCCAAGTTGTTGCATCCAATGAAGTTGCTAATTTTCCAGCGGCCCCGACTGCAACATACAAAGACCCTGAATATGTGACTCCATAAATAATTGACGTGCCAAAACTACTTGTCCGTTGAGTCCAAGAAATCCCGTCCGACGAGGTTGCTAATTTTCCAGAGGCTCCTACAGCAACAAAAAGAGAACCAGAATAAATTACATTAAGAATAATTGACGTGCCAAAACTACTTGTCCGTTGAGTCCAATTAATTCCATCTGGAGAAGTTGCTAGTTTTCCAGAGGCACCGACTGCCACATAAACTCCAGCACCATATGCGACATCCCAGATGGTGGTTGTTCCAAAACTACTTGTCTGCTGAGTCCAAAAAATTGCTTCGGGAGAGGTTGCTAATTTTCCTGAGTTTCCAACAGCAATAAATTGACCATTTAAAAATTTTACTGATGATATTTCAGTAGTGCCAAAACTACTTGTTTGAAGAGTAAAAGCCGATGGTGCATTAAGTCGAACACGAGATGACCAAATTCCATGAAGAGATTTGAGCATTATTAGCCCACCAGGCTTCCAGCAAGTAGCCATTCATTAGCAGCAATTTTTAGAAGAGAGCCTGTGGCGTAAGTCTGAGAAAGTTTTCTTTTTCCACCTTCAGAGTTGAGAATAACTCCTGCACCTGGAGCAATAGTTGTTTGTCCAGAGTTGTATTGAATAAGAACAATCTGTGTTCCTACAGGGAAGGTGTATCCGCTCTGACCATCTGGAGGAATTGTTACCGTATGAGCAGTGCCAACATTCATGCGAACTAATCTAAATGCATCTGCTGGAGCAAGAGTAATTGGAGTTGTGTATACATTTCCAGTAAGTTCATAAAATGGAGTTCCTGTAGGACCTGTCGCACCAATACCTGTTGCACCCGTAGGTCCCGCAGGACCAGTTGGTCCTGCAACAGTTGATGCCGCTCCTGTAGGTCCAGTTGGTCCAGTCACTGATGTACCAGCAGGTCCAGTTGGTCCAGGAACTGTAGATGCTGGTCCCGTCGCACCTGTCGGACCAGCAGGTCCAGTAATTGACAAACCTTGTGCGCCTGTTGGCCCTGTAATTCCTTGTGGCCCAGTAGGGCCTTGAACTGTTGATGCAGCACCTGTAGGTCCCGCAGGTCCAGTAATTGATAAACCAGTTGGTCCAGTAATTCCTTGTGGACCAGTTACACCTTGCGGACCCACGACAGGTCCAGCGTTCTGCCAGTCAGACACAGCAGAGTTCCAAATCCAAAGGTTGTTTACAACAATATATCCATCGCCAACATTTCCAGTTGGTCGTGCAGCAGCCAAAGCAGGATAACTTGGGTAGTAACCTAAAATTGCAATGCCAATACCAGTCGGTCCCGTAATTCCTTGCGGACCTGTAATACCTTGTGCACCAGTGGGTCCAATTGGTCCTTGAATACCTGTAGGCCCCTGAATACCTGTTGGACCAATATTTCCTGTTGCTCCTTGGAAGCCGCGAATGCCTGTTGCACCCGTCGGACCAATAATTCCTTGCGGCCCAGTAATTGATAATCCAGTCGCACCAGTTGCACCAGTCGGTCCTGTAATACCTTGAATACCTTGAGCACCAGTCGGTCCTTGAATGACACCTACGTTTGCCCAAACTTCAGATGCGTTCCACACATATAGAGTTCCTTGAACTAAATAACCTTGTCCAGGCATTGTTGGTCCAAATGGAAGTGCAGCAAGTAGTTCTGGGAAAGTATTAAAACTTCCAGCAATAGTAAGACCAACACCTTGAGTTCCTGTTGGACCTTGTACTCCAGTAGGCCCAGTAACACCTTGCGGACCAGTAGGACCTACAGGGCCTGTAACTCCTTGTGGACCTTTAATACTTCCTAAGTTTTCCCAGGTAAAAGATGTTGTTGACCAAGAATAAACTTGACCATCAACTAAATATGAATGTGTTGGAATTGTTGGGCCAGTAGGAAGTGCAGCAATAAGAGCAGAGGGGTTTGGATATGTTCCAGCAATTTTTGCTTCAAATCCGCGAGGACCAGTCCAACCTGTAGGACCAGTTAATCCAATAACACCTTGTGGCCCAGTAGAACCTGTAGGTCCAGTAATGCCTTGAATGCCTTGTGGCCCAGTCGGTCCAGTAACTCCACCAATACTTGATGCAGATTCTACCCAGTAGTTGTCGTAGTAAACATATAACTGTCCTGTTGCAGAATCAAACCATGCATCACCAGATGCAGCGTTAGTTGGAGGTGTTGATGATTCTAAAGCAAACTTTCCATAGCGACCCGTTGGTCCCGTTGGACCTGGAACTGTGCTGTTAGCACCTGTCGGACCTTGAACACCAGTAGCACCCGTAGGTCCAGTTAAAGGACTAACAACAATATTCCAAGTTGTTCCGTCCCATTTCCATGTTTGTAGACCAAATTGATAAGTCTCATTTATTTGAGGTGTTGATGGAAAATTAATAGCCATTTATTACACCGACCTCTCGTACATAAACTCGACAATAATTTCATCATTAGGATTAAATGTAAATGGGTCAGTGTGACTTGCAGGTAATCCTTCTGCATAAACTGCAACCTGAGTGTGGATAAACAATTCAACCCTTGTTCTGTCATCATTATTAATGGCAACTGTTCCAAAGAAATTTTTACCAGTGCTAATACTTCTCATTGTTACAGTTCCTATTGGTTCAACGTTTCTCATACCATTCACTGCTGTGAATGGAAGTGTGATTCTATATGTTCCATTTCCACGGTTGGTGGTTGAGCCAGCAATAATAAATAGATTTCCCTTAATCAATCTACCCATCTGCACATACTTACCGAAGATAGTTCCATTGCCTAGAGTTGGGTTGATACTTGTTGCAGTCCACACAGGGGTATATGTGTTCCAACTGCCGTAATCAAATGCACCTGTAGGTCCAGTATCACCAATTCGTCCTGTTGGACCAGTGATTCCTTGTAAACCTGTTGGACCAGTAATTCCCTGTGGACCAGTAGGACCTTGGAAGCGACCAGTGTTATCCCATACAACGTTAATAGCGTCCCAGACATATAAGTCACCAGCAACAATATATGCTTCACCAGCAAAGCCTGTAGGACGTTCAGTTTGGAAAGTATAAATATTGTCATAAGAACCAGAAATAAAGAGACCCTGACCAGTCAAACCTGTTAAACCTTGTGGTCCAGTTGGTCCAATCAATCCTTGTGCGCCACTAGGTCCAGTAATGCCTTGAATACCTTGAATACCTTGTGCACCTGTTGGGCCAACTTCACCTTGCGGTCCAGTAATGCCCTGAATACCTTGAATACCTTGTGGTCCAGTAATTGATAATCCAGTTGCACCCGTCGGTCCAGTAATGCCCTGAATACCTTGAATACCCTGAGCACCAGTTGGTCCAAGTAATCCTTGTGGTCCTGTAATACCTTGTGGTCCAGTTAATCCACGGATACCAGTAGGTCCCTGAATACCTTGAATACCTTGTGCACCTGTAGGTCCAGTGATTCCCTGTGGTCCTATTGGTCCTGTAATTCCCTGAATACCTTGAATACCAGTAGCACCAGTCGCACCGACTGGACCAGTTGGACCAGTTATGCCTTGAACACCTTGAATACCAGTTGCACCAGTCGCACCAGTTGCACCAACAGCACCCGTCGGACCTGTAATACCTTGAATACCTTGAATACCTTGCGGTCCAGTTGGGCCAACTGCACCAGTTGGACCAGTCACACCCTGAGCACCAGTTGCACCCGTCGCACCAACTGCACCAGTAGGTCCAATAGGAGCAGCACCAACTTCTACCCAGTAAGAATCGTAGTAGACATAAATTTTTCCATTGGTGGCGTTAAACCATGAGTCACCATTTTGTGGGTTTGCAGGTGGTGTTGTTGCTTCAAGGGCAAAACTTCCGTAACGACCTGTTGCTCCCGTAGCACCAGTTGGTCCAACAATTTGTCCAGCATCAGTCCAAGAATCGCCATCCCATATATAAATATTTCCATCAGCATCAACAATGTATGCATCATTAATCGAATTACCAACTGTTGGTAGAAGTCCTGCTGTTGCAACACTTCCCTTGAGAACAATTGATGCACCTGATTGTCCAGTAGCACCAGTTGCACCCGTAGCACCAGTCGGACCAGTTATAGATTGTCCAGTCGCACCCGTCGGACCAGTAATTGATAAACC
>Ga0247723_1002054_pt1 | contig 11116 bp, 6 predicted proteins | sample MSEWelMarce5H_FC_FD_189079 | JGI IMG/M metagenome (GOLD analysis project Ga0247723, IMG submission 189079) | Subsurface sediment microbial communities from gas well in West Virginia, United States - MSEEL Well Study Marcellus 5H_FC | ecosystem: Environmental > Terrestrial > Deep subsurface > Rock...
GTACACAGGTGCAGACCATTACATCACATTCGGTTTCGTCCCATTCATAATTGAATTAGACGAAGAAGCGGGGCTGCCGCGTATCAGAGTAGAAAGTCCAATTGGGGCTTACCCAGAATTTGACCGCTACGGACGCTGCATTGCCTTTGCAAAGAGATACTCATTAACAATTGCTGAGTTAGTAGCCCAGTTCCCAGAATATGAATTACAAATTCTAGGACGCGATGGTTACGACCAGAGTTTAAATTCAGTGGTGGAGTTTATTCGTTATTACGATAAAGACCAATCATTGATTTATATTCCAAGTCGCAATAATTTAATCTTATCTCAGGCTATTAATCCATTCGGTAAAATGATGGTAATAGTTGCTAGACGTCCATCTATTGATGGAGAGATGCGTGGACAGTTTGATGATGTTCTAGGTATCCAACTGCTTCGTAATAGGTTCGCATTACTTGCGATGGAAGCAGCAGAGAAATCAGTTCAATCACCAATCGTTGTTCCTAACGATGTTCAAGAAATTCAATTTGGTGGAGATGCAATCATCCGCACCAATAATCCTGCTGGAGTTAGACGTGTAGAACTTCCTATTCCAAATGGTGCATTTACTGAACAATCATTACTGCAACAAGAATTACGTGTAGGTACTCGTTATCCTGAGTCCCGTACTGGTAATCTTGATGCAAGTATTATTACTGGCCAAGGTGTGCAAGCACTTATGGGTGGTTTTGATACACAAGTTAAATCTGCTCAGGCTATCTTTGCTTCAGCCCTTAAAGATGTTATCTCTCTTTGTTTTGAAGTTGATGAAACATTCTTTGATTTTGAAAAGACAGTTCGTGGTGTAGATGCTGGTTCTCCTTACAGTATTGATTACAAACCTTCTAAAGATATTAAGAAGGATTACTCAGCCGATGTTCGCTATGGCATGCTTGCTGGTCTTAATCCAGCACAGGGACTTATCTTCATGCTACAAGCGTTAGGCGCTAAGATTATTTCTAAAGATATGGTTATGCGTGAACTACCATTCGGTATTAACGTAACACAAGAACAAGAGAAGATTGAAGTTGAAGAGATGCGTAACTCTTTAATTGGTTCACTACAGGCTTATACACAAGCAATACCGCAAATCGCAACACAAGGTGGAGACCCAAGTCAAATAGTTGTAAAGATTGCTGATGTAATCAAGGCACGTCAAAAAGGCGTAGCCATTGAAGATGCTATTGAGCAAATCTTTAAACCTGAAGAATTACCTCCTGCTGGTGCTCCACAGGTTGAGCAAATGTCCCCTGCTCCCGTTGCGGCACCCGTAGGAGGTTTACCTCCTCAGCCAGAACAAGGTGGCGGATTACAAAGTCTTTTATCTAGTTTAACTTCTGGTGGACAAGCCAGTGCAAGCGCAAGGACAGTTGTAAGAAGATAAGTTAGAAGGGGACAATGACAGCAATAGTTGGTATTCAAGGTAAAGGCTGGGTTGTCTTAGCAGCAGACTCAATGACTACATATACGGATAGACCGTATGTAGCAAAAGGCTGCGACAAGATAGTTAAAGTTGGTGAGTATCTAATTGCAGTAGCAGGAGATGCTATTGCTGGAGATATTCTTAATAACTTATGGCAACCACCTAAAGTAATTAAGACTCAAGACCCAGATAGATTTATGATGATTAGAGTATTGCCATCTATAAAGCAAACTCTAACTGAAGCAGGATATGACCCAAATCCTAAAGGTAAGAATGATGATGATGCTGGATGGGATGCATTAATCTGTTTTAATGGAAAGTTATATCAAGTTAGTGATGACTATGGGTATATGAGGGATGATAAAGGTTTTTACGGCATAGGCACAGGTGGGGGATTAGCCCTTGGTGCATTAGTCTCAATGGAAACTGAAACTAAAACACATGCTAAAGCAACAGGTGCAGCAAAGAAAGCAATTAACATAGCAATTCAGTACAACATATGGTGCGGTGGAACCGCAAATATCAAAACACAATTTACTAAGTAGGAGGAAGTGTGGCGCAGCAAGGTGGATATAGAAAACCGAATAACCCAGCCCCAATATCAGGCCCTGGCGCTCTTAGTCAACGCACTGACGGGGGCGGCACACAACCTGCAACCTATGTCCCAGGATTACCATACGGACAAGGACAAGAAACTTACAACAACCAAGTAGCAGCGCCTATGGCTGGCAATCCAATTCCACAAATGGAAATGCCAACACCATTAATGGCACCTACTGCACGTCCTAATGAACCCATTACATCTGGAGTTGATATAGGTGCTGGACCTGGCTCAGAAGCAAAGCCAAGACTGCCTAATCCTTCATACACAATCCAAGATGTAATTAGAAATTTAATACCATACGACCCATCTGGTGAGGCTGAATTAATATATAGAAGTTTACTTGACGAAGGGTACTAATGGCATATCGTCTTAATCCAATAGTAGCCAAGGCTAGTCCTAACCTTTATGCCGCTGCTAAAGCCGCAAATATTCCTATGGAACAAGGAAGTCAATTAGAACAGTTTAGTTGGACTGTTGAAAAAAACAAAAAACTAAACCAATTATCTATTGATGAAGCACGTAAACAATTTGAAGGATTAGACCCTAGTGCTCAAGAAAAATTAAAGTTTTTATTTCCAGATTCAGATTATCAATTAGCAGAACCAGGTGCTAGTAACTATGTTACTGGTGCACTAAAAACTGGATTTAATGTTCTTAAGAGTCCATTGGTTTTATTATTTAAGGCTGCAGGTGTTTTTACTAGAACAATTAATACACCTTACTTGCTGGCACGTCAGGCTGCCCAAGGCGAAGGCTTATTTACTAAAGAATCATTTAGTGATGCTTGGGATGGCCGTAGAGTTTATGACCAAGGTGCATTAACAAATGCTCAAGATTACTTTGGTGTTGAAAAAGTAGAGATAGCAAAGGGTTTAATTGCTGGCAAGAAGCCAGGAGAAATTATTGCCAGTGCTGGTGGTACAGTAAACGCAAAATTACTAGATGCTTTGGAAGAAGCATATAATAATCCAGAATCATTCCAGCAAGTTATGGATGGCGTTAAATTTGCACAAGTATCTCCAGGTAGAGATATAGCACGTTCAACTGGAGTGCAAGGCATCTCTGGTCCAATAGATTTTATATATCAAATTGCCATTGACCCACTAACTTGGGTTACTGGCGGAGCAACTGCTGCTGTTAAGGCAGGATTGTTTGGTCTTAAGAATCAAACTGGTACTCAAATGCGTAAGACTATTGAGCAGTTTGGTGTTGCTGGAGTAAAAGATATCTTCCGTGATAACAAAGATGTAGTTAAGTTATGGGATGACCAACTAGGTCCTGCAATTAAAAAACTTAATGATGAGACAGATGAGATTGCTAAAATTGGAATACGTAATGATATTAAAAGACGTTTCCCTGGCTACAATAATGATGAAGCAATTGATTTCTTAGAAAGAAAAAATGTTATCAATGCTAGTCGTGCTCAAACAGTTTTCTCAAACGTTGACAATCTCTCCATGTTTATGGCTGGCAGAGTAGATGGTGCTCAGTTCTTCCGTAATGGTGTAGCAACTGCACGTAACCAACGTAGATTAACTACTGGTGCTCAAAAAGCACTAAGTAATTTCTTAAATCCTGTGTCTGGCACTACTAAAGAAATTGCTAAATCAGTTGATGAGATATCAAAGTCACTTGTTAAAGCAGGTTCTACCCGTGAGGCCGACTTAATAGGTCCAGAGATAATAGACTTTGCAAGATTTAGTCGTAAAAGCATCAAAGAAAAAGTTTCTCTTCTTGCTGCTCGTACTCCGCAAAATAAAGAGATTAAACTTAATGTTACTGATAGCAATCAGTCTATTAAAACTGCAAGTGTCTTCAGAGATACAGCACGTCAAGTGCTACCAAAAGATTTATCAGAGGCTTTAACTGTTAAGTTTATTAACTCTGATGCAAACGACCAAGTTGCTATGCTTCGTAGCCTTGATGTTGCAATTATGCAACGTTTAGGAATTGAAGGAACAGAAAAGGGTAGAGATTACATAAGAAAAACCCTTGAAGAGAAGTATGGTTCTTCAGTTGGAGTTGCAGTTACTGAAAAACTAGATGTTCCTATAGGTTTTGAAAACATTCTATCTAAGTCTGGCGTTAAGGTAGAGGGTAATTCAGTTAAGTATGACTCACAAGGTATTATTCACCCATTCCAAGAGCGTGGTGCAATATCTACCCTTGATTATCAACAATTAGCACAGTATGCTTATGAAGCAAACAGAGGAAAATTAGTTTCTGCTATGTTTGGTGGCGCTACAAGTAGCGCATTGTCAACTAGCATAGTTAACTTCTGGTCCATCTTTACACTTTTCCCACGTTTAGGTATACGAAGCAGTATTGATGAAGGTTTTATTTACTATCTGACAGCACCTGCTAAAGATTTATTCCAATACTTAGACCGTAAAGGTCATAGAATGGGCAGAATTGCTGCTGCATACTCTGGTTCTAAGAGTGGCGAGCAGTTAAGAGTTAAGATTGCAAGAAAATTAGGCAGAAAAACTCCTGCTGATATGTATGATAAAGATGCAAGACTAGCAATCATTAGTGATTATGCCAATAGTATTGGAAAACAACCTGATGAACTGTCATCTTTAGAGCGTAAGTTTGCTCAGGCTGAATATATTACTGAGGCAATGAACCGTAAAGGTTTTTTTGGTAAACTAAATGACCAAGAAGTTCAATTCTTAATACAAGGATTAACTTTAAACTCACAATATCTAACAGCAGGTACTAGGTCTATTGCTGCAGGTGCAAGCCTTGTTGGGCGGCAATCAGCAGAGGTAACTGAGCAGTTAGTTAACATGAGCAATCTTGATGTAGCCGTAGGTCTTTTCCCAGATTTAGCGCAAGGCGCAACTGGTCAAAGAATAGACACAGAAAAGTTGGCTTCACTGCAATATCTTGCAGGTCGTGGTATTTCTTTAGTTCACTTTGAAAACTTTGTGCAACGTTTCTACGGTAATACTAGACAGAACGTAGGTATTGGTGAGAACTTTAAGTTCAATCCAGTTGCTGCATTTGTTGCTAGTAAAGGTCTAAGAACAGAGCGTGACTTTGTTGGTGCTAAAACTTATCTATTAGAAAACGTAGGCTTAAGAAAAAATACAGATTTATTAGGTCAGTTTGATGAAGATGTAATACCTTCATTAGATATAAAGATTACACACTCAGTTAAAGACCCAGAAGCATTAAAGAGTTTCTTGGGTATGACAGCCCATACTAGTGCTTTGCGTCTGCAGGGACTAGATGACATGGAAATTGCTGAAGTTTTAATTGACCGTGTTTTATTGGATATGCGTCAAACCTTTCATGGCAGCGCAGATGGATTCAATGAGGGATTATTTAATAAGTTTAAATCTCTTTATGATGATTTAGTAAAACAAGAATTAGATACTGGAAATAGAATATCTAACAAGGCTCAAAAGGCAGCACAAAAAATAACCTTTGAGGAATTTGAAGAGTTAACTAAAGGATTCCAACCTAAGGGCAAACTGTTTACTACCCTTGAGGGTCCAGGTATCTCTGATATGGAAACTGCTTATGCCAAACTAGGCAACGGTATGATGGAATTAATGGATAACCAAGTAACAGGTATCCTGCGTCAGCCAGTAGTAATGATTAAGTATCTAGATATCCGCAAAAAATATGATGTTATAGAGAAACAAATGGCTACAAAACTTTACAACGATGCTTTAAATACAATTAAAGAAAATGGTAAAGTTGTAGGACAAAATGTTATGTCAGCAATTAAAGAAGATACAGCACAGCATGCTCAGAAACTTGTAACAGAAATATCTGTCCAAGAAGCAGCAGATTCTGTATTAAAGTTTGTTGATAACCCTAATATCAGAACTAACTTTGCGGTATCAGTACGTAATACTGGCCGTTATTACCGTGCTACTGAAGACTTCTGGCGCAGAATGTATCGTCTAAAAGATGTAGCACCTAGAGTTTTATTCCGTATGCGACTAGCACATCTTGGTTTAGATGCTGCTGGTGGTGTATACAAAGATAACAATGGCGAACCTTATATCATGATGCCAACAGATAATGTTATATTTGGTGTTGTAGATAAAACAGTACGTGCATTAGGACCTGGTGAAGAGAGTTTCCAACAACCAAAGTTTAATGAATTTACATTTAAATTAACCTTGGCTAACCCTTCATTTAGCCCAGATGCTGGTATGCCTACACTATCTGGACCTATTGGTGCCTTAAGCGTAATAACTATGAAGTCTTTGTTAGGCAAAGTACCAGCAACAAAAGAGTTATCAGAAGAATTAGACAACTACGCCCTTGGTGATATAGGCGATGGCGTAACAATAATGCGTGCTTTAGTTCCTTCATCACTGCAAAAACTATATTCAATAGTACCTAAAGATGAGAAGGATAGGCAAGAATCAACTGCTGCTATGCAGGCTATTGCTTACAATCAAGCCTTTAATACCGATGAAGACATGGCTAAGTACTTAGACCCTAATGCATCAGCACAGGATAAGTACAACTACTTAAAGCAAATTAGAATATCTGCTCACAACGTAGTTGTAATGCGTAACATTCTTGGTTTGTTCTCACCTATATCTCCATCAGTTCAAGAGAGTGTTAATCTTCCAGATTACCTTAAAGAGGTAGGCATAACAGGATTACGTCCAGAGTTTTATGACCTAGTAAATGCAGTAACTCAGAAGTATAAGGGTGATATTCAAGACCCATATGAGTTAGCAGTTGCTACATTTGTGGGTAAGAATCCAGGTAAGTTAATCTACACAGTTGCTCGTAATGAGAAACAAACTAACGTGGTTATTCAAAAGACTAAGGCTGTTAAGTCTTGGGCTATTCAGAATGAAAGCAATGTTAAAAAGTATGGTGAGGCAGCCTGGATATTTGCACCTCATGTAGGTGAATTTGATGCCCCTACCTATGCATATCTAGAAGCAGCAGGATTACTTAAAGATAAGTCTTTAGATGCATACTACCAAGACGTTTTGGTGGCTAAAGATAAGCAAGCCTATTACGATATTGGCAAAGAAGAAAAAGAATTCTTAAAGTCAACACCTAGCATTACTGCCCGTACTGCAAAGATTGCTGAATCAACAAGACAGCGTGCTCTACTTAAGATGTCTAACCCATTACTAGAAGCAGCACTTGTGGCTGGTGGCAATGAAGTAGCAACAGAACTAAACATGCTATCTAATCTAGAAGAAATAATTAAAGACTCATCTGTTCAAATGCCAGTTGGAACACGTCAGAGACTAGCAATGGTTACATCTAGAATCCGTCAGTTTGTATCTTTGTCTAACGATGCTTCACTTCGTGAGGCAGAGAACTTTGCTGATATTAAAAGAAGTTTTAGAAATGAAGTAGAAAGTCTAATTGCAAGTTTAAGTGCTGGAGATGCCATCCTAACTGAAGCAAGCAGAGCAATATTTAAATCAATTCTTGGTTACTACTCCCGCGATACCTATACCGCTAAAGCATACAAAGGATACTAATGGCTGAATCAAAGAAGCAACGTGAGTTAAGAGACAAGCAAAGAGGTCTCAAAGCATTAAATTCCCAAGATGCTGAGAAGATGCAAGCACAACGTAGGGCTATGGCTATTTGGAATGATGATGATAGACCAGATTCTGTTAAAAAATACAATGCAGCAAAGGCTGAATTAAGTAGATTAGATGCTCAAGTTCAAGCACGCATTGCTGAAATAAAATCAATTGATACTGAACTATCTACGATAGCAGATGCTGATAAGAGAGAACAAAGAAATAAAGATATTACAGATAAACAAAAACAATTAAAACTTGCAGAAGAAACTCTTCAAAGAGATAAAGTCACAAAATTACAAGCAGAAATTAAAGCCTTACAAGATGCACAGATAACTGCAGATGGTGGTACTGTTGGCACTGAGCAATATGCTGGTGATAATGATTTCGTAAAAGATGTTAATGCTAAAGGTTTGAGTTTAACAAACCAGCCTGATGGTAATAGTTGGGTTAGCGGTACTGAAGGTGGCGACCAGGTTCCACAGTATATCTACATAGGACCTGAAACTAGAACTCCATTATTTATGAAAGAAAAGGCTGGTCAACTTGCCAGTGATTACACTCCTTCTACCTCTGACCTTGACACACTAAGAAGAAGAATTATACAAGATTCTATTAAGTCACCTCGTGGTCTTAAAGGTTTGTTTGATGACCTAAGAGGTGCTGGTCTTAGAATTACTCAAAAAGATTACGATAGACTTGATACTACTAGTGAAAGTTTTGGCCGTTCATTAGCATATGCTTTGCAAAAGCATACCAAGGCAATGATAAATGATTTAGAACAAAATAAAAACATTAATCCAAAACCGTTCTTTAACTATCTACAAGAAGAACTTAAGACTGCTGGTCTTGGTGGACCACAAGTAAGTTATGATGAATATGTAACTAAAAAAGATGAAGCAGATTCTGACCTAAATAGATTCTTTATGGATTATGTAGGAAGACCTGCTTCAGAAGACGAATTAAATAAATATTACAAAGAGTTAAGAGCACAGGAAAAAAAGAATGCTCAGGTTACTACTCAAACTGAAACAGATTCTGGCGGTACTTCAAGAAGAGTTACTGGTGAAGGTCAATTAGATGAGGCAGATATACAGCAAATACAGCGCAAGATTGCTGGTAAAGCACTTGATGGTTCTGATATTGACATAGTATTAAAAGGTGGTTCAGGTGCTGCTCAAGCAGTTAATAGCACACTAGCCTATGCTAAGAGATACGGTGTAACTCTAAGTAATAAAGATGCTTTGAAGTATGTATCAGCCTCATTGCAAAACAATGAGAATGATACTAAATCAATTAATGCAAAGTTACTTGCTATATCTAAGGCTACCTATTCTAACCTATCAGATGTTTTATCTGAAAGTGTTGACCTAGATGATTTATCTGCTAACTATAAATATACAATGCGTCAGATTTTAGAGATACCAGAAAATCAAATTGATGTATTAAATCCAACTATTCAAATGGCACTTAAGAACAATGGAAACAAAGGAGCAATGAACTTGACTGATTTTGAACGTGCTCTTAAACAAGACCCACGTTGGGGTGATACTTCAAACGCTAGAGAGACTGCTGCTAAATACGCTAATAGTATTCTCCGCAACTTTGGATTGATAGCATAATGGCACCTAAAAAAACAACACCTACTGCTAATCAACGAGAGAGTAGAGTTTCTACTCCTGCTCCTAAATCATCTGGCGGTTACAGTGGTATTCCTACAATAGCAGCAAAGAATCCTACTCCAACAAAAACTCCTATAAAAACCCCAGTAAAGACTCCAGTAAAAATTTCTAATCCTTTTAATACAACAGGACCTTTTAACCCACAAGGTGGAGTAGGTACAGGTCCATACGGACCATCATCCACAGTTACACCAATTGTACCAGTAGTACCACCTGATGAAGAAGGTGGTGAGGATGGCGGTGCTGCTCTTGCTTATCAAAAAATGCAAGATGAGAAAGCCAGAAGAAATGCTTTTGCTCTTCTTAAAGATGTCTTTACTCAGTATGGTTTAGCCGAGTTAGCAACAACACTTGAGACTTTAATGAAGGAAGGGTATGAGCCAGAAGAGGCAACCCTTGCTTTGAAGACTGATGTTAGATATAACGCACCATATATTAAAAGATTTAAAGGTAATGAAACCCGCCGTGCTGCTGGATTAAATGTATTAAGTGAAGCGGAATATCTAGCACTAGAGGATGACTACACAAAGACTCTTAAATCATATGGTCTTGAAAGTTATTTTGGCATAGATAGAACTACCAAACAGTCAGCAATGGCTGACGTTATTGGTGCTGATATATCTGCTATTGAATTTACTGACAGAGTATCTACTGCGGTAGATAGAGTTAAGATGGCTGACCCAGGAACTAAGAGTGCATTCCAACAATTCTATGGTATTGGTGAAGCAGACCTTGTTCAGTATTTCTTAGACCCTAAGAAGGCTTTAGTAAATCTTAAAGAGAAAGCAACTGCTGCTGAAATAGGTGGTGCTGCAATAGGACAAGGATTAACAGCCACTATGACAAGTGCTGAAGACCTTGCTAGATTTGGTATTAATAGACAACAAGCACAGGCTGGTTATGCTGATATTGGTCAAGACTTACCTACTGCTGGAAGTCTAGGTAGAATTTATAGCGAGTCAGGTGTTACTTATAATCAAGCCGATGCTGAGTCTGCAACATTTAAAGGACTAGCATCTGCTAAACGTAAGAAAGAACAATTAAAGCAATTAGAAGAAGGTCAATTCTCTGGTAAGTCAGGTACTGCTTTGGGCGAGAGTGCTTTATCAACTCAGTATCTACGTAGAAGTTCTTCTTCAGGACAGTTCTAAAATAGATTCCTATGTGAATCCATCGGCCTCACATAGCGTACTAGACCGATAGCAAGAGCCAGACCGATTCCCCGATTGGAACCTGTGGCTTGCGACTACAACGAATAGAAGGGTGGGTTGCTATGAGCAACAACTACTGGGAAGACGAAGACGAAGACCAAGATAACGATATACCTCTGCAAGGGGATGACTTAGTTAAGAAACTAAGAAAAGCCAAACGTGCAGATGAAAAGCGTATTAAGGAACTTACTGAGCAACTTGAGGGATTGTCCAAGGTGCAGCGTGAGAGAGTCGTCAAGGAAGTCCTAGAAAAGAAGGGTGTCAATTTAAAGGCACAACGCTTAATCCTTAAAGACTTAGAAGATATTAGTGAAGAGTCAGTTAATAACTGGCTTGACGATAATGGCGAATTGTTTGGATTAAGCAAGCCTGAGGTATCTGAGGAACAACAAGTTAATCGAGCAGCCTTACGGCAGCAAGATATTCTTACCCAGAACTCATTGACCTCCGAACGTACGGATGACATAGAATCAAGAATAGCAAATGCACAATCTGCAGATGAAATTCTTTCTATCCTCCGTTCGTAATAATATTTAATCCATAGTAATTCTTATTCACCTTGGAGGTGACAACAAATGGCAAACGCCTTTGTATCAACTGGTTCGTCCTCATTAGGAGGAACCGCTGGT
>Ga0247723_1002055_pt1 | contig 11112 bp, 10 predicted proteins | sample MSEWelMarce5H_FC_FD_189079 | JGI IMG/M metagenome (GOLD analysis project Ga0247723, IMG submission 189079) | Subsurface sediment microbial communities from gas well in West Virginia, United States - MSEEL Well Study Marcellus 5H_FC | ecosystem: Environmental > Terrestrial > Deep subsurface >...
ATAGCTTTTAAAAAATTAGCAGGCCCTGGAGTAGAATCGTTACCATATACTAAAGCAAGTGTTCAGCTTTTAAGAGGAGGTATGATAGCTTTAGACTTGAAAAAGAGAGGTTACATATCTTCTGTTGGACAAGTTAGAATAGGTGTAATTAATAGAATATTGCCTAAAGCTTCTTTAATATCTACAAATATACATAAATTAGCACCACATTTAAGTATTGTTAACAAAATTATAGATGATAGTAATGAACATTCTCAGCGCACTAAAGATTTATTTGAAGAATTAAAAATTAAAAATAAACTTACATTAGATGCTTTTTCTGTATTTAATGAATATTTAGATTCTGAGTTATTAGTATATTTATCTAAGCATAAGAAATATTATACATCTTTACAAGAATCTTTAGTAGAATTTAGCAACAACCCTGTTGCATCAAGAAACCAATTATTAAAAGATCTACAAAATGCGCATAATTACTTATCTAAAGTACTGTCTAAAAAATATAATAACATTACAGAAAGTGTAATGTTAAATCCTGAGTTTCAATTGATTTCTCAAATGATAACTCAAATAAATGGAGCCCATATTTTAGCAGGAGATTTAAAAGAAAAATTAGATTTTGATGCAAAAGCCCGTATACACTCTAATATAAATGATAAAGCTGTAAGCGTATTAGACAGAGTAGTAAAAGAAAATAGTTTACAAGTAAATAATGCTTTAGTAAACTGGGGAGCCAAAAAGAAAAAAATAATGACTGACCTTATAGCAGAAAATAATAAAAATAAATTTTCTGGTATAATACAAAATGATTTAAATGTTTTTGATGATTTATGGATTATAAATCCTAAAGATATTACAGATGAAATTAGAGAGCAAAGGCCAAATGATTTATTTAAATTAAAAGACCCAGAAGATCCTAGTTTAGCAAATAAACCAGCAGCACAAGCATTCATAAAATTCTTTCAAGAAACTATACTAAACTCTTTAGAAATGAGTTTAACTAAAGAAGAATATGAAGCTGTAGTTATGCAAAAAACTTGGAAAGACTATTTAGTGCCTTTGATGCCTGCAAGTATGATTAATAAAATCAGCAGTGAAGAAAATATAAAAGACCGATTTAAATTAATGGTTAAATCATTTTCTAAGGTTAGTAAACCTTTAACAAAAGAAGATGAAATGATTAATGATTTAATGGAAAATGATTTCTTAGATCAAGTTGATGGAGGTAAAATACAAACTGGCCCTAGTAGAAGAAGATTACTAGGTATAAATGCTGAAGGGACTGTAGTAGATAAAATGTTGCCTATAGAAACAAACTTAGAAAGCGTTATGCAAAACTTCTTTCTAAAAGCGACTGCTTGTGTAGAGCATAATAAAACTATGTCTTTCTTTAATGCTTTGAATGCAATAGCATTTATGGATGAATACGCTAATTTTAACAATACAACTCAAGTACGAGAAGCTATGAAAATACTTGTGGCTTTAAGAGTTAAAAATGAAGTTAAAAAAGAAGGAAAAGCTGCAAAAATAATTGACCAAGGGCAAAAAGGACTTACAACTATGGCCTTTGCAGGTAGTATTAAACAAGTAACTTTAGAAGCAGCAACCAATAGTATAGCTTCTTTATCCAGTATTATAACACAACTTGCTTTAGGTAAAAAAATACAAAAATTTTCTCCTAAAAATTGGTTAAAAGCCTCATTATATGTTATAGGTAGAGGAGGTAACGCAGTAATGAACGGTAAATATGGAGAAATTACCCATTTGCTATCTAAAAAAATTGGTTTATATGGAGCCGACCCTTTATCTTGGAGTAAAAAAGATAAAATGGAAACTAGAAAAAATGGTTGGTTTCAATCAAAGTGGTTATTCTTTTTAAATAATGTGCCTTTTAAAGCATTTAAAACTATATATGTATTTGCAGAAATAGATAACTTATGTGGATTAGATTTATTAGATTTAAACGAAGACGGAAAATTAATCTACAATTATACTAAAGACCCTAGATTTGCAGGTATATTTAATTCTGATGGTAGTATAAAAAATAATATCACTGATGCAGAATTATTAAAAAGAAAAGCGTTATATGATTATTATTTAAAAGAATGGGGAACAGACAATACATTAGATGCTGATGGTAAACCTACTATACCTGTTACTTTTAAAGAAGTACTGGGTATGCAAGATAGATCTTTATCTATTTACGGTTCTATGGATAATGATGCAGCTCTTTTATTTCAGCATGTATTTCTAGGAAGAATGTTTTTAAAATTTAAGTCCTGGTTTGCTGCTAAAAAAGATAATTATTGGACAGAATCTAAAATATCTGATGTTAGAGGTAAAGTAGTGTGGAATGAAGAATTACAAGATTTTGATTTTGAATATGAACACGTTGAAGGTATAATGCAAACTTTTGCACATATGTGGAATGTTACACGTAATTTAACATTAGACATTATAAAAAATAAAAAATCAGATGTAGAATATTCTTTGACAAATCGACAAAAAGAAAACCTTATAAAATTTACTTCAGATACAGCCTTAGTAGTAATGCTTAGTTTAATGATACATGGACTTATGGATGATGAAGATGATCTCTTTCATACAGGTGTAGGTAGAAAATTTGGTGATGTGTTATTAAACAGTTTAGGAGATTTAAATATGATTAAAGCTACTGACCAAATGATATCAGCTCACCCTTTAGCCGTATTATCATCTTTATCCAGAGTTATAAAAAATACTTGTAACGCCGTAGTTACAGTAGGAGAAGATCCTGCATTAGCTGGTAAATACATGTTGAAAAATATTGGAGCAGCTAATATATTTCTTAACGATGGAGACTTTAGAAAAAAGAAGAAAGAGGAATAATCCAACTGGCAGAAAAAAAAATGGGGAAGTCAAATTAATGACTTCCCCTTTTAAATTATTGTATTTTTTTTTCTATGCGTTGATCTGGTCTAAAACCTCTTGCATTTTTTGTTGAAATTGTTCATAATCAACTTTATGTAAACCGTCTTCTAATAACTCAACAATATAAGAACCGAATTTTTTATTTACTACAATAAGTGTAGCTATATCATCTTTATATTCTAAATCATCAAAAGTTAAAATAAACGCTGCTGCTAAGTATCTAGAAAAATATTTAATAATTTTATCTAATACATAAACTTCTCCTATTTCTTCTACAAATAATTGTAAAGAAGGTAGTTTAGCTATTGTATCTGCAGTTTCATCAAACTTGATTTTACTGTAATTACAAAATTCTTTTAACTGCTCTACCATAATAGGATTAGTTAAAAATAATTCGTATATATTTTTAAACTGACTAGAATTAAATATATTGATATTTTTAAAAGAATTTGCAATATCAGATAATCTAGTGTAATTCTTTATAGTAAAGTTTTCTACAATAAGACTTTGTTCAATAATTGGTTCTACTGTAGCAGCAAGGTCTAAAACTTCACCTTTAATTTCCATAGTAACTGATTTACTTAAAAGAACATTAAATTGACTTGCTACTTCAGCTAATTTTTCTTCCCTATCAAATCTTATTTCATTAGTAATATTTCTATATACTATATACAAAGATTGATCTGGATAATTATATTCTAACGTATAATTGTCCTGCAATTTCACCCCATTAAAGTTTATAACTTTATGCTCTAGAGGAGAAACAATTTTACCTATAATTCTGTATTTAATTATTTTATTTTCCATTTTCGTCTTCTTCAAACCAGTGCTCATTTATACTTTGTACAAATTCACTACGGTAATTTTTAAGTAATTTTATGTAAGCAGTATTTAAAATTCGATCTTTAATTTCTAATAATCTTTTCATACCTGATAAGCTTTTAGAGTCGTTTTGTCTAAGATCGCAAGTAATAACTAACCTACTTCCTTCACTGATACGAGTAAGTACAGCGTACAAAGTATCTTTATCACATGATTGTCCTTCATCTAAGATAACTATACAACGTTCATTAGCTGGCCCTAAATTATGACCACGTATAAAAGGCAGAGCTTGAAACACTATTTCTTTATTTTCAAATGCTTTTGCTATACGATTTTTCTTAGCTAAAGAATTACTATAATTAGCAGTTATAGCATCTAAAAAAGGACCCATATAAACTTGATTCTTTTCTTCTTTATCTCCAGGCAGAGCTCCAAATTTACTAAATTGAGCTAACTCTATAGGAGGTCTAGTAACATATATTCTATCTATTTCTTTACGAAATAATAAATCTAAAGCAGCATTTATAGCTATAAAAGTTTTACTGGCTCCTGGATTACCATCTAAAATGGTGCAAGTATTTTTAAGTATTAATCTTTTGGCTTCTTTTTGCTCTTCACTTAGAGGTAGATCAAATGAAATATCTCCTTTACGTACTTTCTTTTCTTGCATAGTATAAAAAAATAACCCTGAGCATTTAACTCAGGGCTTAATTAAAAAGATATATTTATTTCTTTTTAGGAGTAGCTGATCTTGCTGTTTTAAAACCATTTGTTAGTTCAAACGTTTTAAGACGGAATCTACGACCTGCAGCTAATGATCCGAATGCGCCAGAATTAACTTTTTCTGCATCTGATAAAAGCGCTTCAAATTCTGCTCTCAACAATTCTGTATCAATTTTTCCTTCTGCTGTAGTATAATTAACTACTTTTTTCTCTGTTACCATATTCATTATATTAAATTATTAACGATACAAATTTAACCTATTTTTATTTAAAATTCAGGTTATATCTTTTAAAATTCGTCTTCCATTTCTTCTTCTATTGGCACCTCTAGATAATTGTCTATACCAAAGCCATCAAATACAGAAGTATCTAACGTTTTATAAACATTAATTTTTGCTTCATAAATACCTTTAAAATGTTTTAAATAAAAAGAAGCATCTTCTCTAGTTGTTTGATTTGCTGTACCGTTAGTAAGCCAATCTAAACTTATTTCTACTTCAATTTTACTGTTTGTAGGTATAGGCAAAGACAATAATTGGTAACAAGCATCATAAAAATGATTATACTCATTTACTTTTATAAAATGATTACATTCATATTTAGGTAAATCTGAGATTAAGATTTTATAAACAGAATTATTTTTTCTATTTAAAGCTTCTTCTTTAGTAATTAAATTTACATCATAGCCAATTAACTCATCAATAAACTCTTTATTTTCAGGTGTATTTAAAATAGAAGTCAAATTACCAATAACTAATTCAATATGAGCAATTTTGTCTTCATCTTCTATATGACTATAATCAAATAATAATTCTTCAGGTTGAGGCTCTATTACTTCTACAACAGTTTCTTTTTTAACAGGTTTTTCTTTCTTAGTTTTAAAAGCTTTATTGTTTTTTAAATCTGCGCTAATAGATCCTTTAACTGTAGACTTTACTTCTTTACCTTCTTGCTTTGCTTTTGCAATATAATTACGTAAAGTGCCTAATGATAATCCTAATCTTGATTTATCAAAAATAATTTTTGCAATTTCAGAATTATTTTTTCCTGGGTTTTGGTCAATATACTTTCTAATGACACTAAATTGATGTTGGTCCATATTATTTTATTTTAAATTATATCTTATTTTGTCTAATACTAAAAATTCAATAGTTCTATTATCTATTAATCTAATTCCTCTTGTTTTATCAGCAGGATTTTTATCTATAACTTCTAAATCTACTACTTGAGTGCGGCCTAAATGTGTTTCAGCTATAGGATTACAACCAACCATTACACGGTCTGTGCCGTCTGCTTTTTTAAACCCTACTGTAAACACTGATTGCCCTGCACTTAATAAAGTATCCACCATTTGAGCTTTAGTCACTACTACAGTTTTTTCATAATAATCATTACTTTGTAATAATTCAATTAATGACTCGCCTGTTATAAAAACAGTATCTTTAGTTCTTATATCCACAACTTTTAATTGATCTCCATTGTGTTCTAATACTTTGTAATAATTTGTGAAAGATAATATTTCACCTTCTTTAATTTTTCTCATATTGATTTAATTTATTTCTAATATATAACCACTTTTATAAGCAGTTAAAGAGTTTTTATTGCATAAAGATATAAGAGCTATATCTTCTTTAATTTTTAAAGACATTTTTTCTAAGCATTCTTCTAGGTCTTCTTCTAAACAATCTGCTATATATTGCATTTTTTGTAAAGTAGTATTAACAAAATCTGGAACAACAAGCATTAAATTCTTTTTATATACTCTTTTTACTCCAAATTTACTATTACTAGCAATATAAGTTAATTCTGTTTCTCCTTGTATAAGCATTTTAGAGCAAGTAGCTTTATATCTAGCATCAACCACAGTACTATTCAAGCTCAAAACTACTCTCACTATATACTTTTCTTGGGGGTTTTTTGTGTCTGACATTATAATTTTCTTTTAAAAATATTCTTACTTGTTCACAAGCATCTACCATATATTTATGTTGCTTGTATCTATCTACTACTTTACAATATTTTATTTCACCGAAATAATAATAATGCGCAAACACTAAAGTACTATGCATAAGTAAATCTTTAATGTAATGATTTTGCATTATTTTAAGACCTATAGCTAATTGTACTTCTTGTTTAAAAGAATCATTTAATTTATGTACCTTAGGAAAAGACATACCAACATTTTTAGCTTCAATGCCCCATAATTCTTTTAATTCATCATGTTTTTTACCAGTTAATAACCAGTAGTAAAATCCTTCTACAGAATGAAATATTCCATATGTTTCATGTTTGAATTTATAATGAGCAAAGTTAGAAAGTGCCCTACCCAAAGGTACAGCACTTTTACTATAAATATTAATGTGATCTATGCCTTCTGTAGAAGGATGCCATATACTCATATTAAAATTTTAATGATTTCCATAAAATCCATTGCATCCTTAGGTCTATTATAAGATTTTTTAGCATCTAATATAGATCTAACAGGCACACATGGTATATTGTTTAATTTAAGACCTGAATAATAATCTTCTACAACAGAATCTTTTTGAACTAAAATATTTATAGTGTTTACTTTATTACCAAAAGCCCACAAATTAATATTATATATTTTTAAATTAAACGCATACTTTTCTTTATCTGATTCTTGCTCTTCACCACAATATGTATTAAAAGGTATTTGATGAACTTCATCTAGAGGAAATAATTCTTTTATAACACTACGTACTTTTTCTAGATCTTTATATTTTTCATCGTAATTAGTATAAAAAGTATTATGTGATATAATAATGTCTACATCTTCTGGTGTTCTATTAATAAAACCCATAACATTTAAAATTACACTACCACCTACTTTAGCGTTATAGCCTAAAGGCATTTTATTATTTAATTCCTGAATTAAAACTGATAATTCCATATTTTCTTATTTTATATTAACTTATTGTTTTACAATGTTTTATTATCCCGCACAGCTTACACAAGCTTCTGCATCCATACTATTTAACCCTGCTCTAAGAACATTTTCAGACCTTTGATAATAAAAAGCTTTTATACCTAATTGTAAACCCATAAGGTATAGTAAACTTACATTTTTAGGATCTGTAGCTGGATGAATTTTTAAGTTTAAAGATTGACCTTGATCTAAATATTCTTGTCTTAATGCCGCTTGTTTTACTAATTCAAACTGATTAATTTCACCAAAAGTCATAAACACTTCTTTTTCTTCATCTAGTAAGAAATCTAAATGTTGCACAGAACCTCCAGCATCTTTAATACTATCCCATACTTCTGTTGTATCTTTACCTTTAGAGGATAGCAATTCTTTAAGATAAGGATTAACAGAAAGAAATTTACCTTTTGCTAAGTTTTTCAAGAATACATTTGCTACCCAAGGTTCTATACCGGCAGATACTCCGCCCATAATAGCTGCATTAGAAGTAGTAGGCGCAATAGCCAATAAAGTAGTATGACGACGTTTTACATTCATACCTTTTTCTTTATTGTAGCTTTCTATAACTGGGCAATTACCAAAAAATTCAGCTAATTTTTCGCTAGCACGTTCTGCTTTTTGTTTGATATTACCCATAATAATACGAGTCATAGAATTAGCATATAAACCAGTAAATGGTTGATTTTTAGACTGCAAATATGTATGCCATCCTAATACACCTAAACCTAAAGCTCTGTGATTTATAGCAAAATTTCTAGCTTTAGACATAGTCTTATTACCTTCAGTTTTATCTATAAATTCCATCATAACTGCTTCTAATAAATATATAGCTCCACGTACTGCTTTAGTATCTTTCCATTCATCCCATTTTGCTAAGTTCATAGAAGCTAAACAACATACAAAACTTTCTTTACCAGAATCTGGCAACATAATCTCTGTACATAAATTTGTATGTCTTATACCATACTTGCTATCTTCTCCATACCATGCTGGTGTAGTTCTACCTTTATTTGCATTTTTAGCTGAAAATATATATGGTAACCCTGTTCTGGTTCTAGCATCTAAAAGTGCTGCCCAACGTTTTAATGCTTCTGGTTCTCCATTAATAATATCTTTTTCATCTTGCTCTTGCAAACATATAGCAGGAAATAATTCTGTTACAGGCGAACCTACATCTTTAAATTTAATCCAATCCCAAAATGAAGGTGACCTAAATTCTTGGTAAGAAGCATGAGATCCACGTCTAGTTTTACCTTGAGTAACTTTAGCCATAGTATTATCATACATAGGTGTAAAAGAAAATGGTCCTGAAGCTACACCGCCGTTAGTATGAATAATATCTCCTTCATCTCGTATAGAGCCCCAATAAGAAGAAGTACCACCACCTTTTTGGGTCATGATAGCATTTTCTTTTAGAGTGCTATATATACCGTCTAAACTATCTATTATATGTGAACCAAAACAAGATATAGGTAAAGCTCTAGTGGCCCCAAAGTTACACCATATAGGAGTAGATAAACATATCCAACCTTTCCATAAAGATTCAAACAATGGCTCTTTTAATCTAGGCATATCTAGTAACTCAGCAGCTCTTCTAGCCACTCTTTCCATACCAGTTTTAGGAGTTTCTCCAGGCAGTAAATAATCTGAATCTAAAGTTTGTAAACTTTCTTCTACCATCCAAACAGGATAATCTATTTCGTTTCTCCAAATTACTTTTGAATTTGTAGTATATTCTTTAATCATTTGTTAATTAAGTTTGTAAGTTCTTCTATTGAAATTTTAACTGTATCTGAATTATAAGCTACTAAATTTTTAGTGTACTCAGTAGGCTTTGCATTAAAGAAGTCTGTGTGTTGCAGTACCCTAGAAGCATCATCAAACCAAGACATTTCTTTAGTTAATTTTTCATCGACATTATAGATAGGTTTTAAACCCATCAAACTTAATGATTGATTAATTCTACCTTTCATAAAATTTAATAACGCAGCTTTACTCATATTAGGCAATTCACCTTGAGCAAAAATTTGATCTATAAGGTGTTGCTCAATTTTAAAAGTAATATTAGCGGCGCCATAAATTTCTGCTTTAAATTCATCATCCCAAATATCTGGATTTTCTTCTTTAAGAATGTTAAATAACTCTAAAGCCGCTAAAGCATGAGTTTTTTCATCTTGCTGAGACCAATCTATAATATTAGCAATGTTAGGCATAAGATTACGTCCATTAGCACTGAATGATTTTAAGATTGCAAACTGAGAAAATAAATTAACATTTTCAGTAAAGCCACCAAATACAGCTAAAGTTCTACAGATATCTCTTACAGACGGTTGACCTTTATGATCTTTTCTGATACTCATAAGATTATCTAATCTTTCTTTAGCTACTTCATCTTCTAAAAATGCAGCATAATCTTGCAAATCTAATTCTTCATTTAATTTGTCATAAGCATCTGCATGACGCATTTCATTTTCAGAAAATGTTAAAGATAATCTAAAGACTTCTGGCTTAGGCATATATTCATATAACCTAGACCAAAATTCATCTGCTACATGTACTTCTGTTTGAGCAAAAGTTTTTAGTATAGTACCAATGATATAACGTTCAGTATCAGTTAAATCATTTTTAAACTCTTTAATATCTCTTGTAAAATCTAGCTCATCGTGTACCCAATAAGTATTTCTAATACCTTGTACATACTTATTAAAAGCAGGATACTCAAAAGGCTTGTAAGCTTGTCTAGGTTCTCTTAAATTACTCATAATTTTTTAGCTCTTAGTTTTTTAACATCTGAGATGTAAGTTAATAAATGGTCTAATTCAGTCATACTAGGCTTAATTAAAACAGGCCTGTATTTTGTCTTATCTGCATATACAAAATTTTGATCTTTATTAGTCTTTAAACTGTCAGCTGGAACTAATTTAGAGTCATAAATATAAGCTGATACTAAATCGTTAGACCTAATTAATTCACCAATTACAGCGCTTAATTGTGGAGAGTATAATAAGCTATAATTTTGATTTGGTAATTGTGAAGCTATAAAATTTGAAGCATTAAAATAATCAAGTATTAATTCATTAGACTCAAATTTAGTAATTTTTCTACCGTTCTTTACTTTAAGGCCTAAATAAAGAGATTTATTTTCTTCTTCTTTAATAGGTGAAGTAAGTATATCAAGAGTAATTTCTTTTAACTTTTGGCTTTTAATCTCTTCTTTAGCTTTTTTGTACTCAGCTTCATGGTCTTTAATAGTACCTTTATTAGCAGGTTTATATTTACTTGCTAATTTTAGTCTTGACATTCCAATAGCATCTGCTAAAATTAATTTTCTGTAAATTAATATATCCATTAATGAAGAAAATATTAAATTTATAGAATGTTGCACTGTGTCTAAATCAGACATATGCAGGGCTTCAAATAAAGTAAGTAGATTATCTGCAAAGTCAGCCTGTAAAGATATATAATCTGGTTCACCTTCAGATATTATATTTATTTCTACTTTGTAATCTAGCATTTTTGAGCCTCTAGGGGGAGATAAATCATAATGTGATTCTATTACAGCAATACACCATAATATATCAGCTACATTAGACAATAATTTTTTATTATCTGTTTTAGCAGTCATTAATTCTGATTTAAAGCCCCCAAATAATTGACCTACTCCTTCAAATAAATTTAAAAATACTATTGTTTCACTTTTATCTTTATAA
>Ga0247723_1002056_pt1 | contig 11099 bp, 10 predicted proteins | sample MSEWelMarce5H_FC_FD_189079 | JGI IMG/M metagenome (GOLD analysis project Ga0247723, IMG submission 189079) | Subsurface sediment microbial communities from gas well in West Virginia, United States - MSEEL Well Study Marcellus 5H_FC | ecosystem: Environmental > Terrestrial > Deep subsurface >...
CATTCCAAGGGTACAGTGTCGGACGAGTTTATGAAGTGTGTCAGTCTGAAGCTCGATGCCGTCATCGACCACTCACGCGACTACCTCTTTGGATTCTTTGGCATCAAGACTCTACAGAAGATGTATCTCAACAAGGGTGAAACGCCCCAGTACATGTTTATGCGAGTAGCCGTCGGTATTCACGCAGACAACTTTGAGCGTGTCAAAGAGACGTACAACCTCATGTCCCAGCTGTACTTTACGCACGCGACACCTACTCTGTTCAACGCCGGCGCAAAGCGCCCCCAGATGTCATCGTGCTTCCTGCTCGCCATGAAGGATGACTCGCTCGAGGGCATCTACGACACAATGAAGGACTGTGCCCAAATATCAAAATGGTCCGGAGGCATCGGCCTGCACGTCCACAACGTTCGCGCCAAGGGATCACAAATTCGCGGAACGAATGGAACTTCGGACGGAATCATTCCGATGTTGCGCGTTTTCAACAACACAGCCAGATATGTGAACCAAGGGGGTCGGCGCAAGGGGTCGATCGCCATCTACCTCGAGCCATGGCACGCAGACATTATGGAGTTTCTGGAGTTGCGTCTGAACCAGGGTGACGAGGAGGCTCGCTGCCGCGACCTGTTCACTGCTCTCTGGATTCCTGACCTGTTTATGCAAAAGGTGGAGGAGGATGGCGACTGGCACCTGATGTGTCCCAACGAGTCTCCAAACCTTTTCGAAGTTCACAGCGAGGAGTTTAACGAGTTGTACCGTATGTATGTAGCACAGGGTCGTTTCAAAAAGGTTGTCAAGGCTCGAGACGTATGGAACGCCATCATCAAGAGTCAGGTTGAGACTGGCGCGCCGTACATGCTCTACAAGGATGCTTGCAACTCCAAGTCGAACCAGAAGAATCTCGGCACGATCAAGTCGAGCAACTTGTGTACCGAGATTGTCGAGTACACCGACAAGGATGAGACGGCCGTCTGTAATCTGGCAAGTCTGTGCCTGCCTGCATTCATCACCGAGACTGCATGGGCAAATGAAATTGAAAGCGGCGTCTCGATCGATATAGACTGTGTGAAGCTGGCTGAGGTGACTCGCGTCATTACGCGTAATCTGAATCGGGTGATTGACAATAACTTTTACCCGACCGAGTCGGCCCGCAAGTCGAATATGCGCCACCGTCCTATTGCTATCGGCGTTCAGGGCCTGGCGGATGTCTATATGATGATGGGTATTCCATTCGACTCTGACTCGGCTCGCCAGATTAACAAGGACATCTTTGCGACAATTTACCATGCAGCCCTCGAGGAGTCGTGTCAGCTTTCCAAGGAGGAGGGACCTTATGAGACGTTCAAGGGTTCACCTGCATCGGAGGGAAAGCTCCAGTTTGACTTGTGGGGCAAGACGGAGCATGGGTTTGACGACCTGAAGCAGAAGATTCAGACCTTTGGTCTACGCAACTCACTGCTCGTGGCGCCGATGCCGACAGCCTCGACGGCCCAGATTATGGGCAACAACGAGGCGTTCGAGCCGTATACAACAAACCTGTATCTGCGCCGAACACTCGCCGGCGAGTTTGTGATGATCAACAAGCACCTGGTCAAGGATCTCATCAAGATTGACAAGTGGAACAAGGACATCAAGGACAAGATTATCTACGACAAGGGGTCCGTCCAGAACCTGGACATTCCGGATCGGCTCAAGGAGATTTATCGGACGGCGTGGGAGATTCCGACGCGTTCGATTATCGATATGGCGGCCGACCGCGGGCCGTATATCGATCAGTCACAGTCGATGAATTTGTTTGTCGAAAATCCGACGACTGCAAAGTTGTCTAGTATGCATATGTATGCTTGGAAGAAAGGACTCAAGACGGGGATGTACTATCTACGTACACGCGCCAAGGCGAGCCCTATTCAGTTTACACTCGACCCTACAAAATATAATGATAATGGGCCGTCGTGTAAGATGGAGGAGGGGTGTGTAGTCTGCTCAGCCTAGAGCGACTTTAATAAATTGAGAGCCGCCTGACCACCCTTCTCAAGAGCGTGACCAATTCTGGCGTTACCACCGGCTCTCTGGATAGCCTTGTTAATCACATTTGCAGGAATAGTTTCACCACGAGCAGCTCTGTTCAACTGCTTCTTGATGAAATTGATTTTAGCCTTGTTCAAATTAAATGCAACGCGGCTTTTCTTCACAGCCTTACCGGCTATGCGCTGGGCAGCTTCGGCAGCCATACGCTGGCCGTTACCGGTTGCACCCTTGACCACCTGTTTACCAACCATACCAACTGCACCCTCAGCGGCTAATGCTCCGCTCGCAATTGCCAGACCCGTAAGCTGACCGGCCAGCTTTTTCTTCTGGTAATTGTTGGCCGCCTTCGTCGCGTTGAAAGTTCCATTCTTTATCGCCTGGCGGATGAAATTCTTGTACTTGGCCACCTCACCATAGTTGATGTTGCCGATGTTGCGCTGCTGGCGGACAAACGTCTCGACGGCAGTATTCACCTTGCGGTTAATATTTGGATCGTTCTTTATCCCGGTATTGATGGTATTCTCTATGCTGTTGATAACCTTGTTGTTTGTGGCACCCTTCATACCGGCCAGTTTCTTTTCGGCCGCATTCGATAGCTTGTTCACAAGCTGGTTACTGTAAGGGATATTCTTCAGTTTTTCCTTGAGACGATCCTTAATAATCTGCTTCAGCTTGGACATAGCTGGTCCGGCGAGGGCCGGGTTGGCAAGCTGACTGACCAGCACCATTCCTGCAACTGGGAGCACAAATGGCTTGGCGTGTTTTGCAGCCAGGCTGGCACCGCTTGCGGTTGTGCGCAGGGCCGCCTTTATCAGGCCTCCACCCTGATTATTCACTGGGCGAACCTTGTTCAGATATGCGTTAAAGTTGGCGTTGTTCATGTAAGCGATCGTGTTATTGGTCAGCTTGTTACGGTCACCAGTCTGTCTGTTGGCGTATGGGGGGTTGAGGGCAAGCATGGTGAGGATGTAACGCATAACCTGCTTCTGTGATGCGTTGTTTGTATTCTTGTACAGATTCTTCCAGTTGTACTGGTTCATGATGAATCCAGACTTGTAGTTTTTCTCACCGACAGTACGACCTCTCGACTTGAGAACCATCCATGCCGCCTGGTCAGGCATAATCGTTCCGCGCTTGGCGACCAAAAACTGCTTCAAGACATCCTCACTCACCTGCTTGATTCTGTTATTAGTCGTTGCACCAGCCGGAAACTTGTAAATCTTTTTGAGGGCGCGCAGAGCTCCATTGTTGATGGGCGTATTAGGAATCTTTACCGGCACGACACTGTTGTTCGAGTTCGCCATTTTTGGGTTTGGCTTACCTGGTATTTTTGGTACATTAATCACCTGATTATTCACTTTCTTTGCCTTATTGTTGTTAAACACGTTGCTACCAGGCAAGGCATTAAAAGCCGCCTTGGCGTTTGCGGCCGCCTTGTTAGCGGCATTCTGAGCCGCCTTGGCTGCCGCGTTTGCGGCCGCCTTGTTGGCGGCATTCTGAGTCTGGGCAGCTGCAGCTGCATTTGCTGCCGCCTTGTTTGCCGCCTCCTGAGCCGCCTTGGCTGCATTGTTGGCAGCTCTGGCGTTAGCTTCGGCTTGCGCCTTGGCTGCATTGTTGGCAGCTCTGGCGTTAGCTTCGGCTTGCGCCTTGGCTGCAGCATTGTTTTCCGCCTTTTTGGCAGCCTCCGCAGCCGCCTTGTTAGCATTCTCCTGTGCCTTGGCATTAGCGGCCGCCTTGGCATTAGCGGCCGCCTTGGCATTAGCCTCGGCTTGCGCCTTGGCAGCGTTGGCTGCCGCCTTGGCATTAGCGGCCGCCTTGGCATTAGCCTCGGCTTGCGCCTTGGCCGCATTGTTGGCCGCCTTGGCAGCCGCGTTGGCTGCCGCCGCATTGGCCTCGGCCTTTGCTGCGTTGGCTGCCGCCTTGGCATTGGCATTGGCCTGCTTAGCAGCAATATTAGCCGCATTCGCATTTTTGTAGTAGGTGGAATACAGACCCGACACTTTCTGGAAATAGTTTGAGTTTCCACCCTTGTTAGGGTGAGCTTTAATCGAAAACTTTCTGAAAGCCTTTGCACGATTGGTGTTGTACTGGTTCAGAAGCTTGTTCAGATTCTCCTTTGTATTCATCTTTGCGGCTGCGTTGACAGCTGCGGCCGGCTTGTTGGCGTTGGCCGCCGCCGCGGCGTTTGCTGCAGCTACGGCTGGTGTATTGTTACCACTGGCCACTGCGTTGGCGGCAGCATTAGCCGCCTTTTCAATCTTGGCTGGTGTTGAGTTAGGGGATTGTGCGACAATGACGGCAGCCTGCGACGCTGCATTGGCTGCATTGCTGCCATTGCCATGCTTTGCTGCGGCTTTTGCGGCAGCCTGGGCAGCCTTGATCATGGCAATATTCTGCTTAATAGAATTCAGATTGGCGGACAGTGTCTGGAGGGCAGCCTTTGTCGCTGCGTTTACGACGTTAGGGCTGTTGTTGCCAGCGTTGTTTACAGCGTTGTTTACAGCATTCTGGACCTTTTCCTGTTTGGCGGCTGGGAGGTTTGGTAGGCCCGCGGCCAATGGCAGAAGAGTCTGGCCGGCGATGGTGAGTGCACCCAGGAATCCAGACTGGCCCGATTGAGCCGATGGCGCGTTCGGATTATTCTTTGAATGGTTTACTGCAATCTCTGCCGCCTTCTGTATATTTTTCTGGTTGTTTGTGACTTGGGCCGTCTTGAGAGCGGCCACTGCGGCTGCGTTAGCGACGCGCTCGGACTTGCAGCTACCAAGAGCATTCTGCGCAGCTTTGAGTGCATTCTGGGAATTACGCAGAGTAGACATGACTGCCAATACATTCTTACTAGGCTTGAATGGGAAAGCACCGGCGTGACGTGTATATGTACGCTTCGGTTTAGTTACTCCACCCACGAGTCTTCTGCGGCTCGCAAATTTGGATGGCATCTTTATTACTTAAAGCATAGAAATTGTTTATGAGTAATGGGTATGCTGTGGCATGAAGTCGACTTTGACCTGATATACAAAACTGTCGGAAAGAATGGGAGGTTTAGTTTGTGCTATGGGCCTGAAAAAAAGCCACTGAGGTTTCAGATTCCTGCGGCTGTTTGTCAGTATGGGGTTGGGTCTTTTAGCTCGGTAAACCTTGACTTTTCGACGCACCAGACATTTATCAACTGGTTTGCTGACCTGGAGACGGCTATTGGGGCCCCAGAGCCGTTCAACTCGAATATGAGGAATGAATTTCTTCGTCTGAAGGTGGACGACTCGACCTTATTCTTTGACTGGTCGAATGAGATGCAGCAACCGGGTGAAATCAGGAATGGGATGTTTTCCAATTCTGAAATCATGTGTATTATCGATATTTCGAGCATTTATTTTTTCAATGACGTGTACGGGCTTACATGTCGCGTATATCAGATGAAGACGCGCCAGCTTGACGCGACCGAGAAAAAGTCGGAGGTTCCTCAGCATTTTGCATTTACATTTACTTGAGCAGGTTGTTTCTTTTAATGTCGCAGATGCGGTAGTACTTGGCAGCCACCTTGTAGTAGGGGGTGTCTTTCTTGATGAGGTGGAAGCCACTGAGACCCAGGTCCCTGCGGGTCAGGGCCAGGGCCAGGCGCCATTTGAGGAGGGCTGGGTTGGTGAGTGCGTGCTGACGCTTGGCTAAGAATACAATGCGGCCAGTTGGGAGACGGAAGAGACGATCCTTGGTGATGCCACCCTTTGTGCGGTTGGCTTTTCCAGCATAAACAGTTCGCTTCGAACCGATAGTTACCATTACACTAGCGCGCGAAAATCTTTCGCAGCTCGCGAACATTCATAGTCCCCTTGATGTTCGGAAGCTGACGGGCATACTTCTCGTCGTTGAGAACCTCTGCGCACACGATCGCCTTGTGGCCCTGCAGAGTCATGATCGACTCTTCGATGCTGGGCATCCCCTCTTCACCGCCGTAGTACAGCTTGCGGACCACCACCTTTTTCGTCTGGCCTGTGCGATGCGCGCGACCGATAGCCTGAAGTTCAGTTGCAGGATTCCAGGAAGGCGCGGTGATGTAAACGCGCGTCGCCTCCTGTAGGTTGAGGCCGACGCCACCAGCCTTGATCTGGATAAGCAGGACTGGTGCATCCTCTTGTGTTTCGCGGAAACGCTTGATGATATTCTCGCGCTCATCCTTGGAGCGGCTGCCATCGATGCGCAGCACCTTGACGTAGCGCTTGCCCAGCTCCTCCTGGATATAGTCCATCTCGGAGATGAACTGGCAGAAGACCAGAGCGCTCTCGTTCGGGTGACTGTCAATCATGTCGAGGAGAGTCTCCATCTTTTTCGACCGGCCGGTCCAGACTTCTGGCTGGCCATCCTCCTCTTTCTTGGCCAGGCCGTCGTAGTACATCTGGGGCCAGATCATCAGCTGACGGCACCGGAGCATACACTCCAGGATGTACATCATCTGCATATTGTTGGTCTGGGACTTCATGACGTTAGCAACAGTGTCCTGACACTCGCTGAACACGAAGGAGTACAGCTGCTTTTCCTCTGGGTACATCTCCAGCTCGATGTTCTCAAAGTCGCAGGGCGGGAGGCGCAGCCGCTCGTTGAACTGGGCCACGCTCTCCTTGGTCCGGCGCAGGACCAAGTGCTGCCGGAAGAAATCGTAGCGGCGCTGGACCTCGCGCTTGTCCGCACCCATAAACTCACAGAGAGAGACAAAGTCCTTCATCGAATTGAAGACGGGGGTACCGGACAGGATCCAGCGGCTGTGAGCCCGAAGCTTGACGGCACTCTTGAACTGTTGGGTCTTGCGGTTACGAATCTCGTGGCCCTCGTCAAGGACGACGCGCTGCCATTTTTTGTTGTGCAGTGGAGTGGTCTCGGCGCGCTTTCCTTCCACCTTGGGTGGGACGATCATCGCGTAGGATGTGATGACGACATCGTAGTCGGTGCTCGGGGTGTGCCGATCCCATATACAGACTCGCAGGACCGGCGCAAAGCGCTTAATCTCTGTACGCCACTGGGCCACCACCGAGCGCGGCGCGACAATCAGGGTCGAGCCGCCACAGATGAGCATAGTGGCGATTGTCTGGACCGTCTTACCGAGACCCATCTCGTCACACAGGAACCCCCCTCGAAATTCGTGCGCATTTTCACGCTGAGCCATCCATTTTACGCCGTCACGCTGGTAGGGTGCGATCAACCGGCCTTTGAAGTTCTCCATCGGTTTTGCTTGGGTCCCAAGTCCCAGCACTTTCCTAGGAACAAAAAATGCACACTTTTTTCTCGGCCCCTAATAAATGCCAGTCGCCTATAAGGGTCGCTTAGGTGGTCAGTTTGTGAACCGTTACGGTAAGAAAGTTTACAAGTCCTTCCAGGAGCGTGTGGGCCCCCGCGGCGGAAAATACTTTATCCGCGGCCGCGATCACCACAAGGTGTATCATTCTGCGGTGAAGAATCGCAACCTGGGCTTCCGCGGCGAGCACAACGAGCTCAAGCGTAGAATTTATGGTGGTAAGCGCGGTGGCCTGGTGGTCCTGAAGCTGACGCGTCCAGGCGTCAAGTACATGCGGCCAAAGATTACCCGCGCCATGTACATGAAGATGCTCGGTCTTTAAAGAAAAGTCGGTCCTTCGGACGTCCGTTCGCTTAAAAATCTCAGCCCATACTAAATGTCGAATAACTCCTCCAATAACAACCGCCAGATTAACAATCTGAAGAATATGATCCGCAACCTGAAGAATGATGTCAAGAATGCAGTCAACGCCGCCAACAAGGCTGCCAATGCCGCCAACCAGGCAAAGAATGCCGCCAACAACGCAAAGAATGCCGCCAACAACGCAAACAAGAACGTGAAGAAGAACAGCCTGTTCAACTAAAGGACACAGCGAAAACTCGGACCTTCGGTCCGAATCTTCTTAAAAAGCGTGGGCTTAAAAGGCTTAGGGGGATAAGGGGCTGATAAAGGACAAGTACAAATGGCTCTCCAGGAGACTGCCGAATTTATCCTTTCTATGCACAAATTTCGGTCGGCCATGCCTGAGAACATCCGGCCGTCCTGGGTCAAGTTGACCACCATCACAATGCTCTCCAAGTTTGACTGCGAACTTGACGTGGAGAGAATTGAAAAGGCGTTTCGTATCCTGAAGCGGATAAAGGTGTCGTCGGCGACGAATCCGGTTCGCGTCCGGACGGTCGTGAAGGGTGGTAAGGTGGAGGTGAAGTGCGAGACGGGCGGCAACGAGTGGCGCCGCAAGTACACAACCTTCTACAACCAGGTTTCCCTGACTTATATGGACTGCTACTCGAACAAGAGTGTCAAGATCTTCCCTAACGGCAGCGTCCACGTGACTGGCTGCACAAACATCTTTGAGTGTGAGGATGTGATGCTCCAGGTCAAGGCTATCTTCGACCTAATCTTCAAGTGGACGACTCCCGTCACGTACACCAGGCCTCGGATTTTGATGATCAACAGCAACTATTCGCTCAACTACTTTGTCAACCAGTACGAGATTATCGAGCGGCTCAAGCGCAACAAGATGTTCAAGATTTCGTTCACGCCCGAAAAGTACTCGGCCATCAACGTCAAGTTCAAGCCGTTGCCAGATATGAAGCAGGTGACCGTAAACATATTCGGAACTGGCAACATCATCATCAACGGGGCGGTGACTCTGAAGGAGATTGCCTACGCATACAAGGTGATCAACCAGTACCTGACGGCGGATATCAGGGAGGACAAGGCTGACGTGGTCAAGACGCACGATATGTTCCTGGGGGCTAAGCTGGATCGATGGGTACAGGTCCTCAAGAAGGTCAAGCTGTACGATGCTTATGAATAAAATATCCAGTGTTATTAAATGTCTCAGCGCATTGGTATGGCCGATGGTCGTTGCCTGACCGTAAACATGGCAAATCGTCTTTATATTGACAAGATGCAGCAGGATGCCGGTATCGCACAGGAGGACAATTACTCGTTCCGTCGTCTCATTCAGTCAAAGGGTCCAGAGGGTCTGCCTCTGCCCGCTAACGCAGCCTGCCTCAAGCCATTCACGCTCAACCCACGTGATGGCTGAAAGATCAGTGGAGGGCGGCTTCGCCGCCCGGCTCTGACTGCTTGTTCACTAGGGAACCTTCGGTTCCCTACTGAAAGATTAAAAACGCTATAAACGTAGATGAAGGTGGTCATCGATGGAAATATCGGGAGCGGAAAGACCACACAGTTGAATCTGTTTCAAGAAAAGGGTTTCAGGGTACATCGAGAGCCTATAGATGACTGGCCTCTCGAGGTGTTTTATAGTCAGCCCGAACGTTGGCAGCTTATGTTTCAGTTACGTGTAATACAGACTCTTCCAGAGATTAAATTCAATACGGACAAGCGTTTTCAGTTTTTTGAGCGTTCCAAGTTTTCAGCCCTTCATGTCTTTTGGCAGTACGCCCTTGACTGCCAGCTTGTCTCTTACTGGGAGGATGTGGTCCTGCGGGACATCTACGACAAGTACAAGTGCGAGCCGGACCTTTACATTTACATTCGGCGTAGCCCCATCGAGTGCTTCAATTCTATCCAGCGCCGGAACCAGGCAGGCGACTCAAAGGTGGAGCTAAAGTATATCGAACGTCTCAGCACCCTCTACGAAAAAATGATTCACAAGCTGCCTTGCCAGGTTTATGTGGTAGAGGCTGACGGGAGGGACCCAGACGAGGTACATAGAGAAATAATTAAAGTATTACAGAGTAAGGCAAATGAGCTGCACAGCTTTGACCCTTAATGGCCGAAAGTGCCGAAAGACTGCTCTTCGTGACGGACTGTGCTGTGTGCATCTGACGCAGCAGTGTGCTATATGTTTCGAGGATGTCAAATCGAACAATACAAATTCCAGCAAACGTTTGACGTGTGGTCATGCATTCCATAGCGACTGCATACTACAATGGTTCCGCACGTCAAATATTTGTCCAGTCTGTCGGGTAGAGCAAAACGAAGACCCGATGATTATATTTAAAAATGCTGTCGAGGATAACATGCGAGATGTGTACTCGGAGGCGATTCGTTCACTCAATCGGGAGAATCAGCAGCTTAGGAGACGGTATCGTCGCGTTGAATGAATACGACTAAAAAGATGATGTATCTATATGGAATGTGGGGCTCAGACGGCATCAGGCCAGTCGTGTAAAAGACGGGTAAGAGAGGAAGGTAGACGCTGTCCATGTCATACAGAGACTGGTGATCAGTGTAGCATATGTTTCAGTCAGATGACTCAACAAACTACCAGAGAACTCCCTTGCCATCATAAATTCCATAGTCGCTGCATTGATCGCTGGAAGCGTACAAGCAGAACCTGCCCCATATGTCGAGAGCCGTTTGACCAGCCCGAGTATCGTGTAATGATTTCAATTCAGTGCATACGGACTGGTGAACGTGGCGTCGACCAATATCTAACCACCAACGTCACAGGACTCGAAGATGCGTTCAATTTAAACACGCACGATTTAATCAATGGTGTAAGGCGTACAACGTACAACATTGACTTTGAGACCGAGTACGGTCAGGTGCTTGATGAGATTCTCAGAGAATTAGGCATTGCCAGATTTCGCCTTCCCGGCACGAACACAGAAAACCCCACATAAGTTGGAATAGTTGAGGCGGCCATAGTTACGATTCGCTCTACGCGGATCAGTAATTGTTTTGCCGCTCGCATCTACAAGCAGTGGCCTTGTACCCCATCCCTGCTTATGAGCCCAAAGGTTACACTTGAACTCGATAATCTTTCCAGGAACAAGTACAGTCCGGTTGTTATTGGTGTTGACATTGTTCTTCCGGTTTGTGTTGTTATTACGGTTGGTGTTTGACTTGCGGGCGTTTTTGGCCTGGGCAATATTACTCAGGTTAGAATTCGAGTTGATGTTTCCATTCACGAGATTGGTTGGTGTCTTTAGTTTTCGCGCGGCCGCCCGAATAACGGACGGACTCACCTTGAAATAACGCGCCAGACCCGTCACTGTATTTCCGGCTGCAATCTTGTACCGAACCGTCTGAACCTGTCTGTAAAAGTGAAAATCATTACCAGGTGACACAAAAGACATGATCT
>Ga0247723_1002058_pt1 | contig 11095 bp, 21 predicted proteins | sample MSEWelMarce5H_FC_FD_189079 | JGI IMG/M metagenome (GOLD analysis project Ga0247723, IMG submission 189079) | Subsurface sediment microbial communities from gas well in West Virginia, United States - MSEEL Well Study Marcellus 5H_FC | ecosystem: Environmental > Terrestrial > Deep subsurface >...
ACGTAGCATCTACTGCCGTATCACCTGTTGGTAAAGTTAACAAGGTAGGTAGTATTAACATAGAAGCAAGCGCAACATTAACCCCTAGTGGTTATTTAACTAGTGGTTATATTCGCTATGGCACACTAGAACCCAAAAACTTTAAACGTCTTCTTGGTCGCGGTGATTTTTCTAAGGGTTCTATGACTCTTGAAACAGTAGATAAAGATGGAGTTGAGTATGACCATATCTCATATGATTCATCTATTAATCCTATTGAAGTTGCTACCAATCAACCTGAGTCAGCCCAAGAATATGTAGCCTATAAATTTATTATGTATCGAGATGGAACAACATCATCTCTTGGTCCTATATTTAAGGGCTATCAGGCTAAAGCAACAATTGCAACACCACGTCAACGTGTTATGAAGTTTCCAGTTTATTGCTTTGACGTTGAAACAGATAAATATAATGTTCAAGTTGGTTATGAAGGCAGAGCACATGCTCGCTTATTAACTCTTGAAGAACTAGAAGAGAACGGCGATGTTCTTATTTGGCAAGACTTAACTACTGGCGAACAACGCCAAGTAGTTATTGAACAAATTTCATTCACTCGTATGACACCACCTGATAAACGCTTTGATGGTTTTGGTGGAGTAATAGATATAGTTGTTAGGACAGTATAATGACAGCAGTAGAATGGGCTGGATTAGCAGTCGCAGTTACAACTATAGTAGCAAGTTTTGTAGGTTCAGTTAGATGGTTAGTAAAACATTATTTAAGTGAACTTAAGATTAACGGGGGCAGTTCAGTCAAAGACCAAGTGAATCGATTGGAAGCCCGTGTTGACCAAATTTATATTCTTCTTTCCGAAGACAAAAAGTAGTTTAGTAACACTAGCAATAATTTTTGCAACATCTTTGTTTCATTTGCCATCTGCTAATGCGGTTGACACTGGTCCAGTTCAAATAACTTGTAGCAACGGAACATTTACTACAGGTTGGAACAACTCAAATCAGTTCTTTAATAATCGTGGAAATATTGCTGCGCTTTATTGTGAGATAGTGCATCAATCAACTTATGTATCTGACAACCTAGCAGATGAATCATTGCGTTGGTATAACGGGGTTGCGCCTGAACCAGAGCCAGAACCAGAAACCCCTCCAGCAAATGATACTTCTACTGTAATTGTGGACACATCCACAGTTATAGTAGATACTCCTACTGTAGTAGTAGATACACTGACAGTAGTTGTTGATACTCCTACTGTAATTGTAGATACACCTACAGTTGTAGACACATCTACTGTAGTTCAAGAAACTATAACTGTAGTAGTTGAGCCAGTTCCTGTTGCTCCTACTCCACAACCTGAACCACCTATAGTTATTCCAAGCCCACCGCCTGCGGTCATACCTGACCCGCCTCCTGCGGTAGAACCTGAACCTCCAGTAATAGAACCAGAACCTCCTGTTGAAGAGCCAGAGCCACCAGTGGTAGAACCTGAGCCTCCTACGCCTGTAGAAGAACCTCCTGCGGAGGCAAAAGAACCCCCTATAGAGGCTGAGGAACCCCCTATGGAGGCAGAAGAACCACCTTTGGTAGAGGAAGAACCACCAGCAGTAGAAGAAAAGCCTCCTGCTCTAGCAGAAGAACCACCTATGGTGGCAGATGAAGACTCTACTAATGAGGAAAAAGAATTAATTGCTGATGCCTTAATAGAGGCAGCCGATGGCGAAGCGGTAACCGCTGAAGCCATAGCAGAGGCAGGTCTTACATATGCTGACCTACCCCCACAAACACCAGTTCAAATTCGTGAGGATGAGAATGGTAACGAAATTGTTATAACTGCTGAGATAGCAGCAGCACTTGTAGTTTTGGAGAATCCAGCAGCATTAGTAAGCGCACTCTTTACAGACCCAGCCCAAGCACTTCTAGCATTAGGAAGTATTGGTGCAGATATGTCAGCAAAAGAGCGTAAAGAATCAGAAGAAACAATTGTTGCAGCAGTAATCGTAGGTGGCATAGCCACACAGTCTGCTTTAACTGCAGCAGCATCAGTGGGGACCATAGCATATAGGAGAAAACCATAATGAAACATTGGTTATCAGACTTCTTAGGTCAGGCTTGGACCTTACTAGGAATGTTCGTGGCTTGGGTTGTGCTTGATGGCTCAGCCAAAACTGTTGTTGGCTATGCCATTGTATTTACATTGGTTGTTTGGTCAGCAACTTATTGGTTACGTAATCCAAAGGATAAAGAATGAAAAATATTAATAATATTTTCATGAGAATAGTAGCAGTTTTTGCTGCTTCTGGTTTATCAGTTATTGGTGCAGGTGCAGTCGTTGGTATTAGCACAGTTAAAGCAGTAATACTTGCTGGAACTTTAGGTGTAGCAACGGTAGTTGAAAAACTAGCCCGCGCTTTTCTTGATGATGGCAAACTAACAACAGCAGAAATCAATGAAGCATTTGCTTCTGTGGACAAGAGGGCAAAGAAGGAGAAAGCATGAGCACAGCAACAAAGTTTTTAGAGATAGCACAAGCAGAAGTAGGAACTGTTGAAGGTCCTAAAGATAATGAAACCAAGTATGGCAAGTTTACTAAGATGAACTTCCAACCTTGGTGTGGTTCATTTGTTATGTGGGTAGCAAAGCAAGCAGGAATAAAAGTTCCTAATTGTGTATACACACCTGCTGGCAAAGCAGGATTCCAAGGCTTAGGCACTTGGAGTAATGCAGAAACTGCAAAGCCAAAGCCAGGAGATATTGTGTTCTTTGACTTTATTGAAGGTGGCGCAGCAGTAGAGCATGTTGGCATTGTTCTCAAGAACAATAAAGATGGAACTATAACCACCATTGAAGGAAATACCTCACCTGAGGGCAAAGCAAAAGGCTCACAGGCAAATGGAGGACAAGTAGCAATTAGAACTCGTGCTTTTAAAACGAAGAATAAGCGTGGCTTGTTACCATTTGTGGTTGGTTTTGGTAGACCTGCTTTCGAAGCAGAGTTAAAGGAGACAGAATGAACATCAATACACTCAAGCAAGTAGCATTAACTTATGCACGTGCAGCAGGAGCATCAGTAATTGCTCTTTATATGGCAGGACAAACAGACCCAAAGGTATTGGCTTACGCTTTTATTGCTGGTTTCGTAGGACCTGCTGCTAAATATATTGACAAGTCAGCCAAAGAATTTGGTCTTGTTAAGAAGTAATTAGAAATTAAAAGACCCCAGTTGGTAACTTAACCTACCGACTGGGGTTCTTTTTTTGTGCCTACTTTTTCTTGCGAGGTTTCTTTACTGGTTCGTCGTAGTCTGACCATTCCACATTGTCAAGAACGTGGTTCCATTTATAGATATGATATTTAGTTACTGCAAAATCTACAATTCCAGCAGCGATATTATATATCGCTAACCCCAATGCTACGCCTACTGCTATCGTCTGATAGGTCATATTCTCTTTCCCTTTCTAGTAGCGGCTCAGGTTTGATGCCGCGTTTTCTTCTTATTGCTCTACGTTGCTGCTCTGTTGTGTTGCCCCAGTAACCCATAACACTATGCCTTACGGCATAATCTAAGCATTCATCTTTAGCAAAACATGAACCACATATAACTTTAAGTGCAGGCATAAAGTCATATCCACCTCTATTCTTAGGAAAGAATATCTCTGGGTCTACGCTTGCGCAGTTTGCTTCGTTCTCAAAGAGTATCATTTATCTGTGCTGTAGAACCCTGATGCGTTGAACTTTATTCCAGGCACTGTCCATATCCGTTCCATAGTATTGCCACATGTAGTGCATGGCATTGGTGTTGGGTCTTGCACTTCAAGGATTGAGTTACAAGTGCTGCATTTAAAATCGTAGTTAGGCATTTTTTTGTATCCAAACTTGGTAGTCTTTAGTTAAAATAGTATACTCGCCTTCATGAAATTCAAGGAAGTTATCAATGGCTGGTCTTGGCGTGAGTTCAGGTTTCATATCTTGACCCCACATATAATCATCAAAGGCAAGGATACCACCTCGCTTTAATAGTTCCCAAGAATACTCAGCATCAGATGCTACAGCATCGGCTGTATGGTTAGCATCTACATAAATAAAATCATAAATTGTTTTGTTGCTACGCAAAAAGTTTTCAGTATTATTTCTTACTGAACGCATGTTTGTGTAGGGTTCCATTCGTTTCTTGTAGAACTCATATACATTACTAAAATTAATAGACTTATGCTCTGCTTCATCACTACCTTCCCAAGTATCTACGTCAAGCAAAGTAGAAGATTGGTCAGTTAGTATGTTGGTTAACAACCATTCACTTGCATCACCTGTGTATGCACCGAGTTGTAAAAATCTTAAGCCAGGCTTACCTTTAAACTCTTTAAGATGTTCTTCAAAGTTATACTTCTGACCTTCAAACCAGTTAGGATATTCAGGCACAATCATTCCCATCTATTTCTGTAGGTGCGGTTGCTATCGCACCGCATAATACACAGGTTTGCTCTAGTAAATACATGCCTATTGTTCTATCTTCTTTATCCCAAACTACCTTGATGTTCCACATCTCTGACCCGCAGATGCAGGTAAAGATAGGCTCACCCCTGAGGTCGAATGTCATCTGATACTTTGTCATCTTCACTAGTAGATTGTGGTTTCCAGCCACCTAGATTTTTAATCAAAGAGTTAATAGCACGTTGCACTTTCATACGAGCACCATCTGGTGTGCTATTCATATCCTTGGCTATCTCTGCCCAGTCTGGTTGGTCTACACTAAAGCGCAAACGTAAGACATTTTGTTTTGATTCAGATAGTTTGTAGTAAGATGATGCTATATCAGAACGAAGGGCTAACCAATTGTTGCCATCCGTAACATCATCGCTACCAAACTTAGAGTTAAGGTCTTGAATCTTAATTGGTATTGTATAACTTTCTGAGATAATAGAAGGCAAGAATGCTTCTACTACTGAAGGGTCATAGTAATACAAGTCAGACCTATCGTAACCTATCTTCTTTGCTTTTTCGTATTCACAATAAGTAATTGCTGCATTGCGTAGTGACTTAGCAATCAACTTGTCGCGGTCCTTCTGCTCTAACTCTGACCATTCTTTAAACTTGCGTGGATGTGCAACAAACCAAACCCATAGTTCTTGCGCAATATCATCACGCTCAAGCATTGAATACTTGCGGCTGTATTCAGCCGCTAATGCATTGACCATATCGTTGTATTCCGCAATGTAATTAATCATGGGATATTAATTTCTCCATTGATAATTGATACTGCGTGTGGAGTAACCTTACCCTTTGACTCTACTAAGATACCGATGCCTTGTTGCCAGTTAGCATTGCCTGATGTTAAGTAACTAGCCTGCTTTATATCCATCATATGTCCCACTTCAAGACCGAACAATGTATGTGTATTACCATAGAAGCCACGTGTTTCATGTTGCAAACCAACACGATGTGTGTGTCCACACACTACTGACTTGCCTAAAGACTTGGCTAAGTTTAAAGCAGTAGCCCCTGGTGCACGGTTAAGTGCGCCTTCGTCACCATGTGCCATTACCCAGCCAGGAAGTAACTCATGCATACGATGTAGATATGTAACACCTATCTTGTCGTAGCCTAGTAAAGTTTCAATCTCTAATGATTTAAGTGACGAGAATGCAGGTGCATACTTACGCATGTATGTATCAATGCGGTCAGTATGATTACTGCGTTGAATGTAAAACTTTTTATTCTTACCTAGTGCAGCACGAAATGCTGCCATGATTTCATGTGTCTTATCAATACCTTCTTGCAATGTATCGGCATACTCACCAGCCATACCCTTGTTCCAACGACTTGGTTCGGGTGCATCTAGTTCATCACCTACACACCATAGTTCATCAGGTTTATAATACCTCACGAAATCTATTGCTACTTGCACGCTTCGCTTGTCGTGATACGGAATCTGTAGGTCGCTCAGGACTACTACTCTTTTTGACATGGTTTACCTTTTCAACAATCGGTTCATTGGTAACACCTTTCCATTGTCCACGTTGGACAAGTAGACCAATGATAGCGTAGTTAGCCAGGTCTATAAGTGTATCTTCAATTGATTCATAGTTGGGCGTGTCGCCTGTATCTATGAGGTTGTTGAGTCGTGCAAGTTTGTCATACATACGCACACGCAGTCCGTTCATTGGACCGCCAGGTGCGCCTGCAATATTGAGAGGACCATAGTCTTCATGCTTCTTGTAAAGTATCTGAAGTAGGCGGTTTACAATGACTTCAGCGTCTTGCTTATCCTTCATTTAGTATGTCCTTAATGTGCATATCAACATCTTTCATTGCTTCCTGAACGCTTAACTCTTCCCATATCTTATCAGCCTTGCCATCTTTAGATGCAACTAAGATAGCAGCCATAGTTATAATTAACTTCTGTGCTTCTAAAACATCTTCGTCAATTGTAAAATATATATCTTTAAGGACTTGGATTAAGTCCATCATTCTTGTTTCAGATACTGGCAATCCAATAGTAAAATTCAAATGTTCACAGTGTTCCCAGAAACTATTGTCCAGCGGTAATGCATTCTCTGACTCGCTCATCTATCCACTCACTCCCTTGTTTAGTTATCATGCTATTTACATCTTCACCTTCAGGCATGCTAATGATATTAACATTACCTAACTCTCTGCTTACCTTCTTGCCAAACTCTAAGCCTGCTGTATCACCATCTGCTAATACAATTACAACATCAAAGTCGTCAAGTATTTTATTGTAATGTGGCTTCCAATTGTTAGCACCTGGAATACCTACTGTTGGGTGTGCAGTTTTAACTGACATCATAATACAATCGAACTCACCTTCGGTGACACAGATATATTTATCTGCAACAAAGCAGGCTTGTGTATTAAACATAGTTGTTTTGCTACCTACTAGTCCTAAATACTTAGGGTCTTCGCCATGCATAGCACGAAATCTAATATCTACTACACCTGATGGTGTTATGTATGGTATTGCAAGTCTACCTTTGTATGGCTCATGCCCTGGGAGCGGTTCGTCTACCACTCCCAGATGAAATATGTTTGCCTCTTCTACCGATAGACTGCGGTTTTCTAGATAGTCCTTTGCTATTTCTATTTTGCTGGTGTATCTCTGTGTCGCCTGTAGTAAGAACTGACGCTGCGAATTTGATAGCCTCACGATAACTCCCTCCTTCTTTGTGCATTATGAGTGAGTATGTATCACCCTTTACTCCGCATCCATGACATATGAATGCATTCTTATCATAGTTAACTGCTGCGCTTGCATGACTGTCGTCATGGAATGGACACTTCATCTTGCGCCAGCCGCTGCCCATAGCAGGCACAGTGGCGCTTATGTAATTGAGATACTCTTCAATGCTTGGCTTTTGCTGCATGTTTTCTAATTATCTGGGCTGCTCTTTCGTATGACATTGCTGCTATTGCATGCCCATCTTGCATTACTTGGTTATCTTTGTGCCAATCAGATAACATTAGTTTGTTATGCCATTCTATTTGTTCTTCTATTTCTTTAAGCATTTTCTTTATCATCTTTATATCCTCCAATTAATACTCTTGATAATAAATCTACATAAACATGTCCAGGCATAGTGCAATACCAATCGGCAGGGCTTCCCCTTCCCTTCCTCTTGTGCCACACTACGCCTGTCCATGCTTTATCGTTAGCCATTTCGGTTAACAATTCTTCTATCCATCCACCGAGATTCATCTTAGCATGATTCTTAATCTCTATTGTAACTCCAGGTATACCACTGATGTCACCTTTATCTAGTGTTGCACCAGCCAGTCGTCTATCTACATAAGGAAACCATTGCTTGAGATACTTAACTACATCTCGTTCTGCTCCTGAACCTTTGGCTTTGGCTGGGTTGCTCATACTTGTAACACTGTCTGATTGTAATCACGGCTGATGTCCTCAAGATACATAGATGCTGGGTCAAATGATAGTGATACATATGTGTTACCAGTAAAGTCTGCTTTGCCATAGCGATTTTTAACTGGGGCTACACACAAGTATACATCTTGCCCTTGCATCTGTTGTCCTATTGTTAATACCATTGCTGGTATCTGACTGACCATACCTTGTAGTGCTGAACGTGGCTGGCATGGATTACCAAACGCACCTTCTTTAGTATGATGTAACACCAATACGCATGCATTGGTATCTCTTGCAAGATACTTAAGTTCTTTCATGACTGCACGCATAGCAGCAAACTCTTCGCCACCATCTGTTGCTATATCCATTAAGTTATCTACTACTATAAGCGCAGGGCTTCTGCCCCACATAGTTTCAAATGCAGACACTTCATCATCTAAATCTTTGAGCGATGGACTAGGTTCAAATGACCAGTATAAATTATTAAACTCTCTTAAGTATTGTTCTGCTAATCCTGGCTGTGTCTTGAGCATAAGTTCTGCTGCTGATTGAGTTATCTTTGCTTTCATTGCAAGCAAACGCATAGCCATAGTATGTGCATTAGTGTCAGCAGAGAAATATAATGTTGGTTGTTTTAATCTTGCTGCTACATGTAATGCAATACTTGACTTGCCTGAGCCTGGAGTTCCAGCAATGATAGTAACTTCTGCTCTACGCAGAATAATTCCTTCACGTTGGAAAGCCTGAAAAGGTGGGGGTAATGGTTCTCCCCCCACCTCTGCTTTGCCTATACTACGGCGTAATGTTTTCATCTATGCCTTTGTTTGGTCTGCTACGAATGTAGCAAACTCTGGTGAACCTGCCTTGACATATTGTGTTGTGCATTTTGTTGGGTCGCCTTGTCTAGCAGGGCAGAAGTGTCCTTTGTATGGACCAAACTTACCTGTTAAACCATGAATGCGAGTCATTGCACCATGAGGACACATACGTGCACCTTGTCCTGGTGTTGCTGATGGCTGTTCGCTAATGATTGTTCCGCCAAACTGCGCAGCAATTGTTGCTGCTTGTGGTTGTGGTGGGACTGCTGCATTAGCACCACGAATTGCTGCTTCTAGTTCTGTTGTTGCTGATGCTAATGATGCGATTGATAATGCAACAACTTGGTCTAGTTCTTCTGCTGTTGTAGCACGTAGTGTTACTAGTGAACCTGCTGCTGATTTAACTGTGATACTGATTGGTGCTTCGCTGTGGGTCATTCATTCTCCTTGATAGGGGTTACTAGAGATTTCTTTGCATCTCTAAAGTTTCTTACTTTCATTGCTAACTCTATACCTTTCCAACCTTGTTTGATATCAACGAAATGCAGTTCACATTTACCACTACCTGCTGGTAGGTGGACAATGATTCCCTTATCTTGATTGACATCTCCCCATGCTGAACGGGTTGCCGTAGCGGGGTCATACGGCAAGCCGTGTGCGTATACCGCTAACTGCATAGCAATTTTATTTGGGTAGGAAATACTACCAGTCTTTAGGTCAGAGATAAACAACTCACCTTTGTATCTTACGATGCGGTCAGGTGTGCCTGCTATCTTATACTTATCTAACACGCAGAACTGTTCGATGTTTACATTCTCAAAGTTCTTTGTTGCATCTGCGTATGCTTGTATGTCAGCAACATAGTCTTCAGGTATAACGCCAAGGTCTTCACCTCTGTCTAACTTTTCTGTAAGAGTATGAATAGCAGTGCCGATAGTAGCCTGTGCTGTTGCACCTGCTGCTTCCATTGCATCTTCTACTAACTTATCCATCTCTAACTTGTTATCACGTGCTGCGCTTGCAGCCAGTAATAAGTCAGGGCGCAGTGTTAATCCTGCTGCTGCCATACGTAACTTCCAGGCTACTAGTGCAGTGCCATCATCTAATGAACCTGCAACTGTAGTTGTCCGTGTATATGGTATTGCTTTGCCACCTTTTGGTGGGACTACTAGTGGTCTGCCGTATCTATCTCTGGCAATTTCTACTTCCGCCATACTTCTCCTTTGATTAAACTAGTAGTGGGTAGGACAAGGAGAGAGCCAAAACCTACCCACTCTAGTGTCCCCATCATAACATAGTTGACGGACTATGTATTGATGTCATGCCCGCACGCAGGGCAAAGTTTCTGTTTCTTTTTGTATGGTTCATGCGCTATAGCATCACTGTATTCTATGCTGTAATAAATCTTACAACCATTGCGAACACGTGTGCCTCTTAGTATAGCACCAGCCTGATGTAATACTGACAACACACCACTTGCACTACCGTGATGTATGTCTGCTTGTTCACCAAACTCTTTCCAGGTTAGCCCGTTAGCACGGGCTTCTTTTAGTAAGGCTAACGCTTTTTGTTGGTTGTTATATTCCTTACCAGTGCGAAGGTTATACAAGGCACGCTCTTTACTAGTCTCTGTTCCTGACCAGCCAGCAGTGCCATTGTATGGAACAAATGCATTACTCATCTATCTCTACATCTGATACTTCAATAGTATCTAGTGATATATCTCCATTACCGATGTTTAATTCGACATCGTTTTCGATACAATTAATGGCATCATCTTCGTCTTCGGCTTCGTATCCAGTAACTGTTGCAGTGATATTAATTGTTGCGCTCCACTTACCACGTATTGGGTCGGCTCCGATAGCACGTAACAATGTGTTGACTTCATTACGAGTGAATGTCGTAGAACCATCTTCCCATTCACCTTCACTAAAGAAGTCTCGAACTTTATAGAGTGTGTCACGTTCAAATGTCCTTAACCTTACATTGGTTTGAATAAAGCGTAATACTTCTGCTTCGGTATAGGTTACTATATCATTTGTTTCTGGATTTGTTATATCGATTGTGTTCATTTTTCCCTCTCGTTGTTGTGTGCTCCGTGTTCGCCACTGGCGGAGCAACCCAGTGAGGTGTCCCTTATATCGGAAACTATGAAAAACCATATAAGTTCTGCGATTGGCGGTGCCGACTACGACACTCTTACTCGTGTATCATTGCGAGCCAATTCTATTATGCTGATAGCACTGCTGCTAACGCTCTGTTTTTTATAGCATCATTGCGACCAGTAATTGTAGCAAGTGTGCGGTTCTTTTCGCCACCACTTGCATAGTAATCTGCATACTCAACTACTGCTTGCCATACACCAAAGGCTGTGCCTTTAATGTTCTCTTGTGTTGGTGAGAAT